>Ga0268282_1001007_pt1 | contig 13003 bp, 14 predicted proteins | sample saktaG_12_FD_190133 | JGI IMG/M metagenome (GOLD analysis project Ga0268282, IMG submission 190133) | Saline water microbial communities from Sakinaw Lake, British Columbia, Canada - sak_2011_5_24_120m | ecosystem: Environmental > Aquatic > Non-marine Saline and Alkaline > Saline ...
CCGGGGGGGAGGATTAAGGTACCCCACGAGGGCGAGAACCTGTATCTCCACTTTGTGGTTAGCCCCCGGAGCAGCTATCACAAATTTTACAGTATCTTTTGTAACCCCCTGCTCTGGTTTCTGCAGCACTATATGTGGAGCTCAGCCCGCACCCCCAATATCGACAGCAAGGTTTATGATGCCTGGGAGAACGGTTATGTCGCGGTGAACGAGGCCTTTGCCCGGGCGGTTGTTGCCGAGGCGGCGGAAAGCGAACTTCCGCCGCTGATAATGCTGAATGACTACCACCTTTATTTAGCCAGTGCCTATATCCGGCAGCAGATACCGGATGCGGTAATTCAGCACTTTATTCATATTCCCTGGCCGGCGCCGAGCTACTGGCAGTTGCTGCCTGACTTTATGCGGCGGGCAATTGTCCAGAGCCTGAGCACCGCTGATATTGTGGGCCTGCAGACCAGACGGGATGTGCGCAGTTTCCTGCAGTGCTGTCAAACGTTCATGGATGATGTCGAGGTAGACTACCGCCAGCAGACCATCCGCACCGGTGAGCATGTTACCCAGGTCAAAGCCTACCCGGTATCGGTTGACGTCACCGGTCTAAAGCAGACGGCTTCCCTGGCCGCGGTGAGAGAGTACCAGGCTAAATTGCGCCCTCTTTGCGGGGAGCAGACCATCGTCCGTGTCGACCGGCTTGAACCCAGCAAGAATATCATCCGTGGTTTCAGGGCTTTTGATATCCTGCTGGAGCGCTATCCCCAGTTCCGGGGAAAGGTCAAGTTGCTCGCCTTTCTGGTACCGACCCGGACTCACCTGAGGCAGTATCAGAGATATACCCAGGATGTCTTTCAGCAGATAGAGGCTATCAATAACAAGTACCAGACCGCGGACTGGCATCCCGTTGATTTCTTTTACGAAAACAACTACCTTCAGGCTATTGCCGCGATGTGCCTGTATGACGTGCTGCTGGTGAATGCCGTTATTGACGGGATGAACCTGGTAGCCAAGGAGGGCCCCACGGTTAATGAGTGTGATGGGGTGCTGGTCCTCTCGGAAGCGGTCGGTGCCTGGGAGCAGCTGGGACAGAATACCCTGACGGTGGCGCCGGCTGACGTGGAGGGGACGGTCCAGGCCCTCTACACGGCCCTGACCATGCCTGCCGATGAGAGGCAACGGCGCGCTGCGGAGCTCAAGCGGTCAATCGAAGAGGAGGACATCACCGGCTGGCTGCTTCATCTCCTGGAAGACACGGTCAGCTTGCTTTCTCAGCGGTCCCGGTCAACCACTTGAGGAAGCGCTCCACATCCTCCACCCCGTTCAGGGTAAAATCCGCCTCACGGGCCAGGTGCTCTGGCATTTCCCGGCTGGTGATGCCGATGGCAAAGCCCTGAAATTTCAAGTCGTGCGCTGCGGCGTGGACTGCTCTAAAGGCGTCGATGTCGGTAAGGTCATCCCCCAGATAGATGCCCCCCCGCAGGTTATACTCCCGGATGAGGTCCCGGGTAGCGGTGCCCTTGTCAAGCTTGACCGGCGGCAGGAGGTCGACTACCATCCTCTCATGGATAATCCGTAAGCCCCGGGCATGGGTTGACTTCCCTAGCGCTGTCATTATCTCCCTCCGGGCGGCTTGCGGCTCACGGCAGAGGCGATAGTGGATAGAGGCTGTGGCCCCTTTATCTTCGATGATGATGCCTTCTCTGGAGAGTAACGGTGCCAGTTCCCGGGTAACAGCCTTAATTATGCCGGGGTAATCCCGCACCTCTTCGTGGAGCTGGGGGTGACCCTTAACCCAGCGCTCGAGGCCGTGGTTTCCAATATAGACGATGCCCTCTACCCCGACCATGTTTCTGACCTCACCGGCTGGTCTTCCCGAGATAGCGGCTACCAGGGCCAGCTGGTGGTAGAGCGCGGACAGATAGCGCTGGCACCGGGGGGAGACCTCGGCCTGCTGGGGGGTGGGGGCGGTCTTACTTATGGTGCCGTCGATATCGGTAATGAGCCCGAAGGGCGTTTGCCGGAGGGCCCCTCCAATCAAGTCTAAATGGTCAAAGAGATAGGGCACAGACTAAATTTAGCAGGCTGTGTGTGCTGCCGTCAACTCCTGTCCCTTTCCTTGACATGGTAGGGGCAGGTTGCTAAACTGTTGTTACTCCTGCCCCGGTCTCCGGCTATCTGGTAAATCGGTCTTCTCAATAGAGGCTTTGTTGGTAGAAGAAGGATTAGCGCATAGTCTTCCGGCACCGGAGTCTTTACCCCGCGGTTTGGTGCAAATTTTTACCGGCGATGGCAAGGGCAAGACCTCAGCGGCCCTGGGGGTAGTGCTCCGGGCCCTGGGCCACGGGTTGAGGGTGTGTGTCGTTTTCTTTATGAAGGGTGATTACCCCTATGGTGAGCGCCGCATCCTGTCGGAACTGCCCAATGTTACCGTGGCCAGCTTTGGCAGCAAGGGGTTTGTCAACCCGGAGGATATCAAGCCCGAGCAGAGGGAAGCGGCAGGGCAAGCGCTGGCGGCTGCCCGGGAGGCTGTCCTCGGCGGTAACTATGACCTGGTGGTATTGGACGAGGTGAATGTAGCCGTTGCCTGGAGGCTGGTTGAACTGGATGAGGTAATGGGGCTTCTCAGGGATAAGCCACCGCAGGTGGAGCTTATCCTTACCGGCCGCAGGGCCGATAGGAAGCTGGTCGAAATGGCTGACCTGGTTACCGAGATGTTGAAAATTAAGCATCCCTATGATAAAGGGGTAAAGGCGCGGAAGGGGATTGATTACTGACCCGAACATTTTTAAGGAGGTGAGCTGGTGAGAATCACACTGAGCGTAATTAAGGCCGATGTTGGTGGTTATGTGGGGCATTCTGAGTCTCATCCTGATGTACTGGCTAATGCTGAAGAATGGATGGCCAGGGCGAAAAAGGGAGGGACGCTGGTTGACTATCACGTAACCAAGTGCGGTGACGACCTGCAGTTGATTATGACCCATCAGCACGGGGAGAACAATGAGTTGATTCATAAACTGGCCTGGGATACCTTCGTCAGTTGCACTGAGGTGGCCAAGAAGTTAAAGCTTCACGGTGCCGGACAGGACCTGCTGGCCGATGCCTTCTCGGGTAATGTCAAGGGGATGGGCCCGGGGGTAGCCGAGATGGAGTTTGAGGAGCGGCCGGCGGAGACCGTGATTGTCTTTATGGCGGACAAGACATCGGCCGGGGCGTGGAATATGCCGCTGTACAAGATGTTTGCCGACCCGTTTAATACCATCGGCCTGGTTATTGCGAGCAATATGCACGGCGGTTTCGCCTTCGAGGTGCAGGCTATAAAGGAAGGTAAAAAGGTAACCTTCAATGCGCCTGAGGAGATTTATGATTTGCTGGTCTTCATCGGTGCCCCTTCGCACTATATGGTGAAGGCAGTTTATCACCGGGGGAGTAATGAAATAGCGGCTGCTTCTTCTACCCAGCGCCTGGCATTGATTGCCGGCCGCTATGTGGGTAAGGATGACCCGGTGTGTATCGTCCGCTCCCAGGGGGAATTTCCCGCTGTAGGGGAGGTGTTGGAGCCGTTTAGTCTGCCGTTCCTGGTGGAGGGCTGGATGCGGGGCTCGCACCACGGTCCCCTGATGCCGGTGTCTATTCCCGACAGCATCCCGAGCCGTTTTGACGGTCCGCCCCGGGTAACCGCGGCGGGTTTCCAGCTCTCCGGAGGCAAACTTGTCGGCCCGCGGGATATGTTTGCGGATAAGTCGTTTGATAATGCTCGCCAGCAGGCACTTGACGCCGCTGATTTTATGCGTTGCCATGGTCCCTTTGAACCGCATCGCTTGCCCCTGGACGAGATGGAATATACGACGATGCCCGAGGTAATGAAAAAGCTGGAAGGAAGGTTTGTCGACATTTAACCGGCCTGCGGCCAGGCTTCTTCTGGCGACGAAAAACCAGGGTAAGATTAAGGAGTACCGCCGCCTTCTCCGCGATGTTCCGGTAGAGCTGGTTACGCTGGCTGACCTTGGTATTACCACCGAGGTTAATGAAGAAGGGGAGAGCCTCGAGGAAAACGCCAGGTTAAAGGCGATGGCTTACGCCGTTGAGGGCAGGATGATGGCCCTGGCTGATGACTCCGGGCTGGAGGTTGATGCCCTGGGTGGTGAGCCCGGTCCAATGTCGGCTCGCTATGCCGGCGAAGGTGCTTCAGATAGCGACCGGGTTAACCACCTGTTAACCCGTCTTGAGGGAGTACCGTGGGAGAAAAGGTCAGCCCGTTTTCGGTGCGTTATTGCCATCGCTATGCCTGAGGGGAGGGTTGAGCTTTGCTCTGGCGAATGCCGGGGCTTTATTATTTTTGAGCCGAGGGGGGAGAGCGGCTTTGGCTATGACCCGGTCTTCTACCTTCCTGAGCTGGGCAAGACGATGGCAGAACTGTCGATGGAAGCTAAGAATAGGGTAAGTCACCGCTCGCGGGCAGTAAGTCAGGTACCCCGGCTGCTGGAGGGGCTGGGGTGGTGAGCCGGCGGGCTTGTAAATTACCGGTGATGGCGAGTAAAATACGGGGGAATAAACAGGAGATATAATCTGTGACCGGATTTTCTGATTCCTTCCAGCGCCCGATAAACTACCTGCGTATCTCGGTAACCGACCGCTGCAACCTGCGCTGTATCTACTGTATGCCGGAGGGGGAAATTAGCCCGCTCTTTCACCGGGATATCCTTACCTATGAGGAGATTCGTACCATAGTCGAGGCGGCGGCTGAACTGGGCATAAAAAAGGTAAGACTTACCGGCGGGGAACCCCTCGTCAGGTTGGGGCTGACTGACTTAATCCGGATGCTGGCGGAGACAGACGCCATAGATGATATTTCGCTGACGACAAACGGGACCCTGCTTGGCCGCTGCGCGGCTGAGCTAAAGTCGGCCGGCCTGCACCGGGTCAATGTTAGCCTGGATACGCTCAAACCCGATAGGTTTGAATCTATTACCCGGGGCAGAAGTTTGAGCGACGTGCTGCGGGGCATTGACACCGCCAGGTCAGTGGGGCTTGATCCGGTCAAACTTAATATGGTGGTTATGGCGGGGATTAATGATGATGAAGTTCTTGATTTTGCCGCGCGGACCATTGATGACGGGTGGCATGTGCGTTTCATAGAACTTATGCCTGTGACTGGTGGGGGAACTGCCGCTTCACTATTTGTCCCCGCCGGTGATATAAGGAAGCGCCTTGAGGTAGTAGGGGAGCTTGAGCCATGCCTGCCCGGTGTGGGCAATGGACCGGCCAAATACTTTCGTTTCCCCGGTGCTCCGGGTACCATCGGTTTTATCACCCCGGTTAGCGAGCACTTTTGCTTTAATTGCAACCGGCTGCGGCTTACCGCCGATGGCAAGCTCCGCCCCTGCCTTTTGAGTGAGTACGAAGTGGACTTGAAGCAGCCCCTGCGCGGTGGAATTTCTCTAGCCGGGTTGAAACAGTTGATTGAGGAGGCGGTGGCTAATAAACCGCGGCGTCATCACCTGGAAGAGGGCTATGTGCTTCAAGACCGGCCGTTTACCCAGGTAGGAGGTTAGTGGTGGATGAGCTGACTCATATTGATGCCTCGGGTCGTCCCCGGATGGTGGATGTTTCTCATAAGCCCGATACCCCGCGTGAGGCAGTAGCCAGGGGGATGGTGAGAATGAAGGCTTCTACCCTGGCGCTGATTAAGGGTGGTGCCACTGCCAAGGGTGAGGTGCTGGCGGTCGCTCAGCTTGCGGGCATTATGGCTGCCAAGGAGACACCTCGTTTGATTCCCCTGTGCCACCCGGTCCTCATTGGTGATATCAAGATTGAGTTCGGGCTGGATGAGGAGGGTAGCGCTGTTGAGATTACCACCACTGTCAGGAGCACCGGTAAGACGGGGGTGGAGATGGAGGCGCTCACTGCCACGGCGGTTGCTGCCCTGACCATTTATGACATGTGTAAGGCGGTGGACCGGGGCATGAGGATTGAGAATATCCGGCTGGTCAGGAAAACCGGTGGCAAAAGCGGGACGATTGACCTTGAGTAGAATCAGTAGTTTGGTATATACTACACCATTACCAGGACTATAAATTGGGGGGTGTGCCGTGAAGCTGTCTTGTCTTCAGGAAAATTTGAGTAGAGGGCTTGGTGTGGTGGGGAGGGCGGTGGCGACCAGAACGACTCTGCCGATAACCAGTAATGTCCTTTTAGCTACCGACCAATCGCGGCTGAAGCTGGTTGCCACCAATCTGGAGATGGCTATTAGCTGCTGGATTGGCGCCAAGGTGGAGGAAGAGGGGGCGATTACGGTTCCCGCCCGTCTTCTTACCGAGTTTATCAGCTCGTTACCTCAGGAGAGGGTTGATATCAGTCTTTCACCCCGGACCAAGACTCTGGAGCTAAAATGTGCCCGGTTTGAGGCGAGAATCAGCGGGGTTGATGCTGCTGACTTTCCTCCTATCCCCGGGGTTGAAGATGGTGTTACTACCAGGGTAGAGGTAGAAGACCTGCGGCAGGGAATTGCCCGGGTGGCATTTGCGGCTGCCACTGAGGAGTCCCGTCCGGTGCTTACCGGCGTCGACGCCCAGTTTGACGGCAATTTGCTGACGCTGGCAGCGGCTGATGGTTTCCGGCTGGCGGTCCACAAGCTGCCTTTAAGTACCCCGGTCAGTCAGAAGACCGAGGTCATTGTTCCTGCTCGGACTTTAAATGAGCTGAATCGGCTCATTGCTGACCAGGAAGAGGCAGTTGAGCTAACGGTGAATTCCAGTAAAGGTCAGGCTCTATTTCGGTTGAAGGATAGTGAGCTTGTATCCCAGCTGGTTCAAGGTACCTTTCCCAATTATACCCAGCTTATCCCCCAGAGCTATAATACCCGGGCGGTGGTTGGTGTAGCCGACTTTTTGCGAGCGACCAGGACGGCGTCTATCTTCGCCCGGGACGGTAGCGGCATTGTTCGTCTGATAATAACGCCGGGTGGTGAGCTGGCCCCGGGCAAGATGGCGGTTTCCGCCCGCTCCGAGGAGCTGGGTGACGATGTTGGTGAGATTGATGTCGCCGTTGATGGCGAGGAGGCAAAGATTGCCTTCAATGGCAAGTATTTAGCTGATGTCCTCGGTGTGCTTCGTGAGGCGCAGGTAGCCCTGGAGACAACCAATCCCTCAAGCCCCGGTGTCATCCGGCCGATAGGAACGGACAACTATATTCACGTTGTCATGCCGATGTTTGTGCAATGGTGACTAAATCCACCGGGATGATGCCCTGAATATTAATGCTATCGCGTGTGGCGTAGACCTTTACATCGAGTGCATCCAGGGCTAAGCGTTTTGTCTCGTAGGAGGAGCAGTCTATCTGCTGGCGGATCGCATCACAGAAATCATTTAGCTTAATTTCTGCCTGCTGTAAGTCTGCCAGGGTCTTCTTGGACTTATCAAGCTCAGCCAGACATTCCTGGTCAGTCTTTCTATCTACCTTGACCTGGTTCAGCTCATCAAGTATTGCATTCTCATTGATTACGCCAAGCCTGAATAGTTTGACTAACCGCTTTTGCTGGCTGTCATAGGCTTTTATCTTCCGGCCCAACTTCTTCATTTCGATATCGATATCCGTTTCTTTGACTAAGCTACCTTTCTGGTCTTCAATCTGTTCTTTCAAGGCGGCTATCATTACTTCGGGATTCTTTATAGCTTCGCTTACAGCATCCCAAACCACCTGCTCCAGCCAATCAGCCTTGATATATGCCTCCCAGCAAATAGCCTTACGTGCTGACGTTGGCTTGGTGCCGGCACATCTATAATAGCGATACTTTCTATTCAGCATCGTGCCTGTTATCCTGCTGCCGCATACAGGGCAGTAGACATGTCCTCTAAGCAAGTATTCAACCAAGGCCTTTCCCGGTATTGACCGTCTTTGTTTCAGTGCCTCCTGTGCTTTGTCAAACGTCTCTTGGTCAATTATTGCAGGTGTCACATCCGGCAAGATAACCCATTCATTTTCAGGTCTCTTTTCAGCCCTCGTGCCCACTCTCCTCGTCTGATTGAAAATGGTCATTCCGTAATAGGCCGGATTCATAACTATTCGGCGGATAGTCAGTGGATGCCATGGTTTACCTGTCTTCGTAAGAATACCTTCCTTGTTAAGTTCCCAGGCTATATGAAAACAGGAGAAACCGTCCACAACCATGGTGAATATTCTCCTGACCACAACGGCCTCAGCCTCGTTAATGACTCGCCTTTTGGCTTCTTCATCCCAATTATAGCCGTAGATACCTACACCTGTGCCCTGTGGTAACCGTCCTTCTTTTAGCCTCGCCCTTTTGCCTCGCATAGTTCGTTCCTTTATCTTCTCAACTTCTAGCTGCGAGAATGTGCCCCTGAGATAGGTAATCGCCTCGCCCAATGTTGTTTTGTCTATATCCTCAGTGACAGATTCAAGCACAACGTGGTATTTATCAAGTTCATCTCTAAGTATGACGCTGTGTGTTGCATTACGTGCTAGCCGGTCGAGACAATATACTGCGAGGAAATCTACTTCACCGGCCCTTACCAAATCCATAAGCTCATTTAGCCTTGGCCGATCAAGAGTCAGCCCAGAATATGCTTCGCTGAATTGGTAGGCTACCGGGTATTTCTTACCCATGCAGTAATCCAGGCAAGCCTCAAGCTGAGTCTGGAGGCTTGTGCCCTCAGATTCCTGATTATCCGTGCTGACTCGACAATATATGGCTGCATTCTTCATATTTGCCCCAAAGCTAACCATATTTACTGGTTGTGCTCCTCGAGGAGGTGCTTAGCACATTCTGCCTCTATGCTTTCTCTCGTCACTCCAGTTTGGCTGAATACTGCCACCTGCTCACCCTCGTGCATGAGCAGGACGACATGGTCATCGGGATATGACAGTGAAAAGCCACGTTTTATGAGTTCGTCATTTATTAACATCTCCCCCGAACCTCCTGTGCCATTCACGCAAGCACACACAATAACTCGGAACGGGGAAGAAGTCCATACCTTTCTGGCCGAATTTCCAACTTTTACCATTTAAATTCCACCGATTGCTGAATTCTCAGGGATTCGTCCGCACTGATCGTCTTCAGATAACGCATAGTCATCAGGGCAGACTTATGCCTCAGCTGATCCTGAACCGCTTTAGGATTCCCCGTCTGCCTCAGTCGCTCTATGGCTCCGGAGTGGCGTAGTATGTGAACAGCTCCTACTCTGTCAACATCACGTCTTGGCCTGGGAATGCCGGCCCGGTCGAATGCCCTTGTTACAATTCGGAAAGCCTGTGATCGGGTAATGGGGAAGAAGTGGTCAAGATCACTTAGTTTCTGGCGAAAGGCATATGCCTGGAGTTCAGCTATCAGACTTGGTGAAATCGCAACTAAGGCTGCCTTATCACCCTTGCCCTTTACTTTCAAAGCCCAACCCGTATCATTACGAACCATATCGCACGGTCGTAAGCTAATGGCCTCACTGCACCTTAAACATCCATCAAACAGAAGTGGGATCAGCAGCCTGTCCCGCTCACCACATCGGGTCTTAGAGGCAGCAACTGCCAGCAGTCTTACCTGGCTAATATCTAGGTGTGCCACATAATCGCCGGCAAGGGCCTCGGACTGTCGAATTGCTAACGACTTGTTACTTTTGTTGAGTATTAGCCCTTTTCTTGGCACTGGTAGCATGTTGGCCTTATCCTCTGGCATTCTGTGTCTGCCCCCCAAAATTCAACAAAAGCATCAATTATGTTTCGTCCTGGACTTTTTCTGCCCTGCCGGGTCCACGAAGTCTTTGAGAGATAGCCCATTCTTCTTTAGAACTCCGTAAATATGAGCCCGACTGCAATCAAGCTCCTCAGCTGCCGCTGCTACGTTATGATGCTTCTCCAAAGCGTCACAAACGTTTTTGACAGTTATGTTTAGAGGTTTACGACCTAAACCATGCACCGCTACTGTCCCACCACAATGCGGACACGGGACTATCATTGCCCACCGCCCTTTAATAATTTGCCACATGGACATAACAGGTCACCCTTCGGCGTCATTGTCCACTCATTAAGTCCGCAAGCCGGGCAGTTTGGTAACACATCCGCCCCAGAGTCACCCGTTTTTATAGCTAACGGTGATTCTGAGACTCTACTTTCCACTCTATTCCTATATAAATTTATACTGTTATCTTCATGTTTTGTGAGCGCTGGGGTTAAACTAGAGTCACCAGAGTCACCCCCCATAGCTAATTTAGCTTGGTGACTATCCTTTTTAAGAGTCACCCCCGGAGTCACCACTCGCCAGATCGCCCCATACCTACCCCTATCCGTCTTAATTACTGATAAGCCATTCATAAACTGGACGGCCTTTTTGCTGGCTAAAGCATTACCTATTCGCCGGATATAGTTCCGTGCCTCTGTGTCAGCTATAGAGTCAGGTAAAGCAGCTCGCAGCTCCGCATTGTCGTGTATATGGCTTATCAGTTCCACCGCCGTTACTGCCTTATCACCTAGCACGTCATGCCAGGTCTGTAAAAAGCCTTCCCACTGCGGGGTCTCGGTGTCCGTCTCGTTATACATGGCGTCAAGGTTAGCCAAGAACCCGTTAACACCCATGTAGGCCAGCACGCCGCCCACTATCCGGCTATAGGCTTCATAGCCGCCCAGGTTTGGCAAGCCTTGTGCTTCCGGCATACCGGCCACTACCCACGCCCTAGCCATTGTCAGGATTGCGGTCAAGATAGCGCCACGCTTATCAGATACCCACTCTATTAGTTGCGGGTGCTTAAAGCCGCTTAGGTCACGCAGCCAGGGCCGGGCTATGCGTGCGTCCATGCGCACCCATATACACCGGCGTGGCAAATCTCCACGCAGCCGAATGTTATTACCTGTAGCTATCCATGTAGTGCGGTTAGGTAAAATAACCATCTCAGAGCGCCCTAATATACGGTCTTGGTAAATGGTAGCCGTCAAGATAGCCGCCAAGCTAGGCGCCCTTAGGTCATACTCAATATTGTCAATGGTGACTATTAGTTGGCCTTTGAGTAATAGACTGGTGATTGCCTTCCGCCAGCCTTCATCATCCCTTTGTGCTGTCATCATGGCAGCCGCCCGGCCAGTAGCTACGAGACTTATTACCTCGGCCAGCAAGCTAGCGCCAGTGCCTTGTTGTGGCTTGTCAAAAAGCGCAAGCGGCACAGGGCCGTCCATCATTGGTCTGAGAATAGGCGTAAACATAGTGGCTACGGCATTGGCTTGGCTAGCCTCTGTGTCAAAAGGAAAGTCAGCCAAAGGCTCTAGGGCCAGCTCTATAGCCGCCTTAATGTCACTATCACTAGGCTTGTCAGGTATTGGCGGCACTATTAGCTTTGGAGAAGGGTAGTAGTAAAGGTTGGTGGCGCTGTCATAGCCTGGCTTATTCATTACCGTGCCGTCAGGACGTATTACCGGTGTTTCCGTTATACCTAGTAGAGATGGAAACTGCCACTCACCTAGTGATAAACAATCCCTCACCACGTCTAGCGGCGGCGGCACTGCTACCCGGTCACCCTTTACTGTGATTCTCACAAAGTTGCAACTCCGGGCAAGGCAGCCTCTAAACGCTGATTCGCCCAGCGCCTCAGTATAGGGCATTTGCTTTTCATCCAGGCTTACCCGGGTGAGCGCACCGCTACGTCTGAATATGCGCTCCGGCTCATTGGCTTTATATAAGGCTTCCAGTGCGTCAGCCGTTATGTCTCTTAAATGCCTATCTGTTACCACAATCTCTGGTAAAGTAATGTCCGGCGGCGGCTCATAGTTTGGGCAATTGGCTAGTAGGCCCTCAAGTTGAGCAACACTACCGCCGTTGTCTAGCCAATGGCTTGCGTCCTTAACTTCACCTGGCAGCTCCAATAGCCGGATTCTCTTAACTATGCCATAGCATGATTTAGCCACGTTATTAGCGTGGTCATGCCCGGGTCCGTCATTGTCTGGTATAATAATCAGATCAGCACCACACAAAGCTTCACTGTAGCTATCACGCCAACTGCCAGCTCCCATAGGGTTGGTTGTTGCCACAAGGCCAAGATTCCAAAGCCTGTCAGCGTCCTTTTCCCCTTCCACAAAGTAGATAGGCGTATCACTGTCTATAGCCTGTTTTAGCTTGTCCTGGTGGTAAAGAGTATGCGTTATGCCTTTGAGATTAGTGATATAGCCGCCTTTGCCGTCCGGTCTGCGCTGATAAAAGCCCTTTGGTTTTGTTCGCACCACTTCAAAGAGCTTACCGTTAGCATCAGTGTAGCGGTATATGGCCTCGATTTCCCTCCCCTGTAACTTGGTTTGGCGGCTATTCAAAAACAAGCCTTGAGGCTCTAAGTTAAGTGGCTTGAGTATGTCGTTTAGCTCACAGCCAGCAAAACATTTGACTAAAATCCTGTCATCAACTTGTTTGACGCTAAGGCTAGGCTTGGTGTCATGGTGTCCAGGGCATAACGCTAAATGCTGGCCGTCACGCACCGACTCTACGCCTTCAAGTAGCGCCAAAAAGTCATCGAGGCTTCGGATTCTAGCGCTCATTAGCCCTTACCTCCGCTACTAGTTTCGACCAAAACCTCCGGCAAGCAGTTCTCATCGCGGGTGTAGCTGGCCCAGCCCGTATATCGGTCGTTATCTTGACCTCCGACTTCGTAGTAGTCTTACTCCCTTTCATAGTCATCATCCAACAGGCCTAAGATAGCCAGGATTTTGCGTTTATGTGTTCGTGGTAGATAGCGATTTTTTTCTAACGCAGTGACATCACAGACGTTGACTTTGGCTAGACTAGCCAAATCTATCTGCCTTAGTCCCCTAACAAGACGCTGCAGTCGTGCTTTCTCGCCTTCAGTGATGCCGGTGACAACAAAAATATCGTTCATACTACTAATTTAGCATCCTATTAAGGCAATGGGAATGGGATGTTTTTTGCACATCCCACTAAAAGAAGAAGGCTACCGTTTTGGTAGCCTTCACAATCCATGACGGGATTGGTTTTCTAGCTGTTATTTATGACGTGGCCAACCTGTTG
>Ga0268282_1001009_pt1 | contig 12988 bp, 9 predicted proteins | sample saktaG_12_FD_190133 | JGI IMG/M metagenome (GOLD analysis project Ga0268282, IMG submission 190133) | Saline water microbial communities from Sakinaw Lake, British Columbia, Canada - sak_2011_5_24_120m | ecosystem: Environmental > Aquatic > Non-marine Saline and Alkaline > Saline ...
TCGGTGCCGTTAGACAAACGCGAAAATCGTTTAATTATTAGGATAAAATTTTTTTGTTTATTTGAGGGTCGTCTGATAACTTTTCGTTATGAAAACAGAGAATCTAAACTATTACCTGCCGTCTGAGTTGATTGCACAGATGCCTCTTTCCGTTCGGAGCAATTCGCGGCTGCTTGTTATGGATCGTTCCGCCGGTGGTGTTTCGGACAGAAGGTTCAGCAAAATCGGCGATTTTCTGTTGCCCGGCGATTGCCTCGTGCTCAACGATACAAAAGTCCTGCCGGCACGCTTTTTTGCCCGGCGGAGCACGGGAGGCAAGCTCGAAGGATTATTTCTCGCTGCTGACGCCGACAGCATCTGGACGGCATATCTTAAAGGACTCCGCAAGTTGAAGCAGGGCGATGAGTTTTATCTGAAAGACAGGCAAAAAGCCGATTTCTGTAAAGCAGTGCTGCTCGAAAAGATAGGTCAGGGCAGATGTCGGCTACGGATAAATGCCGATGCCGATGCACAGAGCGTGCTGGATGAAATCGGTTTTCCGCCGCTGCCGCCGTACATCAAGCGAGACGACGATCCGGCAGTCGCAGAAGCGGACAAGCAGCGGTATCAGACGGTGTACGCCAGGCAAGCCGGCGCCGTTGCGGCACCGACAGCGGGGCTGCATTTTACCGAACCGCTCATCGAGCAGCTAAAGCAGGCCGGCATAAAATTCGCCTTTATCACGCTCCACGTCGGAGCAGGAACGTTCAAGCCGGTCACCGAGGATAATCTTGAAGACCATAAAATCCACCAGGAACAATTCAGTATCGACCAGGAGAATGCTGCGATAATAAATGCGGTAAAAAATAAGGGCAATCGAATTATATCAATCGGTACGACTTCAACAAGAGTCCTCGAAACCATCGCTGCCGGCTCACAAATGAAAGCTGCCGCGGGAACGACGGAATTATTCATCATGCCGGGCTACAAGTTCAAGATGATCGATGCGATGATAACGAACTTCCATCTGCCCAAATCCACGCTTTTAGCACTGGTAGCGGCCTTCGCAGGGCTCGAAAACATCCTCGCCGCCTACCAGCACGCCATCGAGCAGCGATATCGTTTCTACTCCTACGGCGACGCTATGTTGATAATCTGAGCGGAAAGAACATTCCATATTACAATATTCTTCTTGCCAGCGGAATCTTGCGAATGATGTTGCCGAGGCCAAAGCACAGCGGCATTGAAATCATGATGGCCAATGCGAATTTCAAAAGCGGATACAGGCTGATGTTTCTGATCGCGATAGCCACGAGGATAACGACCGGGGCGTGGATGATATACGCCGTATATGCGCTGCCGGCCATCGCCCTGGTAATCTTTCCCTGCCGGTTGAGCCGTTTGCGGAACAGGGCCGGCAGGGCGATGATTAACGCAACGCCGGTAAGCTGCTCCCAGAGAGCGTAGCTAAAGCACTGCCAGTGCAGGCCACCGAGAAACGGTGCTATATTGCCTTTTGCTGCTCCGCCCAGTGTGAACAGGGCCGGGAAAACGATGACAATCATAACTACGGCCAGGCAGAGCCAGAGCCTGCCCATAGCATCGGTAATCCGCGTCAGCCAGTTACGGCGATAAGCGACGATTCCGACAATAAACATGCAGATGTACTGTGGGAAAAATGGAAACTGAAAATTCAAAGGTTCGAAACTCCAGCCTACAGGAAGCCATATCCGTACTGCAAAGGTAACACCGGTCAGGGCAAGAATGAAAACCGCGATTTTCAGATTGCCCGGCAGTCCGGTTTCATCTTGCACGGCCGGAGAAGGAACTTTTACAAATGCCCGCCACAGGGCATAGCAAATCGCGAATATCAGCAGGGCCTCGACAAACCACAACGGCCCGGTCCCGATGTGGAACGTGCTGTAGTACCGGCTAAGATAGCCGAGATAAGAACCATCGGACTTCCGGGCGCCAATCTTAATTAGCGGATAAGCCATAAGCGGACCGATGATGAAGTCGTAGCAAAGCATGGGGATGCCCAGACGCAGCAGCCGGTCCTTAAGGAATTGCCGGGGGCCTTTGCGGTCATAGGAGCCGGGCGTGAAATAGCCCGCTATCATAAAAAACAGCCCCATTGAGAAGGCCTGGACAGTCGCATTGTGCCAGGTCAGCAGGATGGATGAAAGTGTATCCGCCTGGCCGTCTCTGTAGTACCAACTCCCTTCGCCGCCATAGGTTATGGACAGGTGGATCATCATAACCAGCGTGATCAGCAGGATTCGCAGATTATCGATAAAGAATAGGCGGACTTTTTCCATAACTTATTGGCGGACCGCAGTTACAGTACTTCTCATCGAGGCAGCACCAAATAGTGACGCTAACGTCCAGACAGAAGCGAATGTTCCCGGTTTTCTTTTAGATATAATCGTTGAGGAGGTTCTCGAGCATCTCCTGACGGCCGCTTTGAAGTTCCGGCTCGCCGTTTTCAAGGATGTAAGCCTCAAGCTCCTCAAATCCAATCTGCCCGCTTTCGATTTTGGAGCCAAGCCCCTGATTCCAGCCGCTATAGCGCTTGTCAACAGCGTTCTGGAGAGTTTTGTCTTCTATCATCTTCGCGGCGTTCTTCAGTCCCCTGGCGAAAACATCCATTGCACCTATATGGCCGTGGAAAAGATCGACCGGGTCTATCGATTGACGTCTCACGTGTGCATCGAAATTGAGACCGCCGGTTGTAAAACCGCCGCCCTTGAGAATTATGTACATAGCGAGTGTCGTTTCGTAAACGTCGTTCGGAAACTGATCCGTGTCCCAGCCTAAGAGCATGTCGCCTCGATTCGCATCGACCGAGCCAAGTATGCCGTTGGCAACACAAAATGCCAGTTCGTGGCAAAAATCATGTCCGGCCAGCGTCGCGTGGTTGGCCTCGATGTTCAATTTAAAATCGCCGACCAGATCGTATTTCTGCAAGAAAGCGAAACAACTGCCTGCATCGGAATCATATTGATGTTTCGTCGGTTCCTTCGGTTTTGGCTCGATATAGAACTGGCCCTTAAAACCGATCTTTTTCTTGTAATCGACCGCCGACTGCAGAAGCAGAGCCATGTGGTCCAATTCGCGTTTCATATCGGTGTTGAGCAGGGTATCGTAACCTTCACGTCCGCCCCAGAAGACATAACCGGCTCCGCCAAGCTCTTGTGTTATCTCGAGGGCTTTTTTAATCTGACTTGCAGCGTAAGCGAAGACCTCCGGTGACGGATTGGTGCCCGCACCGGCCATGAACCGGCGATGCGAAAAGGCGTTTGTCGTTCCCCAAAGCAGCTTGACTCCCGTGTCAGCCTGTAGCTTCTTGGCTTTTTCCACGATTTTATCGAGACGTTTGTTTGTTTCAGCCAGGTCGTCCGCCTCGGGCGCAATATCCCTGTCATGGAAGCACCAGAAACCGACACCCAACTTGGTAAAGAATTCGAAGGCGGCTTCCAGCGTCATGTCCGCAACTTTCATCGGATCTGACGAGTCGTTGTAGTTGCGAATAATGGTGCCCGGCCCAAACTGGTCCCCGCCGAGGTTTTTGAGAGTGTGCCAGTAGCATACTGCGAAACGCAGATGTTCGGCCATTGTTTTGCCGAGGACGACCTCACTTGGATCATAATGCCTGAATGCAAGAGGATTCTTCGAGTCAGGCCCCTCGTATTTTATCTGTTTCACTTCTGAAAAGTACTCTGCCATTTATTAACTCCTTTCTCGTATTTTATTCATCGAGATGTGATTCATGATTTCAGTTGTTGTTTCAACGCCTCTTCCCACTTTGCGTACGCTTGCTGATAGGCGGAAGATAATTTTTCATTAGGTTCGATTGTTTTGACCGGTTCGAGGCCTGTGAAGGCCTCGTTCGTGCTCTTGTAGACGCCTGCGCCGATGCCGGCGCCGCGTGCCGCTCCCTGCGAGCCGTCCGTGTTGTAAAGCTGGACAGTGGCCTGCGTCACGGTAGCGAAAGCTTCAGCGAACAACGGGCTCAGGAACATATTGGCGTTGCCCGCCTTGACGGTGGTCAGTTGAATTCCCATGTCACGCATTATGCCGAGTCCGTAATTCAGAGCGAAGACAATTCCCTCCTGTGCGGCACGCAGGAAGTGTGCCTTCTTATGGACGTTGAAGTTCCAGCCGTGAACGGATGCCCCGATGTTCCTGTTCTCCAGCGTTCGCTCGGCCCCGTTGCCGTACGGGAGGATGACCAAATCGTCGGAGCCGACCGGTGCCTGTGCCGCAAGTTCATTCATCTGCTCATAGTCGAGTCCCTCGCCGGCGACGAAATTGTGCTTTAGCCAGCTATTGAGGATTCCCGTGCCGTTAATGCACAGCAGCACGCCGTATCGCGGATCTTTCGCCGAATGGTTGACATGAACGAAGACGTTGACCCGCGAGCGCTGGTCGTAGTTTTTCCGGTCACTGACTCCGTAGACCACGCCTGATGTCCCTGCCGTGACAGCTATCTCGCCCGGCTGCAAAACGCTAAGTGACAGCGCGTTATTAGGCTGGTCGCCGGCGCGGTAGCTGATTATGGTCCCGGCGTCAAGTCCAAGCTCGTCGGCCGCCTCTTTCGTCAGCTCGCCCTGGATCGAAAACGTCGGGAGCGTCTCGGCGACAAGCTCGCTGGATATGCCGTAGTTGTCGAGTACGAAATCTGCCGGACCATCGTCCTCGAAATCCCACATTATCCCTTCGGACAATCCGGAAGGCGTTGTTTTTATGTCACCCGTCATCTTCATCGCGATGTAGTCGCCGGGCAGCATCATTTTGTGAATCTTCGAATAAACTTTCGGCTCGTTTTCCATTACCCACTTCAACTTTGACGCTGTAAAGTTTCCGGGCAGGTTGAACAGTTTCTTGAGGCACTTTTCCCGGCCGATATCCGTCGCCGCCTGCTCGCCGATCTGCACCGCCCGGCTGTCGCACCAGATAATCGAAGGCCTCAGCACCTGCTTGTTTTTGTCTACCACGACGAGTCCGTGCATCTGGTAAGATATCCCGATAGCGTGCACATCGCCGGCGTCAAAATCCGCCTGCGCCTGAATCTTTTTCGTGGCGGTCTTGACGTGCTCCCACCAGACAGCCGGATCCTGCTCGGCCCAGTCCGACTGCTTAGCGACAATCTCCAGTTCCTTGTCCGGCGAAGTCGCCGCCGCCAGCACTTGGCCCGTCTCAGCGTCCATCAGCGTAGCCTTGATAGACGAGCTTCCGACATCGTATCCCAACAATAACGCCATTTATATGTCCCTTTATTTTTCTGTTCGGATTAACGCCGCAAGCGGCGAGTTAATTGCCCATAATAGTCATCGGTGGCCGTTTGTCAACTTTTATTCATATTCCCATTTAAGCAGCCAGGGGTCTTTTGTCCGTTTTTGAAACGCTTTAAGTTCCGCTTTGAGTTCTGTGAGCACCTTTTCGTGTTTTGGATTGTCGGCGAGGTTTTCTACCTCGTGGGGGTCGTTTTGAAGGTCGTACAGTTCGAATTTCGGCCGATGCAGGTAGGCCTCGACGGTACGTTTGCCGTAGTATTTGCTGCCGGACTTAATCGTCGCCTGCCAGGTCGAGGCGGCCCAAAGGTCGCTGGCGAACGGGTAATCCAGCCCATGAGCGATATTCCAGATTAGCTTGTACCTGCGCTGCCGGACGACGCGCATTGGGTAATACATCGTAATCTCGTGGAATGTGTGCGAAGCGTAAGTTAAATCCCAGCCCTTCGGATGCTCCTGCTTAAGCACAGGCTTAAAAGAGCGGCCCTGGAAGCTATTCTTGCCGGACGCAGCGCCGGCAAAATCGAGAATCGTCGGCGCCAAATCTGCAAAATTGACCAGCGCATCGCATGCGATGCCCTTTTTCTTTTGGCCGGGGTCTCGCACGATGCACGGCAGGTTCATCCCCGGCTCGTACAGCGTCGTTTTAGCTCCCGGAAAAGCGACGCCGTTATCCGAGATGTAGATGATTACAGTATTTTCATATTTGCCGGTTTGCTTGAGGACATCAAGCAGCTTTCCCACGCCCTGGTCGACGCGGGAGACGGCTTGGTAGTACTGCGCCAGCTCGGCGCGGCACTCCAGCGTATCGGGCAGGAAGGGCGGCACAATTACGTCCTTCGGGTCATACTTGACCTCTTTGATGCCGGGATAGCCTCCACTGGCTTTGTTGCCGAAACGGTCGGGCTTGCCGGGCAGCTCGTCCGCAACGCCGCCCCCGCGGTGCGGATCGCTCATGCAGAAGTACAAAAAGAACGGCTTGCTGTCACTTGCATTGATGAAGTCCCGGCAGTTCTGTGCCATCTGGACGGGGCTGCGGCTGTTACCCGGCAACGTGACATCGAATTTGTAGACGCTCTGGGGCGCGACGTGATACTTACCGATTCGCCCTGTTCGATAGCCGGCCTCGGTCAGCAGGACCGGCAGAGTCTTGATGTTCTCGAAGGAGATGAAGTGGTGATAGCTGTGCTGGTGCCCGTACTGGCCGTTGGCGTGATTGTACATGCCGGACAAAATTACCGACCGGCTGGCGCTGCAGCTCGCAGTCGTGCAGAAGGCGTTGGTGAAACGCACGCCCTCGGCGGCAAGTGCGTCCAGGTTCGGCGTCTTGATAACGGGATTGCCGTAACAGCCGAGGGTTTCGCGCCCGTGGTCGTCACTGACAATCAGAACGACGTTGAGCCTGTTGTTCTGGCCGGCCGATGCTCGCTGCGAAATCAACGCCGAGCCTGCAAGGGCCGACGCACAATCCTTCATAAATTCACGCCGGCTAATCGATTTACTTTCCATATTTCATGCCTCCAACGTTGTTTATAATTCTGCGAAGTCTCTCAAGCTCTCAACTCAACGCCGGCCGAAACTTCCTGCTCCCATGCCGAAAGTTCGCCTTGAAGCATTTTGACCATCCCCGGCTTCGCCACGGCAAGATTCTTCTTTTCGCCGAGGTCCTCATCGAGATTATAGAGTTTCACGTTGTCACCCTGGACCAGCAGCTTCCAGGGGCCTTTGCGCGCCGCCCTTTCTTTTCTATAGCGCCAGAACAAAGTGCGCTCGGGCAGCTTCCTGTCTTCTGTTAACATTCCCGGCAGGTCGACGCCGTCGAGTTTAAATCCCGCCGGCAGTTTTGCTTGTGCGATTGAGACCATCGTTGGAAACATATCCATCCCCAGCGTGGTTTGGCTTGTCACTGAGCCGGGCTTTATCCTGCCGGGCCAGTAAGCGACGGCCGGAACACGGTGCCCGCCTTCCCAGAGGCTGCCCTTGTAGCCTGACAATACGCCGTTGGAGCCGTTTTTGGTTGCCCCGTTGTCGGAACAGAAAAAGATAAATGTTTTACGCTCCAGGCCCAGGCGTTTGACCGTCTCGACAATACGCCCGATACCTTCGTCCATGACTTCGACCATTTCCTTATATGCGCGGGCAATTTCCTCACCTTTGGCCTTCTTGCCTTTCTTGCCGTCCGGCAGGCGCTCCGGCGGATCCTTTCTGCCCTGGTACGGAGAATGCACCGACTCGTGCGGCAGATACAAACAAAATGGTTCGTCTTTGTGCCGCTCTATGAAGTCTATGCCGTGCTTTGTTATAAGGTCGGTGCAGTAGCCTTCTTCAGGGACTTTTTCGAGATTTTTCCACCAGTCGTCGAAGCCGGCGCCGTCGATGTGCGAGTGGTAATCCACATTGCCGCTGACGTAGCCGCGGAACTCGTCGAATCCCTGCCTGGCGGGATTGAATTCCACGTTGTAACCCAGGTGCCACTTGCCGAAAATTCCCGTCGCGTAGCCGCGTGTTTTGAGAACCTCGGCAAACGTAGTTTCTTCCAGCGTCAATCCCGTCTGGCGGGTCGGGCCTTTGGCATAGATGACGCCTTCGATGCCGGCACGCTGCTGGTAGCGCCCGGTAAGCAGGGCCGCCCGCGTTGGGCTGCACACCGGGCAGTTGGAATGATAATCCGTAAACTTCATGCCGCCCTCGGCCAGCGTATCGATATTGGGCGTGCTGATTATTTTACTGCCGTAGCAGCTAATGTCACCATATCCGAGATCGTCGGCCATAATCAAGATGATATTTGGCTGGTCCATGCCCTTGGAGCTCCGGCCTGGATTGGCCATCGAGCAGCCGCCGTTCAGCAACGCAACAGCAAGTGCTCCACTGCCGATACACTTAATAAATTCCCGTCGATTCATAAACATACTCCTGCCTTCCGCCGCACATGAAACAGATCGCCGGAATCAGGAAGAATTAGTATAGCCGCTTACATTTCAGTAAAATCAAAACCTGAACCGGCATATCCAACATAAAATACGTCCCGTCCAAAGTGTTTATGTCTTGCTCAACTAAAATTTCGTATCAATGTGCTGATTGTTCTATAACGTCCACGAGTCCGGCGTCGATGTACTGGCCGCCGGTGGTTTGGTGGCAGTGGATGGCTATGCAATTTGTGCCGATTTTAAAAGCGCTCTGCGCCTTCTCGTCCAGGGTCGCCCAGACGTAGCTCGACGTGTAGCCTTCCAGTTTCACCACAAGCTGGCCGTTGATATAAACCTCAGCGTCCTCATCGTAGTGGAGCGAAAGTTGCGGCCGGCTGAGTTTGGTATCGTCCAGCTCGAACGTTCGCCGCACCCAGATATCCGATGTTTTCCACTCGGTACGGACGGTCGTGCCGGGCGTTCCTTCGGTGCCGAAACCGCCCTGACCTTTCTGCCAGCTTGAATCGTCGAAGTCGGCCTCTTGCCAGCCTTCAGGCGGTTCGCTCGTCGTATATTGCCAGCTTTGCGGCTGCTCCTGCGAGGTCGGGACAATCGTTTTGAGGATGGGCGCCGGCAAATATAGGCGCTTATTGGCCGCGGCGGCTTTCTTGGCGTCCGCCTTGATCATTGCCCGGTCGTAGGTCATCCACCCGTTGATCTCGACCTCCACGTCGGTAGTCTGCGTATAGACTGCCGCACATAGGCCGTCGCCGATGAGCGAGCGCAGATTATCAATCAGCGCCACGTACGCATCGGTCAGATCCTCGCGAGTCTCATAGCTGCGGTAGCCCCAGTTCTTTTCATCCTGCCATGTATGTCCTTTTACCGGCAGGCCGAGCCCGCCGAACTCGCCGAGCACTGCGGCACGGTTTTCCTCGGTTGGCGGAGCCGCCGGGCCGGGATAGCTGTGAATATCGTGTACGTCACCAACGCCTCGGTCGGTCCAGCCGCTGGCGTTGTTCACCAACCGGGTCGGGTCAAGCTTCTTAATCATATCGACAATCCGCGGCGTGTCCCACTGCCCCCAGCCTTCGTTGTAGGGAACCCACATAATTATGCTTGGATGATTGTAAAAGGTGGCAATCATCGCCTTTAGCTCTGTCTCGAACTGCCGGGCGGATTCAGGCGAACGCTGGATGTCCGGGTCTCTGCCGCCAATATACTTATCGCCGCTGGGCATATCCTGCCAGACCATCAGCCCCAATTTATCGCACCAGTAGTACAGCCGGTCGGGCTCGATTTTAACGTGCTTACGGAGCATATTACAGCCCAGCTTTTTCAGAACCTCGATATCGTAGCGAAGGGCGGCATCCGACGGGGCGGCGTACAGCCCATCGGGCCACCAGCCCTGGTCCAGCGGGCCGAACTGGAACAGCGACTCATTGTTGAGCAGCAGGCGATTGATGCCTTTTTCGTCCTTTCTGACTTCGATCTTCCGCATGCCGAAGTAGCTGCTCACCGCATCGACCTTTTTTCCTTTGCCGTCCTTGAGTGTCACCTTAAGGTCGTACAGAAACGGCGAATCAGGCGACCAGAGCTTTGGCTTTTTGATATTTAAGACCATTTCTTCGCCGGCGTTGCCTTTGTTTTTAGCTTTCGTGAACCACCCATCCTTGGCCTCGACTTCCACGCTGTAACCGGCTGGGCCTGGACATGCGGCAGTGACGCGCACCGACTTGCTGTCAATATCGGGAACTATCTTGATAGACTTGATGTATGCCTCGGGTACCGGTTCGACCCAGGCAGTCTGCCAGATTCCCGTCACCGCGGTGTACCAGATTCCCCCTGGTTTGCTGACCTGCTTGCCCCGCGGCTGGGTGCCGGCATTAGTCGGGTCCCATACGCTTACGACAATCTCCTGCTCTGAGGTTTCTTTCAGCGCATTGGTGATATCGAAGGAGAAGGGGTCGTAGCCGCCTTGGTGCGTTCCGACCTGCGTGCCGTTGACCCACACTGTTGTATCGAAATCCACCGCTCCGAAGTGCAGCAGCACGCTTCGGCCCTTCCATGTTCGGGGGATGCGAAATGTCCGCCGATACCACAGACGATTATCCTCGCCGACCGGCTTCATCACGCCCGACAAAGCCGACTCGACCGGAAACGGCACGAGAATCTGTCCATCGAATGCGTCCGGCTGCTGTTGGCTTTTGTGTACTATGGCATAATCCCACAGCCCATTTAGGTTCTGCCAGCTCTTGCGAACCATCTGGGGTCGCGGATATTCACAGTGGGCGTTTTTCGGTGATACCCGCCTGGCCCATCGTGTCATCAGCGGGCCGTTGGCCGGCTGCCATTTTGCACGTATGGATGAGCAGAGCAATAATACCGTACACAGCGAGAACGAGAACCACTTAATTTTTTGAAATGACCACTTGTTGACGTGAGTTGAATCCATTTCTTACATTTCCTTTCAAATAGCTGAAATTCAGCGAACAATTGGCTCACTATATCCGACCACGCTTGAAAGTCTGTATGTAGGTTATCTGCACTTGGCCGATTTTGCAATTAAATTTGGCTGGACGGGCAGCGATTTCCCGTTGTGCCGGGGGATTTACTGTCTTGATCCGACGACCAGATTCAGATACACGCTCTATCGGAAAAGTTGACGCGATACAGAATCTCAGTCTACGACTTCCACCTGCGATAGGCCCGGGAACATCATATTATAAACAAGTATTGCGTCACCGTTATGCATGCGGATGCACCCCTTAGAGCCAGCAGATCCGATTTGTTCCGGTTCCTTTGTACCGTGGATGGCGAAGCCCGTCCTGTTTTTGGCCTCTCCGGAGAGACCCTCCAGCGCGATCCATCTCGAACCTAAAGGATAATCCGGGTCTTCGGGATGGTATGTTTTGCCGTCTGCGGGATCAGTCCAGATCGGTTTTTCCAGCTTGCCGTCGGATTTAACGCGCCAGAGCCCGGTTGGTGTTTCCATGTCGGGCTTGCCCAGGCCAACTCGAAAACTTCGAACGAAAGTATTTTGAAGATAAACGTCCATCGTAAAGTCTGAACGATAGACCTTCGCGTGGAATGGGCCTTTAACGATTTTTATTGGTAGTCCCGCCTGTAATGATTCCGGGCGACTAATGCGGTTAATCGTCATAAGAATTTCGTACGGCACCTTGTATTTATCACCGATGGTTGTAAGCAGGTCGCCGGATCTGACCTGATAATTCTCACAAAGCGGATCGTCAGGCAAGACGGTTCTACTAAGCAGCCATTGATCGGACAGCTTGGAAAGACGGTCTTTGACGGATGAACGTTGCTGGGGGCTCATCGGCATTCGAAGTGCCTGGTTCAACTTCTCACGTGCTTCTACAATTTTGCTGGGATTCTCGCTGAGCAGTCCCACAGCATCTGCGATTAGCGTAGCAGCTTCCGGATTGGATTCCACGGTTGGTCCGGGCGTCGGTTCCGGTGCAATTTTCGGCAATTCCGGCTGCTTCTCCACTTCCACGGGCGGTAAAAATGCAGTTGTTTCATTCATTTCGGGTTTTTCGATAACCTTAGGTTCTGTTGTAAAAACGGGCTCTTTGGCAATCTCGGATTCATAAGGCGTCTCGGGTTCATCTGCTGCAGTTGCATCGATATTTGTATCGCCTTGGGGGGTCGGATCAATAGTTTCGGCCTCATTCTTGCCGAAAGGACCGTAATAAAAAGCAATTGCCACACAAATAACGAGCACGGCCAGAAGAATAGTATAAGTCCGGTTTCGGGTTCTTCGCCCAGCTCGCGGGCCAAAAGGATGACGGGCCATCTTAAGCTCCTTTCTGGTTATTGAAATACATTATTTCTTCGTCGGTTACTAATATTTCCACCGGCTCATCATGCTCTGTAACCGGTATTGAGTCGAGAAGCTGTTCTGCGAAAGCAAAACCGCATCTGTCAGCTTTCAGTTCGGCGTTAGCGAAAAACCTATCGTAGTAGGAACCGCCCCGGCCGAGCCGGTTGCCCTTTTTATCGAATCCTAAAGCCGGCGTAACAACCAGATCAATATCTCCGAACGGGACCGGCATACCCGCAATCGGATTCCGCAGACCGGAAGCGCCGGTCGAAAAACCTGTTTCCAGCGAGTTTATAAGGACCGGTATCATATGTCTTTGCTGCCAGGAAATCTTCGGCGCCGCAACGGCCTTGCCAAGCTGCCAGGCGTGAAGTATGGCATCGGAAGTGTCCACTTCGTGCGGAAGGGACAGGAACATCATTATCGTTGATGCACCTTGAAATTCTGCTGTCGAGACCAAATTCCGACATGCTTTTCGGCTTCTTTCATTCCTCTGCTCCGAGGGTATAGCGAGCAGGCAATCCATTAACTTGCGGCGCAACTCAGCCTTATCCATATCACCTATCCTTATCTACTTCCCTGTTTTCGACAGATTTGCTATTTTGTACCAAGGTTTGCAGCTTTTGTAAATAATGCTTCATTTTTTTTTCACAACCACGTTCTGTCGGAGTATAATATTCCTTCTTCATTGCCGCCGGTAGATATTCCTGCGGCACGAAGCCATCCTTAAAATTATGTGGATATTTGTAATCAACTCCAAAACCGGCTTTTTTCGCAGCCGAATAATGACTGTCTTTCAAATGTACCGGCACGCGTTCGGTCGGCTGCTCTTTCACATCGGCCATCGCTTGCAAAATAGCAGTAGCCACAGCATTTGACTTTGGCGCACAGGCGATATATATCGCTGCCTGCGCCAGCGCCAATTGGGCTTCCGGCAGACCCACAAACTCAGATACCTGGACGGC
>Ga0268282_1001012_pt1 | contig 12961 bp, 14 predicted proteins | sample saktaG_12_FD_190133 | JGI IMG/M metagenome (GOLD analysis project Ga0268282, IMG submission 190133) | Saline water microbial communities from Sakinaw Lake, British Columbia, Canada - sak_2011_5_24_120m | ecosystem: Environmental > Aquatic > Non-marine Saline and Alkaline > Saline ...
TGTTTCAGCCGATGTATCAAAAGCAAAAAGAATTCAAGCTGCTTATGTATCAGAGAAAGAAACAAAGAAAATAGCTAGTTTTATTGCTTCTAATTTAGAGGAATCAGATGGAAGAGAAGATATTTCTGGAGAAATTGAAGCAGAATCCTCAAAGTCCTTGGATAGTGTTTTAGAAAATCAAGATTCCTTTGATAATGGAGGAGATCCATTGTATGATGAAGCAAAGAAACTGGTTATTGAATCAAGAAAAGCTTCTTCTTCTCTTTTACAGCGAAGATTTAGTATCGGTTATGCCAGAGCAGCAAGATTAATTGATTTTTTAGAAGAAAGAGGAGTAGTCGGACCTGGAGAAGGAGCAAAGCCGAGACAAGTATATATTAATAAAGATGAAATGTAAAAAAAACATGCTAAAAGAAAAAAAAGAAAAAGAAAAAAAAGAAGAACTTCAGGAAACAATAGATGAGATAAAACAAAAGTTTGGAGAGGGAGCTATTATGAAATTAAATGAAGTAATGCCTGTTGATGTTGAAGCAATTCCTACTGGTTCTTTCTCTTTAGATTTGGCATTAGGAATAAAGGGAATTCCTAAAGGAAGAATAATTGAAATTTATGGAGCTGAAGCTACTGGAAAATCAACACTTGCTCTTCATTGTATAGCTGAAGTTCAAAAAAGGGGAGGAATAGCAGCTTTTATTGATGCTGAACATGCATTAGATCCTGATTATGGGAAAAGAATAGGAGTAAATACTGATAATCTTTTAATCTCCCAGCCGGATTCGGGGGAGCAGGCTCTGCAGATTGTAGAAAGACTTGTAAGATCAGAAGCAGTTGACTTGATTGTTATAGATTCAGTAGCTGCTCTGACTCCAAAAATGGAAATTGCTGGAGAAATAGGAGATCAGTTTATCGGTCTTCAAGCAAGATTAATGAGCCAAGCACTGAGGAAGCTTTCTGGGATTACCTCTAAAACAAAAACTTCTGTAATATTTTTAAATCAAACAAGGGTGAAGATTGGAGTTATGTTTGGCAACCCTGAAACTACTTCCGGCGGAATGGCTTTAAAATTTTATGCCTCGGTAAGAATCCAATTAAGAAGATCTGCTCAGATAAAACATGGAGAAGAAATCATTGGTTCTCGTATTAAAGCAAAAATAGTGAAAAATAAAGTAGCTGCCCCTTTCAAAACAGCAGAATTTGATATTTATTATAACGAAGGAATCTCAAAGTTTGGAGATATTCTAAACGCTGGTTTAAAATATGAAGTGATTAAAAAAGCTGGAAGCTGGTTCCAGTATGAAGACACAAAACTTGGCCAGGGAGCAGAAACAGCAAAAAACTTTCTTAAAGAAAATCCTGCTGTAACTAAGAAAGTAATGAAAGAAATAGAAGACAAAACATAGACAAATAAAAAACAGCCTTTCTCTAAAGGCTGTTTTTTATTTTAAAGTATAGGCCAATAAACCGAGCTCTCTTGCCCTTTTTATAGCTTTAGATAGCTGTCTTTGATGTTTTGAGCAGACACCAGTTCTTTTCTTTGCTTTTATTTTACGAGACTTAGAAATAAATCTTTCTAAAACCCCAATGTCTTTATAGTCAATTTTTTTAACGTTTTTTTGGCAAAAATAACAGTTCATTGTCTTTATAATGGTATATCTTTTACGTCTATTTCTTCTTCATCAATAATGGGAATATCTTCCTTGGGACTATCTGTTTTATCTGTTTGCGTTTTTTCTCCTCTTGGACCAAGCTGAATTCTTTCAGCAATAACTTCTGTTCTATATCTTTTAACTCCAGCAGTGTCCTGCCAGGATCTTGTTTGAATTCTTCCTTCAATCAAAACTAACGACCCTTTTTTTAAATACGAAGAAATAGTGTCAGCTAATTTTCCAAAAGCTACAACATTATGAAATTCTGCCTGCTGTTGCTTTTGTCCTTGTTTATCAGTAAAAAAGCGATTTGTTGCTATTGAAAAAGAGGCTACAGATGAACCAGACGGTAATGCTTTAGTTATTGGATCGCGGGTAACGTTTCCTAAAATAAATATCTTATTTAAATTCATATTTTATTCTCCGAGGATTTCGTCCAGTTTTTTTTCAATTTCTTTTAATTCGACCTTTTGTACTGATTTCTTTTCTTTTGATTCGGGTTTTCTAGAAACTTTTGGAGATTCTTCATTTTTTTGGCTGGAAATAATTAAATAACGAAGTATTTTATTATTTAATTTTATAATCTTTTCAAAATCTTTAATCTTTTCTGGATTAAGGCAAAAATTCAATGTGTTCATAAAAACCACCTTTTTCCCTTTAATTGGATAGCCCAGAACATTTTTGCTCACGCTTTTTATTTCATTCAAAAGACCTCCTGTTTCTTGCAGGAATCCAATTATTTGCTCTCTTATTTCTCTCAAATCACTTTCAGAGGTTTCAGAAGAGACTAAATATGTAAACTCATAGTATTTCATAGAATGTTATTATTATATCAAGAGAAAGCTTTTTGGTCAAGGTTGCAGTCTTTTTTCTTAAGGGATATAATATATAAACATGGAAAAATCAATTTTCAGAGCATATGACATTAGAGGAAAATATCCATCTGAAATAGACGGAGAAGTTGCTTTTAGAATAGGAAGAGCAATAGTTGAATTTTTAGGGAAGAAAAATCCTAATATTGTTATTGGAAGGGATAATCGTTTATCTTCTCTTTTTTTAAGTAAAAAATTAAAACAGGGTATTTTAATGCAGGGTGGGAACGTAATTGATGCTTCTCTTTCTACTACCCCGCTTTTGTATTTTTCTGTATTCCACGGGGAATATGATGGGGGAATAAATATAACGGCTTCCCATAATCCCTCTTACTATAACGGCTTTAAAATAGTCAGGGAGAAAGCTATTCCTATTGGGGGAAAAACAGGTCTGGAACAAATAAAAGAATTAGTAACAAAGGGAAAATTTAAAAAAACATTAAAGGGAAAAGAACTTAGAAAAAGTTTCCTTAAAAACTATGCAGAATTTATTCGCTCTGGCTTTAATTTTGGAAAAATGAAGCCTTTTAAAATAGTAATAGATACTGCCAATGCTGTTCCAGGAATAGTTATATCAGAGGTTTTTAAAAAAACTCCTTTTAAAATATATCCTATTTTCCAGAAGTTGATTGGATCTTTTCCGAACCATGATCCTGATCCTTCGATTCCAAAAAATTTAAGGAAATTGCAAAGTCAGGTAATAAAAAGAAAAGCAAACCTAGGGATTGCTTTTGATGGTGACGGAGACAGAATTATTTTTGTTAACGAGAAAGGATCTATTATCCAGGCAGATTTAATTTTAGCGCTGATTTCTGAAATTCTTTTAAAAGAAACGAAAGGCTGTAAGATATTATATGATGTTCGTTCCAGTAACATAGTTAAAGAAACAATAAAGAAGAATAAGGGCGTGGCAATAATGGGAAGAGTCGGGCATTCTTTTATCAAAGCTAAAATGAGAAAAGAGAATATTTGTTTTGGAGGAGAGCTTTCCGGACATTATTATTCTAAAAAACACTGTTTTTGCGAAGCTCCATTTTTTGTTTTATTTAAAGTTCTGGAATATCTTTCTTTTACAGGAAAATCTTTTTCGGAAACGATGAATCCTTTTGAGAAATATTATCATTCCGGAGAAATAAATTTTAAGGTTGAAGATAAAAAAAAGAAAATAAAAGAGCTTGAAAAAAAATACAAAAAAGGGAAAATCTCCCATTTAGACGGATTAAGATGTGATTTTGATGATTGGTGGTTTAATGTCCGTCCTTCTAATACAGAGCCCTTTTTAAGACTAGTAATAGAGGCAAAAACCAAGGATTTGATGGAAAAGAAGAAGAAAGAAATAAAAGAGAGTATTTAACTCTCTTTTATTTTAAGTTTTTTCTTAAAATCTCTGACATATAGGCGTGAATAAAATGCTTTTTGGAAACATATTCTTTGTGTACTTTAAAATTAGAAGAAAGAATATTCTTCTTTAATGAACCAAAAAAATCGTCTTCTATTGGTATCTCTATAAAGCAAGTTCCTATCTCTTTGAGTAAGCTTCTGTTTTTGGCATGAAGATCTGTTGTTGGAACAAGCGGAATACCCATTTCTTCGGCCAGTTTTTCTGTTTTTTTATTTGTATCGCTGCATCCTGGAAGCAGTTTTCTGATTTGGGGGAGAGAATATCCGTTCCATTCCAAAGCGATTTCCTTTCTATATCTTAAACATAGATCAATAAGTTCTTTTTCTTTCTTTTCGCTTATATCCTTAAATCTTCTTTGAGGATCAGTAAAAGGATGGTCAATAATCGGAAGACCTCCTTTTCTCAATATTTCTTCAATTATCCCCTCAATAGAATTTGATTTAATGTCTTTGGCTCCTATGGAGAGAATGTGCCATTTTTGGTTTTCTGCTTCTGTTTCCTGCCCAAGAACAATAAAAAGCATTTGATTACTTTCTTTGTTTGTGAACTGAAAACAATTTTTCTCTAAAAGGCAAATCTTGTAATTCTCTCTTATTCTTCTTTCTATTTGGTTGATTAAACTAATTGAAACGTCTTTTTCCCAGCTATAGTAAAGAAAAGCCAGACAGTTTATGTTTCTTTCCTCCATTTTTTGCAGCACATCAAAAAGGCAATAATTTTTATTGCGATAGGGATGAACCTGCAGATCAGCTTTGATTTTATTCAATCCTAACCTCCTTTTTCTCCTTTTTAAAGAACTTTAAGTAAATAGGGGAGGAATATTATAATACCTATTACTGCTGCTATAAAGCAGCTGAAAAGGACTATCCCTCCTCCAATATCTTTAATTTTTTTTATTCTTTTGTCAAGAGATGGACATATTATGTCAGAAATTCTTTCTATTAAAGAGTTAACTAGTTCCAGCGAGAGAACTAAAAAGATTGTTATACTGATAATTATTTTTTCAATTGTTTGAATATTTAGATAAAAAGACATGGCTATTACCAAAATTGCAATTAAGAGTTCGAGCCGGAAAGTCTGTTCCTCTTTTAACGCTGTTTTTATTCCGCAAAGGGCATACTTAAAAGAGTTAAAAAGTTTTTTTAAATTCATTGGATTAATCCCATTTTTTTTCTAACATTTATCATAGTAGATTCTGCGATTACCTGAGCTCTCTTCTTTCCTTGATCTAATATTTCCTGGACATATACTTTTCTTAAAAGAAATTCTTTTTCTTTCCTTCTAAACGGCTCTAACTCTTTTATTAAAAGCTCTATTAGAGATTTCTTGAAGTTGGCATATCCTTTTTCTTTAAATTTCTTTTCAATCTCTTCTATTGTCTTTTCCGAAAACAAAGAATAAATCGTTAAAAGATTCGAAATGCCTGGCTTTGCTTTTTGATTATACTTTACTGCTTTTCCAGTATCAGTAACAGCTCTCATTATTTTTTCTTTTATTTCTTGCGGGGAATCAAAAAGGCAAATATAACTTTCGGGATTATCACTTTTTGACATTTTTTTAAAAGGGTCGCTAAGGCTCATTATTTTAGCTCCAGTTTTCGGCACTTCTGCTTTTGGGATATTAAAAGTTTGTCCGAATCTCTGGTTGAATTTTTTTGCAATTGTTCTTGTAAGTTCAACGTGCTGTTTTTGATCTTCTCCCACAGGAACAATATCTGTTTGATAAAGCAAGATATCAGCTGCCATTAAAATAGGATAGTTTAAAAGTCCGGCATTAAGATCTTTTTGGAATTTTTTTGACTTTTCCTTATATTGAGTCATTCTATTTAAATCTCCTATTGAGGTAACAGCGTTTAAAAGCCAGGCCAGTTCAGTATGTTCTGGAACATGGGATTGGACAAATATTATTGATTTTTCTGGGTTAATTCCTGCAGCAAGGTAAGCAATGGCTTTCTCTAAGATCAAATCTTGTAGATCTTTTGTCTCATATGGAGAAGTTAAGGCATGTAAATCAACAATACAAAAAATGCATTCTCCTCTTTCCTGGAGAGTAATCCAGCTTTTGATTGCTCCTAAATAGTTTCCAATATGAAGTTTTCCTGTTGGCTGTATTCCGCTAAAAACTCTCATATATTCTTTAAATTTCAATAATTACTGGTAGAATCATAGGCCTTCTTTCTGTCTTCTTATAAAGAAAGGCTCCGAGCTTGTTCCTGATTTCGTCTTTAACATAAATCCAGTTGACAGATCCGCTTGACCCTACAGCATGATTGACAATTTTAATTATATTTCTTCTCGTTTCAGTTAAAAGTTCCTTTGATTCTTTCAGATAAACAAATCCTCTTGATATTATATCGGGGGAGTTTCTGATTTTTCCAGTACTTCTATCTATGACTACTATTATCACAAACATTCCGTCTTTTGCCAAGTTTTGTCTATCTCTCAATACTATTTCTCCAACATCTCCAATTCCTAATCCATCTACCATTATATAGTTGGACATAACTTCTTTTTTCTCAATGAAGATATTTTCCTGGCTTAGATTAACAACTTTTCCGTTTTCAGCTATTATTATATTTTTATCAGGAATTTTACAAGATCTGGCGATCTCTCCGTGAGATACAAGCATTGAATATTGGCCGTGGATCGGCATAAAGAATCTTGGTTTTATAATCTTAATCATTTCAGCTTGTTCTTCTTTCTTGGCATGTCCTCCAGCATGAATATCCATCATTCTATAGTGGAAAACAATTGCTTTTTGCCTATAAAGATCGTCTTTTAGGAACTGGACCGCTCTTTCGTTTCCCGGGATTACAGAGGAAGAGAAAATTATAGAATCACCCTTTTTGATTCTAAAGAATCTATGCTCTTTGTTGGTGATTCTCATTAACACTGCTGATCCTTCTGCTTGGGCACCTGTGCATAAAAAAGTAATTTTAGAATCAGGGAAATTGCTAACTTGATTCGGTCCTATTAATGTGTTTGGTTTTGTTTTTATATATCCAAGTTTTTTGCAGATTTCCACATTACTTTTCATGCTGTATCCATCAATTGCCACTTTTCTTCCGTATTTTTCAGATAAAGTTATAATCTGTTGAACCCGGTTGATTAAAGAAGCAAAAGTAGCAGTAAGTATTCTTCCTTGGCAGTTTTTAAATATTTCTTCCAGATTTTCCATGATTTTCTTTTCCGAAAGCGAATGTCCTTCATCTTCTGCTCCAGTTGAATCTGAAAGTAAAAGGAGAACATTTCTTTTAGAAAACTCTTCCAGCTTTTTAAAATCAGTTGGAAGATCGTTTACTGGACTTTGATCAAACTTAAAATCTGAAGTGTGGACTATATTTCCTACGGGAGTAGAGATAAAAAGCCCGAAATTATCTGGAATACTGTGATTCTGTCTGAAAAATTCTACTTTAAAAGGACTTAGATCTATTCGATCTCCATTTTTAACTATATGGATATTTAATTTAGATTGAGTGAAGTCTTCTTGCCTTTTTAATATAATTCCTCTAGTAAGAGCTCCGGTGTATATTTGAGGATTGCCTATCTTCTCAAGTGAATAGGGAATTGCTCCAATGTGATCATAATGGCCGTGAGTAATTACTAACCCGACTATGTTTTTTTCTTTTCCTTTAAGGTAACTTATGTTTGGGATAATGCAGTCAATCCCAGGCATGTCTTCTTCGGGCATGCGAAATCCCATGTCGATAATTAAAATTTTCTCTTTGTATTCAAAGAGCATCATGTTTCGTCCTACTTCTCCGAGACCTCCGAGAGGAATAATTTTGAGATTTTCTATTTTTTGTTTCATAGTGCGGATGGTGGGACTCGAACCCACAAGCCATTACTGGCACTAACTCCTGAAGCTAGCGCGTATTCCAATTCCGCCACATCCGCCTAAGTTCTGGTCCCAATTGGGAATGTTCTAAAGAAAGATATATATTTGATTTTAGATAATTGACTTTGTTTCCACATTCCAACCAAGTTCCTTCATATTCATACCCCAAAACTCTATGCCCTTTTTTTATCATTTGATTGAATGCTTCCGCTAATTTTATCTCTCCTTTAACTGAAGGTAATTTTTCTAGAAAATCAAATACTTTTGGAGTAATTATATATTTTCCTGTTATTGCTAAATTGGAGGGAGGGGAAAGAGGCTTTTCTTTAATTTCCTTGATCTCATACAGGTTTTTTCCTATTTTCTTAGCTTTTACTACTCCGTAAGCAGAGATTTTTTCTTTTGGTAGACGGTGAAGAGCAATAATAGGACTTTTATATTTTTTAAATACTTTTAAAAGCTGTTCTATACATGGTTTTTTTGATATTACAATATCGTCGCAGAACATAACAGCACAGGCCTGGTTCTTCACTAATTTTTTTGCCATTAGTACGGCGTGTCCGTCTCCCAAGGGTCTTTTTTGAAGAACATTGGAAAACATTATTCCTTTGAATAAATTATCCGCTTCCCTGACTTCTTGAAGAGCTTTTGTCTTTTTTCTATCTAGGAGAAGCTTTTCCAACTTCTCATCTTTTTTAAAGTAATTTAAAAAATTATTTTTCCCTGGTTTTGATACAAAAATTAATTCTTTTATCCCGGCAGATATTGCTTCTTGAGCAATATAGTGAAGAATCGGTTTATCAGCTAATGGCCAAAACTCTTTTGGCAAAATCTTGCTGAAAGGAAGAAATCTGGTTCCATATCCTGCTGTGAGTATGATTGCTTTCATTTTAATCTTTCTTTAAAATCCTCTATTATCTTTACTGGAATTGGGTCAATTCCTTCTTTTACGGCAAGATAGAAAGAGACCCAGTCTGAAAGAAGAATATTTGAAAAGATTTTTTCCAATACTGTTTTCCCGTTAATCTCAATAAAGTCTGTTTTTATTTTAAGAATCTTGGAAGTCAAAAGCATTCTTTTCGCCATTTTTGGATCTTTATCTTTCAGGATTATTAAATGAAAAATATTTTTTGTTTTTTCAATTCCAATCATTTCATTATGATTCAGTTCTGGGAAAAAATTGAAAAAAGCAGGTCTTTTTGATTGCTCATTAAATTTGATTTTCCAAATTTTGGCAAGGGTTTCCATTGGATAAGAAGCATAAATAATAGGAATTCCTTTTATTCTTTCTGCTATTTTTTCCCCCTTCTTTTCTAAAATTCTTGGATTTAAGCTCTTTTCCAGAGAGAGAATTTCTTTTGTTCTATTCTTCAACATTTTGCAGTTTATCAAGATTTTTGCCAGAGCGGAAAAATGAAACCCTAAAGCCATTCTCGGTGGGAAACCCTTGGGAATTAAAGCTATTGGAATCTTGTTTTGAATGCATAATTTTTCTAATTTTCCTCCAGAAGTAATAACAGCTAATGCCAGCTTCTTTTTCAGAGCTTCTTTAAATGCAGAAATAGACTCCTCTGTATTGCCGGAATAGGAAATGATTATAATTAAATAGCTTTTATCTACCCAAAAAGGGAGCTTGTAGTTTCTATGAACGTTTATTGGCAGAGCAATCTTTTCCAATTCCAACCACATTTTTAAAACATCTCCAGCTAAAGCTGATCCGCCCATTCCGCAGACAAGTATCTTTTTGAATTTTCCAACTGGTCTTACTTTCTCAGCTAATTCAATTCCTTTTCTGAATTGCTTGGGGAATTCTAGAATTATCTTTTCCATACTCTTTTTGTTTTTATGTACCAATTTTCAATATTGTTCAACCTTTTTGAAGGATTGGCAATTATTCCTTTTTCTATTCCTTTTATCTTATCAGAAACAAAATAAAGATAATCAGGATTAAAAAGGAAAACGCAAGGAGAATCTTTTACTAATATCTCTTGGAAGTTTTGAAGTTTCTGGGCTCTTGTTTTGGGATCTAGGTCAGTTCTTGCTTCTTCAAGCAAAGAATCAGCATCTTCATTATCGTAGCCAGTAAGGTTGAGCCATGGTTCTTCACTTTGCGAAGAGTGCCAAAAAGGGAACGGATCTGGGACAATACTTAAACTTTCTCCAAATAAAAGCATTTCAAAATTTCTTGGTCCAATAATTTCTCTATCAAGCTCTGGAATAAGATAGCTTTTAATTTCAATTTCTATCCCTATTTTTCTCCACTGCTCTTTTAAAAGTTCGGCTGTTTTCAAAAGCAGGGGATCTTCTGCTGTAGCCAAAGAAAACTTAAGAAGAGAAGATTCTTCTATTGGTTTTGCACATATTTCATTCAATTTTTTACTAGTAGTGTTGTATACTATTCCGGTTCCGCTTTCAAATCCCCATGGCTTTAGAATTTCCTGATAGTATTTTTCTTGGAACTTAATTACCGCACTTTCGGTTTCCTGTCCAAAATATCCGGTTATTTTCCCGCTTGGATATATCTCTGGAAATTTAGCAAGACATTTTTGAAGCTGTTCTACATTTTGTCCTTCGCTCCCAACTTTTAGCTGGCCCGTAAACTGAAAAGACGAATCTTTACTTATGGTTTTTTCCCTTATACCTTCTTCGTTTTCTTTAAATCCTGCTTTTTCCAGCATTTCTTTTGCTTTTTCCGGATTGAATTCATATAGACTTTCTAAAGGATTAAATCCATAAATATCAGGAAGAATTGGAGAATCAACTATTTTTGCCCTATCTTCTAAAATATTTTCAATTAGTTCTTTTTTATCTGTTCCGTAATTTAAGGCTTCTCTTATTGTATTCAAAGCCAAGGTTTTTGATTCTTCTTTTAAGTTGAAAAATACTGAAAAATATCTTGGTAAAGAAAATGAATAAAGATTCAGTTCAGAAGTAATCATCTTTGAAAAGTTTTCAGGATAAATCAGAGAAGCTCCGTCTATTTCTCCGAATCCAAATGCTTTGAGAAGTTCTTCTTCTTGGTCGAAAAAAAGAAAGGAGACTTCTGAAAGATATGGACCTTTTTCTTCGTAAAAAGGATTTGGTTCAAGAATTATTTGGCTAACGAATCCTTTCTCGTCCTGGTTAAGAGATTTTAAGCGGAAGGGTCCAGATCCTACAGGATTTAAATTAAAAACAGATAGAGGAAAATTTTGAGGGGCAATGTTTTTCCAAATGTGGTTTGGTATTATTTTTAATGTAAGCCTTTCTAAAAATCCACTGTATTGCTTTTTTAATTTGAAACTTGTGCATCTTTCAGAAATTTTCTCCACTTTTATTCCGAGCCAGTTGGTCATTAAAGGGGACTTATAGTCTGGATTTTGAATGGTTTCTATTGTAAAGACCACATCATCGGAAGTTATCTTTTCTCCGTCTGACCAGAAAATATCCGGTTTTAGACAAACTTCAAATCTTTCTCCTTCTTCTGTAATCTCAAAACTTTCGGCCAAATCTGGAACAATTCTTCCATCTTGGTCGTATTCCATTAATCCAGAGAATAAAACTTCTACAAGATCCCTGTTTACGTCTGAAGAATCAGCATAGATTGGATTAATTCTTCCTGGCCGGCCAATTATTCCTTCTATATATTTTCCTCCTTGGGCAGGCATTATTTCAGTATGGGAAACATAAAAGCCATTAATTACAAAGGAGAGAGAAGCTAAGAACAAAACAGAAAGGATCAAAAGAGATATTCTTTCCTTCTTATTCAAAACTCTTCCTATTTTTTTCCATTGTTCGGATTTCGGCCATCTAAAATTAGACCAGTAGAACTTAAAACAATCAAACTTGTATTTGATCGCTGAAGGAAGGTTGATAACCTTTTCAGAAAGTTCTTGAATTTTTCTAAAATTAATCTTCAAAATAGTTTAATGTCTTAAGCAATAAGATTTAAGAAAGCAAGAACAATGAAAGCTGTTCCTAAAACCACTGTTGCCCAAAAAATCTTATTTTGGATTCCTCTTCTTGTACCGTAAGATTTTCCTGAATCTCCAAAAGCTGAGCCCATAGCGGTCCCTCTTTGTTGTGAAAGAATGCATACTATAAGGAGAACAGAAATTACAATTTGAATAATAATTAAAGGATTTTCCATATTTTTATTTTTTGAATTTTAAGAGTATTGAATTTACTGCCCAGATAATAAGTGACGTCCAGAATAAAGGAACTAATCCATTGATTATGAATTCTGGAAAGAAAATATCCACTAACCAGATTAGGAATATATTGATTAACAGGGTAGCAATTCCGAAAGTAATTATCCTAATAGGAGTAGTAATAAATTTCAGTATGGGTTTTATAAAGAAATTGACAAGTCCAAGAACAGCTCCGACTAAAATTAAAATTTCCCAAACAGAAGTAAGTTCTATTCCAAAAAAACTGGATTGTCCAGGAACAACTATTAAGCTTACACCAGATATGAACTTAACTGCCAGAAACATTCCCAAAATTCCGGCAATCATTTGTAGAATTAAGCGTTTCACTATATATACTTTAGCAAAATATGATTATTTAAGCAAGGATAACTCCTTACTTAAATCTTTTATTCTTTGATTATATTCTGACTTGGATATAGCTCCATTGGATAGAAGTTTATCCAGACCTGCTAAATACTGTGACTGGATCTGAGTAATTGTTGCTGCACTATTGTATATGTGGACTTCGTCTATGAGTCCGTCAAATGGTCCATAAGCACCATTGCCAATTTTTAAAATATCACTAGTTATACTAAAGTTTCCGCTATTTAGTCCACACAAAAATCCGTTTTCATAAATTTTTATTGAAGGAATTAATCTATTTACAATAATTGTAGCAAAGTGCCATTTGCTGTCTGGAGAGAATTGTCCACCCTTAGAGTATCTATCAAGAATAATTGTTCCGTCTAATAATTCTATTTCTACTTGGATAGCTGGATAATTTGGATCATAACGAATTCCTATTTCATAGTTACTGCCAGTTGGGCTAATTTCAAACATAGTAGAGTCGTAATTAATACCAATTGTTGGATGCATCCAAAAACAAATAGTTAAAATTGGTACATCAAAAGCTAAATCGTTTGGTAATAAAACATAATCATTTACCCCATCAAACTCCAAACAGCTCCCTGATACGCATTTTCCTCCAGACCTCCATCCAGAATCATCATTAAAGTCAAAATTTTTCAATTCTCC
>Ga0268282_1001015_pt1 | contig 12944 bp, 16 predicted proteins | sample saktaG_12_FD_190133 | JGI IMG/M metagenome (GOLD analysis project Ga0268282, IMG submission 190133) | Saline water microbial communities from Sakinaw Lake, British Columbia, Canada - sak_2011_5_24_120m | ecosystem: Environmental > Aquatic > Non-marine Saline and Alkaline > Saline ...
AGCTTCGTTGCAATCCTTGCGTGAGCAAGGATTTTATGGTGTTGATGTATCGGTCTATGTTGTGTGTTATTGCGGTGAGGAGTGTTTCTCTTACTTGTGTCCAGTATGTTTTGGTGGTTAGTGTGTCTCCGTATTTGCGTTTGACTGTGCTGTTGTTGGTTTCGTTCATAGAGCGTTGGTTGTAGTCTTCGGGTTTTATTCGTTTGTTGTGTGCTTTATCCAGGCTCGTGAACTCACGGTGTTTGATGAGCGGGCGGATTCCCCGCCCACGGAGCGTGTCCCTAACGTGTTTGCTGTCGTAGCCTTTGTCTGCCGCCAACACTTTCACGGGAAAATGTTTCAACACTTCCTCGACGAGTGGTAGGATTATTTGACTGTCGTGTTTCCGGGTTACGGTGGTGTGGACTCCGAGGAACATGAGCGATTCCGTGTCCACGGCGTACGTGGTCTTCATGCTCGACAACGTCATCTTACAGCGTTTAACGTAGTGTTTGCTTGCGTGCCGGCGGTCGAAGCCGGTGGCGTCGACCGCCACCTTCCCGCTTGCAGGTAATAGGCTGCCAGTCAAGACGAGAAGTAATGTGAAGACGACTGGTTTAAGCCGTTTTAACGCCCTGCACATGGTGGTGTGGTCGGGCACTCGATCGAGTTCTAAAGCCTCACACAGGCGAGGCGACAACACCAACAACTCCTCTAGTTCATGAAACCTGCAACCCGTTTTCGCCTTCAACAACAAGACCGCGAGATGCTGGTGCAGGGTATACGTTTTCTTCGAAAACCTACTGCTGTAAGCGGGAACCACCCGCTTACTCAGCCCGTACACGTGACACGCAAACTTAAAAAGCCTTGTTTCACAATACTTTACGCACATTGGGGGAGACCTCCGCTAATTTAGATAACCACCCCCAAGTGGTTACAAATTAGCACTCCCCCAAAAAAAATTAGAGGATTGCAACAGAGCTATCTTTCTGTAAAGATTGAAATTTTTGGGCCAGAATTTAAAGTAAGGAATTCCACTGGTCTTTGACCAGTGGTCTGGTCATATAACTGCTTTTTCTTAATTTGTTATCACTGAGGCAGTGCCACCTCTTTGGTCTGAGAGGTGGTGGAATCACTGCCCTCAGTGGAGGATGTAAGAAGATGGTGAATCAGGACTTAAATAGCTTTAGCTTTGCGGTAGGCAGAGCCGAGATGCACATGTGTTTCAAAGTCAAGTACTGTCACGATAATTTTTTTTCCGGAGGTTCCGGGCGTGCAGGAGCGTTGTGAGGGGATTTTTCGGGAGGTTGAGGGCAAGTATGGTTTCAGGTTGCATGAGATTGGCTTCGACAGAAATCACGTGCACATTGACTTAGATTTGGGCGTCAACTTTAGTGTGAGGGATGCGGCAAAGCTCTTGAAGGGGACTTCTGGGTACAAGCTGTTGAAGGAGTTTCCGGAAATGAAGCGAAGTATTTTTGGGGTAGTGGTTTGTGGGGGTTCGCAGGTGTACTTCGATAGCACTGGTCAAGACTCAGACTACATGCGGGCTTACGTCCGAAACCAGGCCGGCAGCAAGCCCAAGAGAGATGAGAAACAACAAAGCTTATTATCATTCGTGAACTAAAATTCTGTCATACCATCGGTCTACAGGCCGATGGTTCTTGATAGGGGAAAAACCAGAAAACATTGCGGGGAAGGATAAAAAAACCTTCCCCACAAAATATTTTTTTTTAAAATTATTTTCTGAAAGTAGCGGACTCTTTTATTCACACTGGTTTTTCTAATAAACCCCATAGGATAATGCTCCGATGAGTATGAACAAGGCTCCCGCGGCCTTGCTCGTCTTCTCCGAATCTATTTTTCCGGATATGAAGCCTCCCGTCAATATCGCGGTTGCCGAAAGGAGTCCGAGGGCTGCGAGCGCTCCCGCCAGGACTAGTACGGGTTCGTATCTGGTCGCGAAGAGTCCGGCGGCAAGCTGGGTCTTGTCTCCCCACTCGGTCACAGAGATTAGAAGTAGTGACGAGTAAAACGGGTTTTTGGAATAAATCCTTTCAATGCCTTCCGACCCGCCCCCTCTCAGCATGAGCACGCCAAAAGATATGAACATCAGGGCGGAGGCTGCCTTAAGAACCTGCATGGACACGACCGTGGAAACCCATGATCCGGCGGCCACGGCAACACAGTCAACGAAAAGAAAGCCCAGCATCGCCCCTGAAAACAACAGTATTCTCCTGTCCGTCTTCGTCGCAAGCAGTATCAAGCCCAACTGGGTTTTGTCGCCAAGCTCTGCCAAACCCACCGCAACGAAGGGGGTCAGGAAATCCGAAATCATTTGATTATATATTCGTGCGCTTATTGTTAATAGGTTTTTTCCATGAACGCCATCGAAACCAAAGACCTCACAAAAAAGTTTAACGGCCTTACCGCAGTCGACTCCCTAAACCTCGCCGTCGAGGAAGGCGAACTCTTCGGCCTGCTCGGCCCAAACGGCGCCGGCAAGACGACGACCATCAACATGCTCTGCACCATCCTGTCGCCGACGTCGGGGTCTGGGAAAGTATGGGGTTTTGATATCAGGCGGAAGCGGAATGACGTCCGCAACTCAATCGGCATCGTCTTTCAGGATCCCAGCCTCGACGAAAAGCTGACCGGCTTTGAAAACCTGGACTTCCACTGCAGACTCTACAACGTACCCACGAAAACCCGTAAAGAACGCATTTCCGAGCTCCTAAAGCTAGTCGAGCTTTCAGATAAGAAGGATCATCTCGTGGAAACCTATTCTGGCGGCATGAAGCGTAGGCTTGAGATAGCCCGCGGTCTCCTCCACCACCCTAAGGTTTTGTTTCTCGACGAGCCGACGTTGGGGCTTGACCCGCAGACTCGCAGGCACATCTGGAAGTACATCCAACGCCTCAACCGTGAGAAGGACGTGACTATAGTGCTCACAACCCATTACATGGAGGAAGCCGACTTTCTCTGTGACAGAGTAGCCATCATAGACTATGGGAAGATTGTCGCCTTGGACTCCCCCGACAAGCTCAAGGATACGGTGGGCGGCGACGTGATCTCCATTGAACTAAACAATCCTGAAAAATTTGAGGAATTATTGTGCGCTGTAAGGTGGGTTAAGAAATGCAAAACCCATGACGGATTCGTAGACTTGACAGTGGATACAGCTGAAAAGCGCGCTCCGCAAGTTATCGCGCACGCTCAAAAACAAGGTTTGAAGATAAAGACAATCAAGATGCGGGAGCCGACGCTAGAAGACGTCTTCCTCCACTACACCGGCAAGACCATCCGGGAGGATGAGGCCAAGCCCCTTGATAGGATGAGGGTGAGGAGGAGGGCTTTGCACAGATAATGGATTTGAACGCGATTTACACCATCTGGCTGCGAGAGATAAAGCGGTTTTACCGGGCCAAGTCCCGGATCATCGGAAGCCTCGGGATGCCCTTCTTCTTCCTCGCGCTCATGGGCTCCGGAATGAACGCAAGCTTTAGCGTGCCTGGTGCGTCCAATTACCTGGATTTCATGGCGCCCGGAATCCTCGGCATGGTAATCCTCTTCGGCTCGATGATCTCAGGAGTCTCCGTGATATGGGATCGGCAGTTCGGATTCCTAAAAGAAATCCTGGTCGCACCCATATCCCGGGTCTCAATCGTTTTCGGCAAGACTCTGGGAGGAGCGACAACGGCCTTAATCCAGGCGATGTTAATGCTTTTAGTATCCCTCCTCCTTGGAGTGCAGATGCCGAGCTTGCGCGGCTTCATCCTGGTTCTCGGGTTCATGACTTTGACTTCAGTGGGTATAGTCGCATTGGGGCTCGCGTTCGCCTCAAAGATGGAGGACCCGCACGGCTTCCAGCTAATAATAAACTTCGTTATCATGCCAATGTTCTTCCTATCTGGAGCGCTCTTCCCATTGGATGCTCTGCCAGCTTGGCTTAAGACCATATCGCTTCTGAACCCGTTAACTTACGGGGTTGACGGATTGAGGGGGTCTTGGATGGGGGTATCCCACTTTCCCCTACTCTTTGATTTTACTGTACTTACAATCTTCTCTCTTCTGACGGTCTACTCAGCTGCATACTTGTTCCAGAAAAGCGAGGTATAGTTCGTATATTCTATCGGAAAGTAATTACAGCGCCCAATCAATTCCCACTGCAACAATCATTGAAAAAAGTGAATACCCTACATTTTACTCTACCGACTCGTACATAAACCTGCATGACAGCTTCGGAGAAATAATCCTTAGAAACTCATGCTTCACCCTAGTAGACTCAGTAAGCTACAATGTCTCAGACTACAATGAATGACCGCCGCCTGAAGGCGGCGGTATCTTTGCATTCAAGCAAGCCAGCGGTTCACTCTGGTTTGTTGTGGAGGTTGAACTTCCTTCGCGCAGCGGAGGATGCGACTCCAATCGCCTTGCGAGTGGGCGATGTAGTGTTTAATTGTGTCGGCGGTCACGTTTCCGACGCTGCGGTAGAATTTGCCGCGACTCCACAAGTGGCCTCGCCGGAAAATCCGGCGAAGATGCGGGAACGCCTGAAACAATCGACGCGCGCTAACACCCTTAAACAGTTGGACAACGCGGGAAACACACACGTTCGGGTGGAAGCCCACAAGCTAACAGACACTTCTACAGCCTGGACGCGCAGCCTTTCGGACCGAGAAAGCCGTTACTTGAGATAATCACCAGGGAAGTCGAGACTGTATGCGACGACCAGATAGATAATGACGGGGATTGTTTAGTAGACTGCGCCGACCCTGACTGCAACTTGAATCCAATCTGCGGGTACACGACGACCACGACCACTACATCAACTACGACCTCTTCCTCAACAACTTCGAGTTCGACAACAACTACCACAACCTCAAGCACGACAACCAGCTCGACGACGACCACGACAACTTCAACCACCAGCTCAACTTCGACAACGAGCACAACCACATCTTCCACGAACTCTACGACTTCGACATCAACCAGTACAATGCCTGCGACAACTTCCACAACCACTTCAACAACAACTCAAACTCCGACTACTTCAACTTCATCCACAACAACCTCGACAACAACAATTTCAGCGACCTCATCAACCACGACATCGACCATAACCGCAACAACGACAGTTACTGCGACAACCACCATGCCGGAGACGACCACGACAATATCCAACCCTTTCCCAGGCCCACCAATCGGAAACCAAACAGTCTACTCGCTCGCGCAAGGCTGGAACATCATAAGCATACCTCTTCTACTTGCCTGACAAGGAAGTTCCATCTGAGAAAAACCCTAGAGGAAGGGGTGGGGGGGCAATTTGAAATAATTAATTTCTCCGCCTTTTTTTATTCCGCCAAGTCAATAATTTATTTAAAATGGCTTTCAACGACCATAGGGACAAGGCTGACCGGTTCCTCACTCCGATAGCCAAAATGTTGCCCAACATGAATCCAAATCAAATATCCAGACTTTCCCTCGTATTCGCTTTTCTGGGAGGCCTTACGATTTATCTGAGCGAACCGACTTTACTCCCGCTTGCATTCATCTGTATTTTCCTGAATTCTTACTTGGACGCTTTGGATGGGAAGGTGGCGAAACTCCACAATAAGGCGACTTTGAAGGGGGATTTTCTAGATCACGTGGGCGACAGGTATGCGGACTTGTTCATACTTCTCGGGATTTCCTTCAGCGATTACTGCGCGCTGTGGATTGGAGTATTCGCAATAATCGGGGTTCTTATGACGAGTTACATGGGAACCCAAGCTCAGGCATTAGGGGTTGGGAGGGAGTCGAGCGGCATACTGGGGAGGAGCGAGCGCCAGGTCATACTCATGTTATTCACGTTGTGTCAGTACTGGGCTTTGATGCAGGGTATGAGTGAGGTTTTGGGTTTCACGGTTTTAGAGTACGTTATGCTGTTTTTTGCAGTTGTTGGAAATCTTAATGCATTGCATCGGGCGTCGAATACGTGGAAGGGCCTTTAGAAGATGGATTCTGAATTAATTGACTCGGAAGACTACTGGGACGGGCAGAAGGACAGTGAGATAAGTGGTGGTTCGGGAGCTAAGTTTGGCGGAAAATATATTTTAATAAACACTGTTCTATTTCTCGCCGCAGTTTCTTTGATTTACATGGGTTTGACAGGGGAGAATCCCGTAAATATTTTTAAAGGCGAGACTACCACAATTGCCCGGCAGGCGGTTGAGACTACCACTTTCATTACGCCTGAATCCACGTCATCTACGACTTCCACGACCACTACTTCAACTTCAATCTCTAAGACTACGACCTCATCCACCATCACACTCACCTCCTCGTCATCAACGACGACCATACAAATCGACTCATGCCACAACTTATGCATGAAACTCTTCAATGAGACTGGAGACTGCGTGGACGAACCATCAAACTGTGGGGGCAACAAAAACCATGTCGCCCGCGGAGGAGACAAATACTGCAAGTCGATAAGCCAGAAATACGACACCTGCTGCTGCATCGGGTAATATTAAAGAGTAATCTGTGATAATTAAACATGCTCGCCGTCGAACAGACAACTCTTGTACTGCTATTAATCTTGATGCTGGGGCTTTTGATTCCCGACTTGTTCAGGCGTTTCAAGCTCCCCTTCATCGTGTCCACCATACAAAGCTCCAGTACTCGTAAATATTTCCGCGAAATCCAGTGGGAAAAGAAGACACTAACAAGCTACTGATAATGGAGAAGGAATTTTACGGTCAACTATTGATTTTTGTTTCATGTATTTTCGGTGCAGTAGGTGCAATCTTGGTTAAAAATCTCTCTTCCGACTTCGACGGTTACTTCATCGCATGGTTCCGCTTTCTAGTGGGATTAAGCTTGGGTACAGTCTATTTTCTTTACAAGTGGGGGAACATTCGCATCGTAAACAAGAGGTTCTTATTCTTTAGAGGCTTGTTCGGATCCCTCGCCATGATACTGTATTACCTTTCAATAGAGCTTACCAGCAGCGGCCGAGGAGTATTATTGAATACTACTTACCCCTTATTTGTTGCAATATTCGGCTACCTCGTATTCCACGAGAAGATTTCAATGAAGACCGTCGCAAGCATTCTCGTCTGTGCTGGCGGAGTATACCTCGTCTTCTACGACGGAAGCTCGTATCCCATCCTTGGAAGCGTCTTTGGCATCCTCTCCGGCGCCCTCGGAGGGATGGCCATACACTACATCAGGAAAGCAAGCATGAACAACAGACCCATAGTAGTATACCTTGCAGCATGCACCTTCGGGTTTCTGATCACAATGTTTTCGGCGAAAGATGTGTTAAACCTCACCCCCCATACGACTTTATTGCTCGTCACACTCGGAGTCGTAGTCTTCACCTCCCAACTCCTCCTCACATTCGGATTCAGGTTCGTCTCCACCACAAGGGGTAGCGTCACCATGTATTCGATCATTCCAATGACGCTCCTTCTAGGTCTTGCCTTCGGGGAGAAGGCGACGAACTTATTCTACATTGGGACGATAGTAATCGTGTTCGGCCTGTTTATAAACAGCATGAACAAGTAACTTCTATAATAAATTTAATTCCATTATTTTATTGTTAAGTCTTAGAGACATTGACGAAGAATTAAAAGGATTAAAGAGGAGATACAATTATTTTAAATAAGACTAGTCGACTTTACTCCACCCTCAAACCCAAGTCGTCTAAGACTCCCCCCAGAATGTTCGCAGAATTTTTAAGCAGCTTGTGCTCTGTCTTGCTTAAAGGTATCTTAAGAGTTCGGGATACTCCTCTACGGTTTATTACGGTGGGGACTGAAAGGCAGACGTTTGAAATGCCGTAGTAGTCGGTTAGAAGCGTTGAAACAGGCATGACCTTGTTCTTGTTCCGATATATCGCCTGAACGATCTTTTTAATGCACAATGAAACAGCGTAGTATGTGGAGCCTTTAAGGTCTATTATCTCCTTCGAAACCGAAGTCGCCTGCAGAAAAATCTTTTTCATATCCTTCTTATCATAGCCCTCCATGCTGCGCAGCGGAGTGCAGCCTACGAAAGCCTCACTCCAGATGGGCACAGCAGACTCACCGTGCTCTCCCAAAAGATAAGCGTTAACGTTGCCGGGCTCGACCTTAAAGTACTGGCCTATCAGGCTTCGAAACCGAAGACTGTCCAAAACATTACCCGAGCCGATTACCCTCTCGGGGGACCTGCCTGAAAACTTTATTGTAGCGTAAGTTAGAATGTCGACTGGGTTTGAGGCTATAAGGTAGAGCGCCTTAGAATTCACCGCGTCAATCGACGGGATTAATTTTTTGAATAATTCGGTGTTCGCCCTCGCAAGGTCAAGCCGCGAAGACTCGTTCGTACGGGGGGCGCCTGCAGTAACTATAATCAAGTCAACGTCTCCCAAGGCAGTCACGTCCCCATAGTCAATGGATACGTAGGGGATGAAGGGCACTCCGTGCGTGAGGTCTAAGGCTTCGCCCTTAGCCCTATCAAGGTTTTTGTCGACTAAAACAAGTTCGGAAACCTCGCTTTGAATGGCAAGCGTGTAGGCGACGGTCGCGCCCACATTCCCAACGCCAACAATACCGACTTTCAATTTACTTATTAAGAATACTGACGGCTAACAATAAAAGATATTTAAGATTCATTTAAAAACACGAATTCCCATTCTCAACCATGAAAACATTGGTCGTGTATTTCTCACTTACCGGAAACACCAGGAAAGTCGGAGAACTTATTGCAGAAAAACTGGGGGCGGACGTCGAGGAGATAAAGCTTGTCAAAGCCATGTCTGGAATGAATGATCCGAGAATTTTCACGTCCTTCCTCGGATGCTTTCTCGGGAAACTACCCAAGATAAAACCTCTCGAACACAATCTGGGTGAATACGACCTTGTAGTGGTCGGAGGGCAAGTCTGGTGCTTCAGCCTTTCAACACCCTTGAAAGCGTTCTTTAAGAAAAACTCGGAAAAACTCCAAGAAAAAGCCGCCTTTTTCCTAACACACGGTGGAATGCGTGGGCGAGCGGCAATAAACACCATGACAAAAAGCTCCGGGAAAACACCCATTGCAACCCTGATTCTCAAGGAAGAAGACGTGAAATCCGGAGACTACGAGAAGAAGACTGAAGAATTCACGGAAAAAATCAGTGAACTAGCTTGATCACTCGGACCATCATTTTACCGGGTGGATGGCCAATCAAGTGACCCACCCGATCAACCTTAAAACCATGGCGTTCTAGCTCAGGCTCCCGAAACCCCTTGTCGTCGAGGCGGTTCAAGACGACTGCGACACCGTCGGGTGCGAGCTTATCACGCATTAACGCATAAACTTCATCAAGATAACCTTCCGACTCCACGGAATTGTCGTAGACTTCCCTGAAACTTTTTCCCCCAGCCCCAGGTTTTGCTGTAATGATTCCATCCAGAAACTCAGCCGCCTCAGAGTCGTCGGGTCGAAGAGCGCGCTGCTGCCGAAAATACGCTATGAAAGCCGCCTCAGTCTCAGGATCATTGACATGACGCATGACGCTTTCAAACATTCTCCGATAGAGTTCAGTGTCGCCCGAACCCCCTTCCAGAGTTGCGAAAGCGAGGAAGGCATCAACGCTTCCATTTGGTAGACCACGCAGGAAATCCCGGATATCGCTTTTAACGAATAATCCTTCAGTTCGAAGAAAGCATTCGTCGACGACTGCGACTTCAGCACCCAAACGACTTAAAGTAGCTACAGGCATGATCGGTCCAATACGCTTTCCCCCACCGAGGTCGACGACACGTTTCCCTGAAACACCCTCAACTCCACCGAAGTGCCCTACCACAGACTCGAATCCAGCGAAATACTCAGGGCCGGAAGCGGCGCAACCGATAACATCCTGACTCAACTCTCCGCCAGCCCCCCCGGCCAACACCTGAGCCCGCTCGAACATCAAAGGCCCCGTAACATCAGTATTTGATGCCGCGTCAATCCACGAAAAACCAATTCCTGGAGTGGAACCCGCCATAAGGCACTCAAAACCAGCTTGCATAACAGTCTTGCCTCCGAAACCTCCCTGCTCTATGAAATCGGGAATCCTAATATTTCTTCGAATCCTTTTTTGCATTAACTCTTCCTCCCCCACTTAACCTCTTTCAAGTGGCGTTCATACCGTGTGCGCTGCAAGTCGACGTATTCCGCTTGTCTTCCGGCGAGCACCTTCAAGACTTCCTCGTTGCTTCTACCAGGGAAAAAGTCGCTCCAGGAGGCAACGCACCCTGCTTTAACTCCCAGGTCATGTACGTGTTCAAGATGCTTTAAATGGTCGAGAGCTACGTCACCCGGTGCTTCAACTCCAGTACGCTTAAGGTATCTTATGAACTGTTGCCGCCCCCATTTTTCCATTCCCGAAAGGAACTGGACCACTCTCACGCGCCCGAGGAGGGTAAGGTTTGGGTTACTTAAAACCTCTTGCGAGCTCTTCTCCCAGAACAGACGGCTTACACCCCCCGCATAACCTATTGCGTCAAGGACTGGGGGGATGTTCCTGATCGATAAAACCATAAGTCTTGAGCCTTCCCCTCTTGCCACATCCTCAACAGAAACGGGCTCAAGCTTGTTCTCGCAAGTATCCAAGCCTACAGAAGAAATTCCTGTTTCACCCATGACGTCTTGCAGGGTTATTCCGGACGCAACCCGGGTAACCCTCATCTTTTCCCCGGGAAGCGCAATACCCCACTCTGCTGGAAGCTCACAGGGTTTCTTATGCCATAGAAATTCCGCAGCAGTTTTGTCGTAGCCGAGTTCCGATAGCATCATAGACAGGGATTTCACTAGCTGAACTGCCTTACTTCTCGGTTTGAGAATCATACCCTTGCCAAGTAGGTCTAGTTCACCTTCCTCGTAGCTGCGGACAGTCTCGGCGTTTGCTTGCGTGAATTCCTCGGGATTTTTCCCGGCAAGGATTCTAAGAAGCCGTAGCTTACCGCACGCGGAAGTGGGGATTTTATCGAGTGCTCTGTCGAGATCCATGTTGAACAAGACCTTGCTTACTGGGGCGTCGCATCCGATGTGATCCAGCACCCGCTTCATTGTTTTGACCTTGACTTGGTCTTTATTCTGCGGACGAGTCACGTCGGGACTGACAATATTTCCCATGGCGTCTAAGCGGGCCAGGGTACTGTGGGTCACACCAATATCGCGTTTCAACTCTTTGCCGCTCACACCGTGAAGCCGCCTCAAAACCCGAAATCTCCGTCCCTGGTGGCGTCTAATCCCTAAACGAGTGGGCGCGTCCACCGCTTTTCGCCCGAAGAGGAATTCCGAGACCTCGCCGTCGAAGCCGACTTCGTTAAGTACTGCACCAACCCTCCTAATCGTCTTGACTACCTGAGTGTTGTCCTTGCACAACTCCTCCCTGGTTATCCCTGAGAGTGCGCCCCGCTCATACTGCTCTATCACGACCCGCGAAATCCCGGTAGCGTCGCTTACATCCTTGGTTGTTTTACCTGAAAGCCGCCGGGAAACCCTGAGTTTTGCACCCGGCTCGGAAACCCCCCAGTCTGCTAGACACTGTTTGGGGGTTTTATTCCAGAGGAACTTTGCGACACCCCCCTCAAAACCGCACCAGGTAAGGATTTTCCCGAGATTGCCAATAGTCCTCTGTACGCTTCTGCCACTGCCCAAGACCTCGTCTCCAGTAACATAATCAAGGCCGTCAGCCTCATATCCTACTGCTGCCGATCTGCCAACACCAGTCCGCCGTGAAAGCTCTGATTGGGAGAGTCCGTTAAGAGTGCGAAGGAACATAAACCTGTCTCCTCGCGTTCCTATTTGCGCGGGAATGAAGGATTCAATATCCCCCGTCTTGACGAACTCTGCATAGTATCTCCTAAACCTCGCCCTACTCTCCAGGTTGTTAAAGAGCCTATGATGCATCGTGTTCTCAAAGTACCCGACGTCCCTGTGGTCTAAAGCCTTCGCATCCACCTCGGAAACGGGTTTTGCGACATAACGCTTTAATTTCGTTCCAGCATCAGTTAATATTTTCAAGGCTTCATCACTGGAAACCCCAATGTTTTCCGCGATCTCGGCTACGGCGTAGCCTCCCTGTCTTTTCGTCCCGACTCCCGCCGCAAGCTTGAAAACAAGCCAGCTCCTCGGGTCAAGGTGCTTGCATGCGTGAGTGAGAATCTGCGCTGGATCCCCCGCAGCTTGAACCAGATACAATGCCTCGTCCTCCGGACTCTCTGGAGTTCCCCCCGTACCAAGCGCCTCCAAGACGTCGGACGGCTCGAACTCAAGGATTCCCGCAACCTCTCCTATTGAGGGGGCACTGCCGGTCTTAGCCTCGATTTCATCGCGGAGTCTCCTAATTATTTTACCCCGAACAAAGGCTCCGTGCTCATCCTCCCGAGATACCTCAACCCCCTTAGCCAAGCTCCGCACCACTGAACGAGCCGCCACGGACGTAAAAGACTCACCACCAAAAGGATCGAATGAGTCGACCGAATCTGCCACACCCAGCATACCGTCGACCATTGTGTGGGATATCCTTCCCTCCTCACCAAAGACGTTTTCAACCGTATCCTCAATGAAAGGTAGGCCCTGGTCGACGAAAAGATCCTGTATCCTAAGCCCGAGCTCATCGGACGCGTCAGGGCACTGACGTATTCTTAGAAGCGCTCTCGCAGTGTCTCCGTCAAGCCACATCCCGGATTCCCTGCCGCTTCGAGCCAGGCTCTTTCTCTCCCGGCGGATTCCCTCGTTTATGACAGTCCATTGCTCACCACCGGAAAGGATTTCGTCAACTTCATCTGGAGAGCTCGCTGCATTAATAGCATGCAGTACGCCCTGGGCTGGAGCACTCCTTCTGCGTGAAAATTTTTTTTGCATTACAAGTATTATGGTTAAATGCGGAAAAATACCTCGCACACTTTTCCATTGCTCTGTACGACAACTTTTTACGTGTTATACGGCGATTGATTTTCTGG
>Ga0268282_1001017_pt1 | contig 12935 bp, 15 predicted proteins | sample saktaG_12_FD_190133 | JGI IMG/M metagenome (GOLD analysis project Ga0268282, IMG submission 190133) | Saline water microbial communities from Sakinaw Lake, British Columbia, Canada - sak_2011_5_24_120m | ecosystem: Environmental > Aquatic > Non-marine Saline and Alkaline > Saline ...
GTGCCTATCGGGCTCTCGGCGCCCGCGCCGAGTTCATTGGCTAATGGAAGAACAAAAACGATTTAAGGACTTTGCAGAAGAAGAAGGCCCGTTAGGAGCGAAATATGGTGCAGAGTACAATAAAACCGGCATGGTATTGGCTACGTGACCTGAAAGGCACAATCGCAAAATTGCGAGTACGCTATGCATTGAAAGCGATTCCCCCAACAGAAGACGAGTTGGAGACAAAGGAAAGCATGCCGATGCAATTATGGGAATATGAAGAGCGTGAGATCACACTGACCGTACCGAAGCCTCAATTAGATACTGCCATGCTCGACCAAAAGACTAACATCGAACGTTATGCGAAGTTGGATGCGATAGTCGTACTCGCACGCGAGAACATCTCGACGAAAACCACAATTGCAGACGAGAAAACGCGGATCATGACCGAGTTAGGTGTGAAGCCAGATGAGGTGATCGTAGCATGGTCGTAGCGTACTGCACAAGTGCGGAAGTTAGCAAGTTCCTATTCGGCGATAAGGTGGGCGATTTCAGCGAGAGCACGAAGCCGCTGAAGACAACCGTTGAGTCGTTGATCAATCGCGTCGAGGACCTCATAGATGCTACCACACGGCATGCATGGCGCGCCGTCACAGTCACGAACGAATACCATGATTATAACGGCATCCGCAAACATCCGCGGGGCTATCCGATCGGGAAAGCGCCCTGCAAGTGCGTTTATCTCAATCACCGCATGGCCCACAGTTTCGTGAGCGAAACACACAAAATCGAGATCTGGCAGGGCGATGAATGGATCGATCTCGCGTTGACTGCGAACGGCTACACCGAGGGTAGGGATGACGATTACTGGATCGATTACGAGAACGGCGTAATCTATTTCGTGGATAAGGAGCCGGACATCGGGCCGAAGTCGGTAAGAGTGACATACGCATACGGCGAGACGAGCGTCCCGGGCGACATCAAGGAGTGGGCCCTCAAACAGGCCGCAATCGATCTTATCTATTCGGACGATTGGACGGTCATGACAATTGACAATATCGATCGCGTGAACCTAGAAGGCAAAGTGAAGCACTGGAAGGAGGACATCGATAAGATACGCGAACGGCGTGAAGAGTTGATCATCGTATAGCCTGCGGTTGTACCGGTGGTATAACCCGAAAAAGAATCGGAAAAGTTAGTGAGTGAAAAAAGAAGAAAATGGGCGAAGAGGACGTAGTCGGCATAATCGAATCAATTTTAAATGCGAATTGGAACGAAGAGACCGTAACGAAACCAACGATCATTGCGCAATGGGATGAGAAGCGCGTTGATCTCCGTGCGGCTGATCTCATCCTCATTTATGAGACTTCGGGCCTGATGAAGAGCCCCGGTGATCTCGCTTATAATACTGAAGATAAAAACGGGTTTGTCTCGCTCGACATCCGGACGGTCGTAGACGAGGAACGCTGGAAAGCGTTATATGCTGAGGTCGAGCGGATACGTAAAGTGAAGCGACGGCAACCGCATACGGATTGGGATATATTGCAATTTGTCCGGAAGACCTTATTCTACCGGCCCGGCTCGTGGCGCGGCGTAATCGATTATTGGTTTCTAGTATATAATGAGCCTCTAGATGTGTAGGAGGAAGAAGAGTAAGAAGGTAAACAACCAAAAGGAGGAAAGAACGAGAACATAAAATGACAACTGGAAGTCTAAAAGCGGCAACTGCCTCGCTGGTACTGTGGCCGGAGGATGAATGGAAGACGATCCCCGACGTGCCCGTACTATATTCGTTCGGGATACTGCGAGACAAGGTAGATCTGCCAGACCCCGAACGCGCATACGAATATTACCGCACGATCGGCAGCGGGTCACGGATACCAAACTGCCTGGACAAAAACGAGCTTACGATGGCGGGCATGATCCCGTTCACGGTACAGCACGGGATACCGTTCGTCTTCGGGCTGGGTCAATGCGCGAATACTGGTTCGAGCTCGCCCTGGACGCACACGATCAAGACTGCGGAGGTATTGCCTTCGTTCGGTATTCAGGCGGGTATCGGAGACGGCACATCGGACTTTTATCGGCAATATCTCGGCTGCAAGGTGAACCGGATGACGATCGAGGGCACAGAAAAGGGCGTGGTTAAAGGCTCGCTGGATATCCTTGCGGGCTATACGGAGATCCCGTTATCAGAAATAGACGTATCGGGAGTACAGATGGCGTTATGCAGCCCATATCAATTTCATCATACGAGCGCGAACCTCAAACTGGGCGAATACGAGGTTGCACGCCTCAAATCGTGGCGGCTCACGGTCGATAACAAGCTCGAATCACGGTACTATTGGCAAGATACAGACGCGCATTTCCCGTATGAGCATGAAGAGTTCGAGCAGGAGATCGAGCTCACGGCTACGCTATCGCCTTACGATCTCACGCTCTGGGAGAACCTACTTGCTGAGGACGAGATCGGCTTCTCATTTGAGATCACGCGCATATCGACCGATCCGAATGGCGTACTGAGCTTCACGGATGCAACGCTCACGGGCTTTATTGTGAAGGCGCCGCACCCCCTCCCCGAACGCGGCCCAATGGAGACGGATATCACGATGAAGCTCTTTGGATTAGAGATCGTAGTGACGGACGGTATCGAAACTTACCCTGAAGGCAATCCCGAGGTGTTATAAGCGATGAGCAGTAGCGAACTGTATGCGGACGCCGAGCTCAAGGAGCTCAAGATAATGCATAACGGTAAAGAATACGTATTCGGCTATCGCGAGCTCTCCTGGGCGACCCGAAACAAGATCCTGAGTGATTCGCTGACCGTAGACGAGCAGAATCGCGGGCATCTGAACCTCGACAAGTATAAACGCGGCTGTCTTTTGAAGATGATCAAGGAGCACCCGTTCCCGGACCCGCTGGAAGTCGCGCTCATAAAGGTGAATGATGAAGTGGGCCGTCAGCTCGAAGCGATCGTGCCGTCCAATCTCGCAGTGATCCCGCAAGAAGAAGAGGATTTTTGCGGGGAGCCGTCCGAGGCTCCATAGATACGCTGGATGAACGCACGGCCGCAGAGCTCACGGAATTCCTGCTGCTGCTGAACGTGCCCGGGCTGTCGTACTCGGACCTCGGGCAGATGAGTGTGGAGAAGGTGCTCAGGTACGCGGTATATCTGAGCGAGCTGAAGGCGATGGAACGGGAAGCGATCGAGGAGGCGAAACGCAAAGCAAATGGCTGAAATAGCGAGTATCTCAGTACTCGTAACTGCTGAAGTAGCGGATGCGCTAGCCGGCTTACGGAACGTCCAGAAAGAGACGAAGGAGATGGCAGCCGTAACGACCGCCAGCGCGGGCCAAATGAATACGAAGCTGAAAACAGCGGGCAATGTCGCAGCTGCGGAGACGATCAAGATCGAAGGCTTCATGGGTAAGTGGAAGATGGGTTGGGTCGCAATGGGCGCGGCGGCTATCGCATCGCTATACGCAGTCGCTAAGAGCTCGGCGGTGATCGGCGGCTATTTCTCTGAGTTCGGTATGATCGTCGGTTACGTCTTTGACGAGATCGGGATAGCGATGGCGCCGATCTTGCAGCCGCTCCTGCAGTGGCTTTGGGACGTTGCGCGTGCATTTGCAGCACTACCCGAGCCCGTCAAAGTCGCTGTAGGTGCGATTATTATTTGTGGTACAGCCCTCGTAACCTTAATTCCGATTTTGGCGTTGTTCAAGACATCATTAGCGACGCTCGGGCTTGCGGGCGCATTCGCAGCGCTCAAGGCGGAAATAATCGCGGTGGGTGCGGGCATAAAGGCCGCTCTTACGGCATTAGGTATCGGTGTGGGCGCGGCATTCGCTATACTTGCGGTGCTCATTGTGGGCGCTATCGGCATCTGGTATGCATATAAGACCGGAGTAACGAAAGCGATGGGCGACGTTATTGACGAATGGGGCAGAGCGCACCCGGTTCTATACGATATGATAATGGCGGTGACCTGGCCGTTACAGATGCTCGGTGCGGTTGCGGTCGCAGTAATGAACGGCGAGCTGCGTGCGATCCCGGGTATGCTGAAGGGCGTGTGGAGTGACGCGCTCGCGCACTGGGTGAGCTTCCGTGAAGCGTTCATATCGGGGCTTGCTGAGGCGTGGCCAGGAGCGGTCGAGATAATAGCGGATGCAATCACAACGATCCGGGGCCTGATCGATTCGCTCATCACGAAATTAGCCGAGCTCCCAGGTATCGGCGGGCTACTCTCAAAACTATCAAGCTATATCGGCGGCGGCACGACCGCCGGCGTGGCCCCACTACCCGCTGCGGAGTACGCGCCCGTACCGACACCGGCGCTGCCCGCGATCGGGGAATATTCTGAATTCATCTCGGAGCTCAATATTGCAACGCTGGATATACAGGCCGCGATCGAGACGAGCACGAGTGCGGCATTTGATGAGATTGCACGCGATTTCAGTGGCACCACTATGGGCATACAATCCGTGATGGGGCTCTTTGAGTCGAGCACGGGCGAATACAAAAGCGCATCAGGCGATATTCGCAAATCTAACAGCATCTTCCAGACGGCGACTGCAGATTATCAGAAAGCATCAATGGTGATGCAGGATGCAGGTCGGTTCATCGTATCGGAACTAAGCGGTATTGGTGCATCGCTGCGGAGCATTCCATCGATGATAATGTCGCTGATAAATTCGCTGATCGCGAATGCGCCCGCATATCAGCATGGCGGCCCAGTCAGGCGCTCAGGATTAGCGATGCTCCATGCGGGCGAGTACGTAATGCCAGTATCGAGTGCGACGGGAATGCCTGGGTCACAGCACATCGAGATAACCAATAATTTCACGATCACAGGCGGCATGAACACTGAGCTCGACGTGCGCCACCTAGCTGATACCGTCTCGAGGCAGATCAAGGACGATATACAGAGGATGCTCAGGTAAGAGAGATGACCTCAGAAGCAGATAGCGTAGACTACGCGGAGAAAGAGATAGATCAGGTACAGCAGTATCGCGCAGACGAAAAGCGAGATCACCGCTCGGATCTTAGATGCCCCTATCGCACGCTGGGCTTGCCGCTCGTTCCATATCCAGTACGTTCGGATCGGGTTCATCATAATAGAATAACGGTGGAGGGAGCATAAATAGATGACGCTATCGGCAAAGCTGAAATCTGAAGCCGAGGAAGAGATCCCGTTGACACTGACTCGCGTAGACCAGCGGGTAACGCTGCAATCGGTCGAATACACGCCACCTGGCCGTGAGATCGGATGGGCGCGGCCAGAATTTTCTAAGCGGATAGTCTTGTTCATCCTCACCGGCAGAGCGACCCAGGCGGAGAAAGAAGCACTCGAAGGCGCGAGTCGCAACTGGTGGACTAAAGGAGAAGGATCCGCTCAAGGCCGGGTACGGTTCCTTTGGGGCGATGCAACTTATAACTGTTACATCACAAAGGCGGACTTCTCGAAGGATGCCGCAGCGGAAAAATACGATTACCTAATCGAGTTGAAGGAGGCGGATTTTACGTAATGAGCGACCACACCATACAGGTATGGATGGATGGCGCCGTTCTAGAGCACGCCTGGGAGCCAGTGCTGGAGGAGGGCGTAGACGAGATCAGTAAGGTGACATTCACGACACTTACGAAGCCAGTAACGGGTGTCGAGGAGATTGAGGTCGTAATCGATCCGGGCAGCAGCAATGTTTTCCCGCTAACGTTCCCAATCGTATTCGGCTACGGCACAACCCGGTTTTGGGGTAATATCCATACCTGGAAAGAGCTGAAAGAGGACTTGTATCAAGTGGAAGCGTACTCGAAGCTCTGGCAACTGAAGAATGAGAAGGTGCCCTATACCGAGATAGCGTTCACGGCCAAACGCGGCGATTTCATCGCGCAGCAGTTATTACTTGAACATACGGATTGGTGCGACACCTCGGAACTGGACGAGCTGGAGGTAATACCGTTCAAGCATTTCGTGGATGTTGATATATTGACCGCGCTCGCGGAGCTCTGCGAACTGCTCGGCATGATCTACGTATGGGAGCCCGATACACACTATTTCAGGATCATCGCGCCGGGAGCGTTAGAAAGCGTTACGCTGATCGATACGAAATACATTAATGATGAGGCATGGATCGAGGATAGCACGGACGTTATTAATCGAGTCTTCGTTAAGGGCGGGCGTATTGATGACGACGAGGAAGAGCCATTCATCACGAAATTCGCATGGGATGGCGCGAGTGCGCTGAAATACGGTACACGGGATTATACCTATGCGGACGAAGCAATCACGAACGAGGAGACTGCGCAGAAGCTCGCGGATGGATACCTGGCGCTGCATAAAGATCCGATACGCACAGGCGAAGCGAACGACGTACCATTTGATCCCGTGCTACGGATCGGTGAGCTGGTCGAGGTACGGCAGACGAAGTACGATGGCGTCTATGTGGTGCAGGAGATCCACGCGAATCTAGCAACGATGACAATGGACGTCCGGTTTACGAGCGTGCCCCGTGGGCTATCATACGAGATCCGTGATATGCAGCGTGAGCTCGGGCGCGTCAAACGGAACGCGCTGAAGATGTATGAGAAAGGCAAACCGATTCTCGTAAGGACCGAGATGCTACGGCGGGCATCCGACATCGCACCTTCAGTTAGTGCGATCTTCGGGCTCGCACTTGATTTCCAGATACCCGCAGAACTTGGCGGACTCAGCATCGGCCCAGACACGATACATAGGCGGAAAGAAGCATGAACGAAAAGTTGAAACGTCCAGCAGGGATTTTGGTATTACAATGGAACGACGAGCCTGTCGTAGCGTACAGGAATCTTGTAGTGGATGTGGGGCTGCGAAAACTAGCATCGAGCGCACTCGTCCTCACGCAATTCGGTGCGGGTTCGGGCACGACCCAGCCCGACTATACGGATGTAGAGCTGGAGGACGAGATAGGCAAGATAACGGGGCAGAGTGGCGGCTATCCTACCCTGGTCGGAGACATACTACAGAATGCATTTCTCGTCGATACTGATGAACTGAATGGTACTTGGCACGAGGTCGGGCTGTTCTACGAGGACGATACGCTCTTCGCTCGTGTCCTCGTAACAGAGCGCGAGAAATCCAGTGCAGACCAGGTAGCAGTATGGTATTATGTGGATCTGGTGAACTAAGTAAGATGACAGGACACGAAGAGAACTATCAGCCGGTGGGGAGCGATGGCGTAGGTACGGCATGGATCGCAAGCGACTGGGTAACGGCGGCGAAGCTGAATGAGTTAGAGAAACGAATCGGTGACGAGTTGAAGAAGATCGCGGGGGGTATTCGCGCGAATGGCGTCATATCCGGCTACGAAGTTACCGAACGTGGCGCGGGCGTAAATCAAACAGTAGATGTCGGTGCGGGTATCTGCTGTATAGATGGCAAGAACTATGTTAAGACAGGCACAACGAACGTGGAGCTGGATGCGGCGCACAGTTCCTATGCTCGCTGGGACATCATCACGTATGATGCGAGCGAAGACATGCCTGCGAAAGTCACGGGCACGGCGGGTGCGGTCCCGACAATCCCAGATATCCCCGCGGGCGATATTATTCTCGCACTCGTCCTACGAATAGCGAACGATAACACGATTCAGGATGCGGACATAACCGACAAGCGCATGCTCATAAAACCCCAGATATTAAGTTTCACACCCTCAGACGATCTGTTACATGCGAACGATGCAGAAGTAACATCGATATCCGATGGTGATGAGCTCGAGAAGAAGAAAACGATACGGCCATTCCTTACGGGCGAGTATCGCATTAAGTTCAAGTTGCACATGAGTAGTGAAGGCGGTCACGCTTCCGGTCGGATATATAAGAATGGGGAAGCGTATGGGATATTGCGGCAGACGAATTCAGTATCTTATGTGGAATTCAGTGAAGATTTGCGGTTCAGCGAGGGCGATACGTGCGAATTGTGGATAGCAATCTGGTCCAGTGGGGAAACAGCTTATGCTAAAGATTTCCGGATTCACGGCGAAGCGAATTATTCAGACTATGGAGAAAACGAATAGGGGGAATAAAAGAAGATGGCTTGGGATGATGTGAAACAAAACGGAGACGAGCTGTCCCCGGCTGAATACAACGCGATGGTGACAGTAATCAAGACTTATCTACGATTCTATCCGTGCGATGCACCCGGGGCTGAGGACGACGGTAAGTATCTACAATGGGATTATAGCAACCTAAAATGGATATTAGCGGCGGTGCCAGGTGGCGGTGATATGCTGAAATCGGTCTACGATTCAGACGAGGATGGCATTATCGCATCCGCGCAATTGGACCCCATAGTCTTCCTAATAGATGGTTCTCGGACTATGACCGGCAACCTCAATATGGATTCATATAGCGTGTGCGGTTACACCTTTCGTAGCGCGGTAAATGATTCATTTGTCCAGTTCCTCGGCGGCACGGGATGTTATTGTGCTGGGATATTTCCCTATGGGAGTGATCATGCATCCTATCCAGGACAGATCAGATTCGGAGTTCCGAACGCCACAAAGGACAGTTTATTATTGCCGGGCTATTTCGAGGGCGTAACAAATACCCCGTACCTCCTGCTGAATTACGGCTTAAAATGCGATACGATAGTGGAAAAGACCGAATCGGCTGGCGTAACGATCGAAGACATTAAAATTGCCAATCATTCTATAAACAATACCTATCCCAAGGAAGGATTATCACTCGTGGGTGGCCCTGGGAATTGCCCAGCACGGCTCGTAATATGGGATGATGATGATGAAGTTATGGGGATATATAAGGGGCTATTCACAGTTGGAGTGCCTAATGCTACAGGCAGCGAATGTGTTCCTGTCTTCTGGGTAAAGGGCTTCCAGTCATCGCCTAAAGTAGAATTTGGTTATGGGATCAAGTGCAGTACAATCGTCGAGAAAACAACTGATGCGGGCGTTACAATCGATGGACTCCTCATTAAAGATGGGGGCTTCTCAATAGGTTCAGACGCGCAGGGCGATATTTACTATCGCGGCTCAGACAGTGCACTAAAGCGGCTAGCTCCGGGTACGAACGGCTATTTCCTAAAGACACAGGGCGCTGGCGCCGATCCTATTTGGGGCGAAGTAGCAGGCGGCGGCAAAAGCATCTTAGAGCAGACAGTTGACGAATTGGCGACTTCGATGAATAACGGCGGCTTGGCATCCCTAGCCGCGAAAATGTTTGAGGATCCGCTCTCAGCTGCGGAAGCGGCATCTATTATTGATAGTACCAACTTGACAGCAGCAAAAGCAGAGCCGATATTAGACCATGCAAACCTTTCATACACAAAACGAATAAGCATAAAAGCTAGCGTGACCCGGCCCTTGCATATCTGGCTGAATCGGTGTGTTACACTGAATACAGCACGATTTGGCCTTATGGGCTGTGGCACTCAGTTCGCCGGTTTAAGCTTCGGCGGACAGATATCGATCGAATCCGAGATTACCGAGGAATATGATGGTGAAACGTGGGGTTCTGGCGGTGCTTTGAATACTAAGCGAAAATATGCGGGTGGGTGCGGGACATTAATTGCGGGCCTGGTATTTGGTGGTTGGGGCGCTGGTAACCGTCTAGTTTCATCTGAAGAGTACGACGGAGCGACATGGTCAGGTGGCGGCGATCTTGATGTGGCCTGGTTTTCCCTGGGCAGTTGCGGTACACAACTAGCTGGATTAGGCTTTGGCGGTAATTCTACTGTGAATACAATTGAGAATATGACTCGAGAGTACGACGGCGCGGCATGGGTAAGTGGTGGTGTTCTCAATGTAGCTAGAAGTATGCTTGCGGGCTGTGGTACACAAACAGCAGGGCTTAGCTTCGCAGGATATACGGACCAATTTAAGGTTGATACGGAAGAATATGATGGTTCTACCTGGGTAGTGTCTGGCGACTTGAGTATTGGCCGTGATGTTACCTCTGGCGCGGGCATTCAAACTGCGGGCTTATGTATCGGTGGTGATATAGGAGTCACAGGAACAGAATCTACTGATTCAACTGAGGAATATGACGGTTCTACCTGGTCCACGGGTGGCAATCTACATACGAAACGTCACGCTCTTGCTGGATGTGGAGGTTCAAATTCTGCGGGCAGTTTTGGAGGCTTAACCTCGCCCGCGACAATCCAGGCGATTACGGAGGAATATTGGTAATATTATGCCACAAGAGATATCACCTATAAATGCACAGGGAATCGCAAAGTTAGCCATGGATGGGCTGCTTTTAGAATCTGATTCGGTATATCTCAATAAGATCTCTCAGGATCTTATTGAGCGGATGGATAAACTCCAGCAGTTCCGCCCGAAATATCTCATGGAGGTATCCGTTTTGAAGGATACCCGGTTTCCAACAGCGGACGCTAAATACTGGCAGTGCATCCTGGAGCGTAACGTCCACTTCACGAATCTTTGCTTCTTGCATTTTGATTATCTTGAGAAACTCGCAGAGATAAGGATCAAAGAGGAGTATATCGCCGAACTCGACGCGAACAGCCCCACACCGCGTACAAAGGCGGTAATTGCCAAGATACGAATCCAGATGGCACGGCTGAACGCGCAAGTAATCTTTGCACGAAAGGAAGCAAAAGAGCGAGTTCGGGAAATACGGGCATGGACCGAACTCATCGCCAAGTTGGAGCCTGAACTCAAATACGCGAAGGACAACCCAGAAGAGCACTTACCCGAGTCGTTCCTTATGCGCATGGGCGAAGAGCGCAAGATGCTTGAACAGATTGGTGCTTCCGATATGGCCGGGGCAATGAATATAATCGGCCTCGGCAAGACCGCGGCGCGATACTGGAAAGAGCACGAAAGAGAACTTTAATGCGGTTTCTTGCGCTCGAAGTACCGCCGTATGGCATCGGCAGTATCCGGATCATCAAGTGCGAGCTGGAGTAGCCACTCGAAGATTGCATGTATCCGCTGCTCTTGAGTCACGATCTCTGCGACCGGCCGATGGCAGCTCACGCAGACGACCGCGGTATCCGTGTTCACAGCCATACAAAACGGGCACTGATGCACCTGCGGCCGCTCGATCTTGGGGAGTACTTTTTAAATATTCTCTTTCCGCCGATCGAAATATTTCTTAACAATCCCTGCGATTTCCGGATCATCCACCGAGAGTTCTAGCAGATCTTCAAAAAGCGACTGTGCGAGATTCTCTCTCTCGATCACGTGCTCGGCCCCGAGCGGTCGCCGGCAATTCAAGCAGACACGTGCATCGGGCGTATTCATCGTGCGACAGAAGGGGCACTGCACGATATTCAGATCCACCATCTCGTCCCCTTCACTATCGTGCTGCAACCCATACATCTTCAGCAGGCTCTTGTCGAGATCGCGGCCCGAGAGATGCACATAGGTCCGGACCATCTTTGAACCCTGAGTAAGGCCCATGTACTCGCACAATAAACTCTCAGACAGATGCTGGGCGAGATATGTGGCACGCGAATGTCGAAAATTATGTGGATTGACCTTGTGCTCCACCTTTGCGCGTGCGGCGATTCTGCCCAGCTGTCGATAGAGTGCCGCGTAATTCATCTGCACGTATCGTCCACTCAGCATGACCCACAGGGGCGCTTCACGATCCTCACGCAGCGGATGAACCTCGAGCCAACGTGATAAATATGGCATGGAGAAGATCAGCCGCGTCTTCCGCATCCCGGTCTTGCCATCCACGGTCAACCGCGCGCCGTACTGATCAAATGATACGTCGCGTATGCGTGCGCCCCCGAGTTCTGAGATCCTGAACGAGCCGTCGTAAAGGCACGCGATGAACGCCTTATCACGATCATTTAGCGCGGCATCGATCATGCGCTTGACGTCCGCCATGGTCACTAAGTCCTCGGGGATGAGCATATTAGAAGGATCCCGAGGCTTGATGAAACCGGTCTCGCGGCCCAAATATTTGTAGAGCATCTTCAGAAAGAGCTTGTAATCGCGTTTCGTCCACGCCTTCGTTTGCGTGCGCTCGATCTTTGCCGCGATCGCGATAATGTCATCCTTCGTACACAGCTCGAAGGTCTTATCTGCAGGCTTGAACCGTTCCGCGAGTAGCCGCAGCGTCGAATAATACTTTGCGATCCGCGCACCCGATATACCTTCTGAAATCTTCAATGTCACGAACCGCTTGATGAGCGCTTTGTCCTCGTCCAGAATCACAGAGCGTTGCAGAAGATCTTCCTGACGCAGCACCATCCTATCGTAATCGTGGATCCTACTCGGCATGGTAACCGTCATTGTGCGGGACGGGATATAAACAATATGGGGGACGCCCAGGTCGGGCGTTCTGCACAATGTTCAAATCCCGTCTGTCTGTCCAGTCTATTTCAACTCTTGCAGGAAGAAGGCGATCTTCGCTCCGAGCTCCGGCCGTTCGGATAACACCTCAATGAAATCGCGCACGAATTGTAGCGACTTGCGATCGCTTTCCGCAATCGAGATGACGAGCAATATGCAGTATTCAACGAACTTCGATCGCGACTCGAACTGCCCGTAAAATACGCCAGCTTTCTTTTCTAGCCTCTGACAATGCTCATAATCGCAAACGGATCCATCAAGTGTACAAATCGTTATGGTGTTGTCGTCTTCGTCCGATTCGCGTTGGTGCTGGCACCGGCTCAGCGCGCCGCATGGAACCGCAAGCTTTATATACTCGCGGTTGCAACCTATGATAAAAATATGACGGCGAAAAGAGTAGGTGGCATCTTCGATCTTATGACGAAAGAAGTGCGAAAACAAGATACCCCACAAGATAGGAAGTGCGATTCACACTTGTCCCTGTTGCAACGCCTTCACGCCGGACAGAGACCCGCTCAGATCGCGCACGAGCTCGGCATCCCGAAAGAAACGCTTCAGTACCATCTAAACCGCCTTAAAGCAAACGGGCTCATTAGAAAAGTCGGTTATGGCTGCTGGGAAGTAACT
>Ga0268282_1001025_pt1 | contig 12882 bp, 7 predicted proteins | sample saktaG_12_FD_190133 | JGI IMG/M metagenome (GOLD analysis project Ga0268282, IMG submission 190133) | Saline water microbial communities from Sakinaw Lake, British Columbia, Canada - sak_2011_5_24_120m | ecosystem: Environmental > Aquatic > Non-marine Saline and Alkaline > Saline ...
ATTCAAATTCCTCCAAAAAACGGCATTTCTGTCCGGTACGCTTAAATAATGCGGTTAACTGCCTGGATACCTGATATCCCAGGTTGTACCCACAGTATGATTGTACCTGATAGTACCACCCAGCCGCACCTGGACGAGGTGGTAGATGAGCAGGATCCCACTCTCCTCGCTATTGTCTGGATCCCATTCATCTGGCATTGGTATTCCATCATTACTGATGACCAGGTGGCATTGTTTCTCTTTCTCCCCTGTTTCTTCTTTTTCTGAAGAAAAAGAGATAGTAATTGTTCCTGACCTGGTTGTTGTAAATGCATGTCTGAGTGCATGGGTAATGAGTTCAGAAGTGATGAGGCTGACGGTGATGAGATGCTCTCTTCTGATAGTGCTTTTCCCTGCTGATAGTATTATTAAAACCCGTGATGGATGAGCGATCCATGAAAGGACCATCTGTGAGAGACCACATAGATAGTTATCAGCATTCACCTCATTTTCATCACCATACAGATACCTGAAACGATGTACATAAGCCAGAGTCGATAGTCTCTCTGCTGGTACCCGGGCGTCAGGAGAGAGGAGAAATCCATAGGGAGGCGGGGTGTTATCGCCTGTCTGCGAAAGGAGATCTAAAACCTCTTCTTCTTCACGATGGATTTCACTGATGCATGATAGGAGCCGGTTTTTTTCATCGGCAATCCGGGTGATATCTTTTATGTATCCTGCAATTACTCGCCGGTTATTGTTTTCCAGAGCCTTGAAACTGATTGAATACTGTCTTCTCTCTCCGTTATTCATGGTTATCTCAATACCAAACAGCATCTCATCGGTAACTCGATTGATGAGGGGTTGTGCGGCATCCAGAAGTGGCTGTGTAAGTGCTTCCTGCACATCATCAGAGAATTTATAGGTATTCTTCTCTTGTACAGATGTTTTTTTCCAGATAGATGATGAAAGAATTCCAGAAAGAAATTGAACAGATTTCTCACTAATAAGGACAGGAATATCTGGAATGGCATAAGAGATAAGAGTGAGTGTCTCTAAGAGTTTCCGTTCCCAGTCAGAAAGTAATATCCGATGAAAAGCCGGCCATATCTGATGTATGATACAAAGGATTTCATCTTTCCTGACTGGAGTAGGCGTCGTTCCTGATACCAAGAGGATAAAGACTGACTGTGTATCACTTCTTCCCAGTGTGATAAGAACACCGGTATCGATCTGTTGTGAGAGATCTGATAGTAGTAGTCCGATGAGCTGATCCTTTGAATAATAGACAACCGGGTCTGATAGTATACCGTTTTCGGCGTCGTGATCCGCTATAAGTGAAGTTGCAAGACTCTGTACTGCATTATGAGTAAGTGAAGATATTCCGGTTCGGTAGGGAATATCTATGGTATTAACTGATTCGTTCCTAATAATAAGAAATCCATCATTCATTCCGGTCATTTGAAGGATAGCGGGAATACAGGCAGATCCTGCATCTTCATAGGTAGTTGCAGCAGTGAGAAGGCTGAGAATACCAGGTATTAGATCTGCTGATAAGGCAGGATCATTTCCGTCATTATCTGGCTGATACTGAAGGGTGATAAGACCTCCACTAGAATAAACTCCCTTTTTCTGTATCGGCCCAACCGTGACTATATATGAGATCCAGTTCTTTGCGGCTCTGAATCTGAGGGGTATTTTCATCGTGATGACTGGTGTATCAGTGAGCATAGTAACAAGATTGCTGGCTCGTTCCTGGTCATCAGGATGGACGAGTTGCAACAGATTCTCTCGTGATAGTTTTCTTATTTCCGGGCTGATATCAAGGTACGAAGCAGTATACCAATCTATTAGAATAACCTTTTCTTTCTGGTCCCATACAAAAGTACCGTTAGAAGGGGCATGAAATGCCTGGAGAGTATCTAAACGTCTCTTCTTCTCTTCCTGTTTATGAATTTCATCAGTAATATCATAAGAGAGAGCTGTTACCATTCCTCTTACCGGAGAGAAGAGATGGACCTCATACCATTTCTCTCTGGGTACGACAAAACACTGAAATGTCTTTTTCGTGAAGCTCCAGGAGACCTCTGCGTACATCTCAAGAAATGGGACCTGGGATATCTGAAAGATGGTTGTCGCATTTGCTCCCTGAAGATGTATTGGATTTTTGTTAAAAAGTGTGGCAAATGCCTTATTACAATAATGACAGAGAAGATCAACCGGCCTTCCCACCTCTTCTTCATAAATGACCTCCCAGACTGTGAAGGGATATGGTATCCCATCCCATATCTGTTGAAGACTGCAATAGTCACTCTCCCAAAGGTCATTATTATGCTGAGTGGGTAAATCCTGGACTGGTACTATGATACCTTCTATCCGTGTTGGTTTATCTCCGTCATATCCAGTCACCGTTCCGGTAACCAATACCCGGATAATGGTTTCTTTTAGGTTATATGAACAAAGCTCTGAAAATCCAGGTGTAATACCCGATATGCAGCTTTCTGCTGCTTTCTGAATCTGTTCCAGGTAATCAGGATGGATGTGTTCATATACTACTTTAAGGGAGAGGTTTTGATGTAAAAAACCCATCTTATTCATATCAAAAATCCTGGGGTTCTGATTTTTTTGGGTAATTTCAGATGGGATAATAGAAGCATTCTGTGATTCATATACATTATCAGTGACACATATCTCATGTGATGGTTTTGTCCATTCCCACCAGATGATACCTACAGCAGTAGACTGTCGTTGCAGGTTTGTCGCGTCCTGTGTTATCTGGAGACTTTTTTGGTGGTTTCTGATTGCAATGATAAGTAATGACTTCAGGGTTCCTGGCAGGATATGGGCGGTCAGGCATCCAAAAAATCCGGTCTCCTCTGGTATCTTCAGGTGACATTCTCTCTTTTCGCTGATGAGAAGAAGATAGGGAACTGATGCAGCATCACACATGGCAATGGCACGGGAAATGGCATTCTCTGAAGAGAGGCCTGTATCGATGATGACAATAGATGGCGAATGTATGCTAAGGGTTCTGTTAAGATCTGCAGGATCTGAAAGTGTTTTTCCGTTACTAAATCCGCTTTTTAGGATTCCGGATCGCAGTGATGCTGCAGCTTTCCCGTCATTGCTTAGGATACAAACGACTTTCTTTTCCATGTATGGATTTTCCGGTGATATCATATTGCAGAACGTTAAGCAGATCCAAGTGTAAACTACCTGCATAATCTGAAGTTCTGCAAAAGATGCTATCTTGGGTATTTGCGCTTCCTTGTATTTGATTATTGCAGGTTGTATTGTTATAGATTTGTTCCTCTGTTCATGATTGAAAGATTCAGATGTTCAGCACAGATACCTATGAAAAGGGTGGATTGGGCAGACCTGAAAATGAACAGAGATATTTTTCGACGGTCCTCCTATCAGAATGAATCTGTACAACTGTGTATCATCGGTTTTGCATTTATTCGGGTATTTTGAAAACTACATATTATATGAGAAGAAATGACATAGTGATGCACATCAATGACTTCCTTCTCGAACGGTTCTTTGGTAAGTATGAGTTTTCTGTAGAATATCTCCTCTGCGCTTCTGACTGTGAGAGTTTTTCCATTCAGGAGATCCTCTCACTTGAGCAAAGGGCAGGGGATGCATTTTTACATTTAAATCTTGGGTATACAGAATCACAGGGAAACCCGGATCTTAGGAGAGAGATTGCATCGCTGTATCACTCTCTTATTCCTGATGATATTCTGGTATGTGCCGGTGCAGAAGAAGGCATATTCATCGCTATGAATATTCTGCTGAACCCTGGTGATCACTGTGTTGTACAGACTCCTGCATATCAGTCACTTCATGAAATAGCTCGTGCAATTGGGTGTGATGTTACTGGCTGGCAGATGGAGGATAATGACGGCTGGCATATAAGTGTCGATTCACTAAAGGATGCAATACAAGAGAATACAAAACTTATTATCATCAATTCACCTCATAATCCAACCGGATACCAGTTTACAAGAACGGAATTTGAGCAGATCCGGGATATTGCGGCAACTCATGATATCTGGATCTTCTCTGATGAGGTCTATCGTGAGCTTGAGTATAATCCTGCAATGCGACTTGATGGGATGACAGACAAATACAAAAAAGGCATCTCTCTTGGTGTGATGTCAAAGGCTTATGGACTTCCTGGTCTTCGGCTTGGCTGGCTTGCCTGTGCAGACACTTCATTTCTGGAACAGGCACGTGCATTCAAAGATTATACCACTATCTGTACAAGTGCACCATCAGAATATCTGGCAACAATCGCTCTCAGGCACCGGGATATTTTGCTTAAGCGAAATATAACAATAATTACTGAAAATATCCGTTTATTTTCGGCATTCTGTGATAAGCATCAGGGTCTGTTTGATTGGAAACCACCTCTGGCAGGCTCAATCTCATTTCCCAGGTTAGATGTTATAGAAGGTTCAAAAAGGTTCTGTGATGATCTAATGGAGAAGTACGGTGTTCTGCTCATGCCCGGAACACTTTTTTCCTATGATGATATGCATGTACGGGTAGGGTTTGGGAGAAAAAACTTTCCAGAGGGGCTGGCCAGGCTCAATGCATATATCAAAACCCGATCCTGACTATATGATATCAGGTATCAGCCATGATCTCTTATCGTACAGACAACAGAACAATACATACAACGAAACAGACGTGACGTGATATGATTCGACCGGGTGCCCGGTGCATCAGAACTGATGCAGAGTTCTCTGGTCAGGGAGTCAGTAAATATGGAAGTATTTGTGTGCAAGACTATTAGTGAAGCTCATGAAAAAGCAATCAGACAGATAATCTGGAAACACCGTGTAATAACGACTGAAGACGGAGAGGAGACATGGGAGACAGAACCGCTCTGTTTTGAGGTTCAGGATCCCCTTTTTAAGATGATCCATCCTGTGTCATCCTTTCAGGAGAACCGGTGTCTTGAGTATGCCCGCCAACTGATCCATGGAGACAGTGGGGGATTTGATTATTCATATAATGAACGATTGCGTAATTATGTAGTAGCAAATGGATCTGCTCCCCGTGATCAGATAGGGTATGCCATTGCGAAACTGAAAGAAGAGTCTGATACCCGCCGTGCAATTGCAATAACCTGGAAGCCTGACCGGGATTGGGATGAAACAAATGTTCCATGTCTTCAGTTTGTACAGTATGCCATCCGGGATGGAAAGCTTCATTGTTATGTTCTGTTCCGTTCAGAAGACATTCTAAGTGCTTTTGGACCTAACTGTTATGGTCTTGTGAAACTACAGGAGTACGTTTCAGAGGCTTGTGGGATTCCGGTAGGTGTGTACAACCATATCGTCACGATCCCTCATTTGTATTATAAAAGAGATCGGTCTGAGCTTGACCGGTGGATGTAATATTCTCCAAAAATCACATCTTTTTCAGTCAGCAGATAAAACCCTGAAGAATAGTGACCGCTTTTCCACCAAGTCTGACCCGGTTGCCAGTGACTATTATTTTGACGACGCCTCCCCGTATCGAGAGTTGTTTCCCGGTCAGATGGTTCTTATGTAAAAAGTCACTAAAATATGGTCCAGGACAACAATGAGCAGATCCTGTTACCGGATCTTCTGAAATGCCAACTGCAGGGGCAAAAAAGCGTGAAACAATATCATATTCAGCGTTTTTATTATCTGCCAGAGCAGTTACGATAATGCCACGATATGAGAGTGTTTTCCAGTATGAGAGTAATTGAATCAGTTCACTGACTGACTGTTCGTCTGGCAGATGAATACGAAAGAAAAATCTGACAAATCCACGACAAATACGATATTAGAGAATGTTATTGCTCTTGATCTTGGGATGGCATCAGAGAATGAACCCTGCATAATCGCAATGAATTTTGTATATCAAAAAGATAGGATATATCTTCATTCTGCTACAACCGGAACCAAAATTCAATATCTAAAGAAGAATAATCGAGTTTGTTTCTTAGTTAGGGGAGATAAAGAACTGGTTGCATCAGGTCATCCCTGTAGTTTTGGGATGCGGTACCGGTCGGTTATTGGAACTGGGAAAGCATCTTTTATTAAGGCTCCTGATGATAAAGCAAAAGTATTGTCACTCTTTGTCAGTCGGTATGGCGGAGACAAAAATAGTGTTTTTTCTACAGATCGCCTTGAAAAGGTATGTGTCATCTGTATTGAGATAACATCTTTTTTTTGTAAGATTCGTGGATATTAATAAGTTTTCGGTTTAAATCAATTGAAAAATGACAATTAGATGATGAATATTATATTTGTCATGAAAATGGATTCTCATTTTCATAGGTTGAGCCTGATGTCTTGCATCATCGCGTTTTATTCAGACTCATCCTGATAGATGAGAAAGTAAAAGATCCTGATAAACATGAGAAAAGATATAAATTGTATTTCATACTCATTTTTTAGTGATTACTATTTTGTACATTGTAGCTTTAAGCATCAGATGATCGTAATCACGATATTATATTTCATTCTTCCTTCATGTACCAAAAAACAGATAGTATGTAAAATAATACGTGTAATAATAATACTATTCAATGTCAGCAACAATAAAATTCGGATTTTCTCTTGTTGAGGAATGGATTGATCAGGTTATTGTTTTAACCACGGTACTATCTTTTCTTGCCATCGGTATCATGGCATATTTTGGGACATCTGTTGTAATATCTCATATTCTCTATATTCCTATAGTACTTTTTGCATATCGATATCCAAAATATGGGATTAGATTTGGGATTTGTATAAGTCTTATCTATCTGATAGAATATTATCTGTTATTTTGGCCTGATTTAAATTCATTTCTGATAGGATCTTCACGTACGATATTTTTCATCTTCGTAGCTGCAGTGGTTTCAATTCTCTCTTCAGTTATCCGTGAGCGTGAACAGCAGTACCGGGTGGTTGTTGAGACTCAATATGAATTAATCTGGCGAATGTTACCAGATACAACCTGTCTCTTTGTTAATTCTGCATTCTGTAATTTTTTTTCTTTTAGTGAACCGGATCTCATAGGGAAAAAATTCTGTATTCCTCTTTCTGATACAGAAAAAAAACGTTTTTGTGAGGTAATCTCTTCCCTCTCGAAAAGACATCCGGTGGAACATATTAATGTTACTATTGAATCTGGTACATCACATCTGCACTGGTTGGAATGGACTATCCACGGAACGTTTGATGATGATGGCATGATATTATGGTACCAGCTCGTGGGACATGATATCACAAAAGAGAAACTGGCTTCTCTTACCCTTATCAGGAGTGAAGAGCGACTAAATCTAGCTTTAGAGTGTGCCCGTCTTGGGACCTTTTCACTGTATTCCACCTCACATATGATAGATGTTGACAGACGCTGGGCTGAAATTGTCGGTTTGCCACCCCAAAACACGAGAGGAGATGTATCAGAGATTTTATACAACAGGGTACATCCGGACGATATTGATACATTGCGTGCCAGCATTATCACAACTGAAGAGAAGAACACAGAGAACCAGCTTACATTCAGAATGCAACACAGTTCCGGTTCCTGGGTATGGGTCTTCTCAGCATGGAAATGCTACAGGAACGAATCTGATACCTGTACTTTAGGGATAACCGGCGTCCTTATGGATGTAACAGAGTCACAGATTATGCATGAGGCATTGCTGCTCGCAAATAAAAAATTAAACCTGCTATCCGGAATCACTCGCCATGATATCCTGAACATGGTAACAGCCATCACGGGTTATTATGAACTAATCAAAGAAGATAATATCCTGACTGGAGATTCCAAACGGTTCCTTGAGAATATCTTTCAGGCCACCCGGGCAATCCAGCATCAGATATCATTCACTAAGGATTATCAGGAGATGGGAGCAGAAAAACCCCGCTGGCATCGGGTATCTGACATGGTGCATAAAGTCTCACAGAATTCTCTCTTCAGCACTATCACGTTACTCGACAACTCCCAGAATCTTCTTGTTTATGCCGATCCCTTGTTTGAAAAGGTCATTTATAATCTCCTGGAGAATAGCATACGTCATGGAGAAAGGGTGACCGAGATTCAGATACAATGGCATAAACAAAAAACCGGTGCATCACTTGTCATACAAGACAATGGTGTTGGCGTTCCTGATGATATGAAGGAAAGTATCTTTCTGCGGGGTGTCGGGTCTAATACCGGTCTTGGACTCTTCCTGACAAAGGAGATATTGATCCTTACCGGAATGACCATTGTCGAGAACGGAGAACGAGGTGTCGGTGCCAGGTTTGAGATTTTAATTCCTGAAATCTCGTTTAAGGAACAGAAATAACTTTGACCGGACGAATAGATCATTTTTTTTGTTCTGCATCATAAGGTAGTGTCAGTCCTTCTGGTTTTTACTGTTTACGATGTCTCCGTGGTTTTTATCGGTTTCTAGGCAGGTTTTATCAATTTCATGATGCTTGCGAAGATACTCACGAATTGAATCAGATTTTAAAAAGCCCTGGTCCAGTTTGTCAATAATAGTATCTATGATATGAATCTGTTCAATAATTTTTTTTGCATACAGTCCGTTTTCTAGTTCAGTGTAACCCATAATAAGGGTGAGCGGATTTCTTATATGGTCATTGAGTATTGCCAGTTGGGAGATATTCTCTTCTATCTGTTTCATTGAGATAAGTTCACGCTCCTGCATCTCTATCATCCCGGTAATGTTTCTTCCTGCAATAATAAGCGCCCGAATATCATTATGTTCATCAAAGAGTGGAGATATTCTGATATCTGCAATGAAGGTGGAATCATCCCCATGAGTTCCTTGGATAACACAGGAATATTTCCGTTTTTTAGCGATTGCACTGATAAACTCCAGGATGTTATCTTCTCCATCAAACAACTGGTTGAAAAGAATTCCGATATCTTTTCCTTCAAGTTCTGCAAGAGTATACCCAAATTCATCCTCTGCTGCCTTATTTGCATACGAAATGGCGGTTGTGTCCGCATCAATAGTGAGAAGAAAATCAGATACCTGTTCGGTAATGGATGAGAGGAAATTCATCCGTTTCTGTTCAGAGATCTTTTCTGATATGTCATGAATCAGAGTCAGGAAGATATCATCGTCTTCTGCACTCAGTCGTGTCATTGAGATATCTGTGATTATTTCTGCACCGTTTGGGCCGATTATCTGCCATTCAAAAAATTCAGTATTTCCTTTCTTAACTGAAAGAATGATATGAAGTAACTTTTCCATAGACCGCTGGCCGTCAGGCTGATATTCAGGAGCATAATCAAGGAATGCTGATTCATAAAGTTCAAAGGGAAGTTTTCCAAAGAGAAGACCTGCTCGATTGTTACAGTCATAGATAACAGAGTTTTGTAACACTAATATTGCTTCTCCTGCAGATTCAAAGAGCTGACGGTAACGCTGTTCTGATGCAATAATTTTCATTACTGCGGATTTCCGTTCACTAATATCCTGTATAACTGCAAGAATATGGGTTTTGTCACTTTCTTGTATAAGGTTCAGGGTTATCTCTGCTGGAAATGTTGAACTATCGTGGCGGACACAGTCAATCTCAAAGGTTGGATTTGATGTGGTATGCAATTCACCTATCTGGTAATGCAGCATCTCATCACTTGGAAGGGTGAGAAGGTCAGATATTGTTAGTGAATAGAGATCTTCCCGATTATAGGAGAAGGTTTCGCAACAATTATCATTTACCTCTCGTAATGTGCTGAAAACTCCTTTTCCTTGAATCTCAAAGAGAATTATGGCTTGTGATATCCGGTTAAAGAGATTATAATATCTCTTTTCCGTTTTCTTCACTGATAAACTCATTTTATCACGTACCATCGCAGCTCCGATAAGAGCACCTGTAACTGTACATGCCATCAGATCAACATGAGACCAGTAACGATTTTCATCAGGATCAGTACATCCAATAACTCCCCACCACTCTGTATCAATAAATACTGGAACCAGAACAAATGAACCTATATTCCGGGAAGAAAGTGATTTTTTAAACGTGTCATCTCCGTCATCGCCTCTTCCAATAATATAATCGCCTGCTGCCAGATTCATCTCCCACGCGATGAACTGGTCATATTCAAGAACTAAGGGGCTGGTTATTGTCTCATTCAGGGTATTTGTTTCTTTTCTCCACTCCCATCTGGAGACTGCTTTTAGTACTCCTTTTTCATCGATTTTATTCTCAAAAAGAAAAATTCGGTTATAATTTGAGAGCCATCCGAGTCGGTTAAATATATCAGATATATTTTCATGAAACAGAGTACCTGGCATAAATTTACTGGCAATATATGAAATGGTCTCAACGATGGCTTCCCGATGATCCCGATCCTTTGCTACCGTGACAATTTCTTCATCGCGGGATATGGTATACAGAGCATATGCAAGATCATAGGCAATATCTTCAAAAATGGTAAATTCTTCTTTATTTTCCAGAAGATGCCTTGGGGTTATCGCAAATAAGACCCCGTAAATCTGATTTTCATATGCAAGTCGTTTCACCAGAACCGATTGTGTTACAAGTTCTCGTGAAGCAAGCGGGCATTTTTCTTGTATACATCTATCCCGTGAATAGACCTGGATATCATTAGTAGTAAGAGCAATGTGTGTACAGGGGGATCTCTCTCCGGACTCTGTATATTGTATATACTCCTGAATATGTGGGCACTCACCATGCAGGCTGGTTGTACCTGTTACACGATCTGGATTCGTAAGGAATATCCATGTACAGGCAAACCCCTCATGGATTGCTAATGCTTCACACACTTTCCTCTGTAGTTCATCCCGGTTATGTTCTTCAGCGATAAGTTTTCTGACAGTTATCATCGATCGCAAGAGTTGGTTTACATGGTATGTCCGAAGAAGAGCAGTATTTCGAGTTTGTATGTATGTAAATATCAGGATTCCTGCCATTAAACATGCCACTAAAAATGTTATCCTGATAAAAAGAGCATGTTTTGAGATATGAAAAATTAGGGTGTCAAAAATGCTTTCCGGCATCTCAAATATCATAAACTGTAGATTTACTTTGTAGAGATAGAACCACAGTACACTGTCAGCGATCCAGAAGAGCACCCCAAAAAGGAGCATACTGCCAATAACAAAAAAAGCAAGTCGTTTATCCTGCATCATTAATATCCTGATGTTTTTTTGTACATAATCATCAATAACATATTTTTATAGGGTGTATACTGTGGCCATACAAAGAATTCTATCAATCCATTCTGCACTATTATCTGGTTTTAGGTGATGTTACACAAAGTATAGCTTACTCTAATATAGTACCAGATTGACCTTTATTGTTGTGATCTATCAATCACAATGTATTTTTGCAATTGACAGTGATAGGATGGCAAAATGGTTGAATGTTACCAAGGCATAAATATCAGGAAGAGGTAATTGCTTTGTTGTGTATAAGGTTATATTCTCTGACCAGAGTTCACCTCAGTATATGCAATTAGAGGAACACAAGGTGCTGCAATGAATCAGGAGAATGAGAACGGGATACACAGAAACCCAGGTATCTTTGAAGGTCTGTTGAAAAATTTATTTATAATTGTTTGCATAATCATCATTCTCGCCTCTGTACATTATGCTTCAAAGGTAGTTCTTCCTGTACTCTTTGCATTCTCTTTTACGATTCTGTTTCTTCCTCTTATGCGATGGCTTCAGAAGAAAGGGATCTCAGATGCGATTAGTACTGCAATTACGATCATCTGTTTTATTGCATCAATTTGTATACTTATTGCATTTGTAGCCTTTTCATTCAATATTTTTGTGCAGGCATTACCAGGATACAATGATGAATTTGCTCAGAAGATGGTTCAAACACAGACCTTCTTTGCAGGGTATCATCTCAATATCAGCAGCGTTTATAATATGGCAACGTTGCACATGGATCCCCTCATTGGGACCATAGCCCCGGTTCTTCAGGGATTTTTAGATGTTTTAGTCAGTGTTGTTCTCCTCATTATACTCACCTGTTTTCTCATCATTGAAGTGCCCCGCTTTCACATGACATTACACCGTGCTTCATTACCAGTGCCTCAGGTAGTCTTCAACCTTGAAGAACTCATCACCGATCTGATGTTATACGTGATAATCAGAACCAAGATAAATGCCGCAACCGGTTTTGGTGTAGCAGTTTTTTTCTATTTTCTTGGGATAGAATTTGCTTTGCTCTGGGGTGTTCTTACCTTTATTTTAAGTTATATTCCTTATATTGGACTCATCCTTGCAGTCATTCCTGCACTGGTATTAGGATATATCCATCTTGGTATAACGGGAGTAGTACTGATTGTCGTTGGTGTCTCCCTTATCAATTTTTTTGCTGAAAATGTTTTGTTTCCAAGTTTAGCCAGAGAAGGTTTGAAAATTTCTCCTTTTGTTGTTCTGTTATCACTGGCTTTCTGGGTGTTTCTCCTGGGTCCTGCAGCCTCTCTGATAGCAGTACCTTTAACTCTTCTCACGAAACTCCTGCTCATGCATTATGAAGAGACACGGTGGATTGCATTACTAATTAGTGGTAAATAGGATGGTACAATCATAATAATTCCTAAAATATGGATTGCAGGCAATGTATCAATTTGATGTTATCGGTATATAAGGCCTAAAAGAAGACTGATGGAATCATTTTTCATTTTTCACTATTGTCTTTGATAAATGGTTTTATGAGAGCACTGTCTGATAGAAAATCACGTGTGTATACGGGATAACAATTATACCAATGAAAAAGATATTGAATAGCACCCGTAACAGGTGTAAAATAAGTATATATAACACCGTTACAGACAGTGTAAGGAAAGTGTTGTAAAATTGGAAGAAATGAATTATATGCATAGGTTTGGTTATTTCATTCTCTCTTACCTGTTGATTTCCTTGCT
>Ga0268282_1001027_pt1 | contig 12858 bp, 5 predicted proteins | sample saktaG_12_FD_190133 | JGI IMG/M metagenome (GOLD analysis project Ga0268282, IMG submission 190133) | Saline water microbial communities from Sakinaw Lake, British Columbia, Canada - sak_2011_5_24_120m | ecosystem: Environmental > Aquatic > Non-marine Saline and Alkaline > Saline ...
AACATTCGTAACTAATATTTTTGCTGATACTAATTTTAGAGTTATGTCTTACAATGCTCTTAATTTTGATGGAACATCCCGTCTTTCCGATTTCCAGACAGTTCTATTAAATACCAAACCTGATATTGTAATCTGCCAGGAAATCGTCTCGGAAGCAGGTGCAAATGCGATGCTTTCTGTATTAAATGATGCTATTGGAGGTTATGCTCGAGCTGATTTTGTCCTCGATACTGATCTGAATAATATGCTGTATTATAAGACTTCTCTCGGTACCTTGGTAAGTCAGAATGAGATTGATACATCACCTCGAGATATTTCCGAGTATGTATTGAGTATCGATGGAAATCCAATCAGATTTTACAGTTGCCATCTGAAAGCTTCTGATGGCTCAGTTAATGAAGCAGAACGTTTAGCAGCAGTAACTATTCTTCGCAATCATCTGAACGGGCTTTCAGCAGAAACAGAATTTATCATCGTAGGAGATATGAATTTTTACACCAGTTCTGAACATGGTTATCAGAAATTCATTGCAAATGAAACAAGTAATATTGGACGTTCACAAGACCTATGTTCCGAAGTAGGAAATTGGCACGATAATTCTTATTATTCAGAAGTCCATACACAATCCACTCGTTTAGATGCCTTTGGTTATGGTGCTGGTGGTGGATTAGATGATAAATTTGATTTCATTTTTGGAAATTATGGAATAAACAATGGTTCAGGGATCGAGTACATTTCTGGTAGTTTCACTTCCTACGGAAATGATGGAGATCATTTTGATCAATCCGTGAATGACGGAACTAATTCCGCAGTTCCTGATTCGGTTGCCAATGCGCTCTATTATGCTTCCGACCATCTGCCTGTTTACGTCGATTTCGTTAGTTTGAGTGGGACACAATCATATCTTTTCATTTCCGAATATATTGAAGGAAGCAGTTTTAATAAAGCAATTGAAATTTATAATGGAACCGGAGCATCGGTTGACCTTTCTGCATACAGTTTGGAAAAAGATATAAATGGTGATAATGTGTGGGGAAATATTTATAATTACAGCGGAACAATAGCTAATGGAGACGTTTTTGTACTTGCAAACTCACTAGCAGATTCCTTGATTTTGAATGTTGCTGATGATATTGATAATTTTGTAATTAATTTCAATGGAAATGATCAGGTTCGGCTTCTTAAATATGGTGTTGAGATAGACAGGATCGGAATCCCCGGTGATGTTTCTTTTGGAGAAAATGTTACTTATGTGAGAAAATCAACTATAACCGAACCGCAAAGCGGACCACAAGATCCTCGTTCCAATGGTGAATGGGATGAGTATTCGGTCGATACCTTCAGCTTTCTCGGAAGTCATTATACAGTCAATCCGACAATTACAGTAACTTCTCCAAATGGCAACGAGGAATGGGAGAGAGGAAATTCTTATGATATAACCTGGACTTCCAGCGATTTTACAGGCAATGTCAAGATCGATCTTTATAAGGAACCTGTGAGAGATTATTCCGAACTTGTCAGCTCGACAGATAATGACGGATTATGGCAATGGGATATTCCTTCCGAACAGACAATAGCAAGTGATTATAAGATTAGAATTTCCGATGCAAACGATGGAAATCCTTTTGATGAAAGCGATAGCTTCTTTTCCATTACCGGAACTCAAACAACAACAGACCTTTTTATTTCGGAATATATCGAAGGAAGTAGCTATAATAAAGCTATCGAGATTTATAATGGAACGGGTTTAACCATAAACCTATCTGAATATGAAATCTGGAAAATTGAGAACGGTGGTAGTTGGCCCGAACGGGCATTAACATTATCAGGTTACTTAGCAGTAGACAGAGTATTTGTGATTGCTAACCCAAGTGCATCATCTGATATTTTAGATATTGCTGATACAACTTGGTATTATGCCAACTGGAATGGTAATGATGCAGTTGGAATTGCCAAAGACATCGAGGGAACAATGACGCTCATCGATGCTATTGGTGAAGAGGGCAGTGACCCAGGAACTGGCTGGAATGTTGCTGGAGTAACTAATGCAACATTAAATAATACTATTGTAAGAAAATCTACTGTCACTGTTGGAAATACGGATTGGACTTCTTCAGCCGGGACAAATACAAATGATTCCGAATGGGAAGTTTATCCTGAAGATACATTTGGTTATCTTGGTTTTCATATTGCAGGACAACTTAATGCCCCAACTAATATAACGATCATGGTTTCTGAAACATCAGTAACTATTTCCTGGAATGAAGTTGTTGGAGCTAGTGTATATCATATTTATTCATCTGACTATCCACAAAGCGGGTTTGAGCTCGATCATACAGGATCATTGAACAATAATAGTTGGACAACTTCAATACAATCAGCAAGAAAGTTTTATTATATAACTGCTGAGTAAGAGGAAAAGAAGACGGGAAGAATCTCGCAAAAAGCTTAGTAAATTCTACGGGGGAGATCCTTCGCTCACCCGATAAATCGGGATCACTCGAGGATGACAATTCTTTGTAATTTTTTTAAATTATTATCTCATCCCATTCATTCTGAACTCTCCGCCAGCTGGCGAATCTGTGCTTTTCAAAAGCTTCTTTTGCTTTCTTTAGCATTTTTTCATTATGCCAATCTACGAATTTAGACATGATACCTCCGTTTCTTGGAAGAAAATTTGAATTCATAATTTTTGGAGTCAATGATAAATTAATGGAGGATGGAAGAATATACATTTTTATTCTGATTAACAAGTCAACCGAGAAGAATTTTTTCTTTTTTCTTCTCTTAACATTACCCAAGCTTTGTTCTGGCGATGTAACGCAAGATTCCAATCTTGCGTACTCAACATCAGTCTCCATTTCATTACGCCCCGACAGGTCGGAATGTTGAGTTACAATTACTCGTTTCCTCTCTCTAACAATTACTGAGGCGTCATGGACCATTCCGTGACGGGATTTTTGAATGAAGATTAACGAACATCGATTTAAGATTTAAGAAGTAACCAATTGTCTCAAGCAAAGGTCAATTATGGGCAATTGACCCTGCAACTCATGTGTGAAGCCAACGGAGTCGTCAACTCCAAATAAAAACATATTGTAACTCTGATCCGCCAGCTGGCGAATCTGTGCTTTTCAAAAGCTTCTTTTGCTTTCTTTAGCATTTTTTCATTATGCCAATCTACGAATTTAGACATGATACCTCCGTTTCTTGGAAGAAAATTTGAATTCATAATTTTTGGAGTCAATGATAAATTAATGGAGGATGGAAGAATATACATTTTTATTCTGATTAACAAGTCAACCGAGAAGAATTTTTTCTTTTTTCTTCTCTTAACATTACCCAAGCTTTGTTCTGGCGATGTAACGCAAGATTCCAATCTTGCGTACTCAACATCAGTCTCCATTTCATTACGCCCCGACAGGTCGGAATGTTGAGTTACAATTACTCGTTTCCTCTCTCTAACAATTACTGAGGCGTCATGGACCATTCCGTGACGGGTTTTTTGAATGAAGATTGACGAACATCGATTTAAGATTTAAGAAGTAACCAATTGTCTCAAGCAAAGGTCAATTACGGGCAATTGACCCTGCAACTCATGTGTGAAGCCAACGGAGTCGTCAACTCCAAATAAAAACATATTGTCACTCTGATCCGCCAGCTGGCGGATCGCTATGAAGTCCAGCCTGAAGTTGAAACCTTGCGAATGGTTTGAGACTTGTCCGCTCACCGGCGGAAGAAAACCTTCGCAATGGTTGGAAATGGCAATTAAAAAGGTGCAGGATAAACCTGCACCTACCACAAGCTGGTGGATGGATTTCAGGGGATGTGAAAATACTGGATTCCCGATCGGGGTCGGGAATGACATGCCAATTATATGAGGAATTACCTTGTCACAAGTGGAAATTCCTCTGCTTGCCTCGGCGTAATGAAATGAAGACGGAAGAAGACTGGCGTCCTATTGACTTAAATGGATAAAAAAAACCCGGGTCCAAATAAATGAACCCGGGAAACGGTATGTGATTAAACAAACTTATCGAATAATCATCATTTTCTTGATGTTGTTATAACTTTCAGTTTGGAGTCTGTAGAAATAAACACCTGTAGGAAGATCAGAAGCATCAAATTGATACACTCCATTTTTTGCCACATCTTCAAGAATTAACTGCCCAAGAGTGTTGTAGATAGAAATGTTAACAGGTTCCGTTATCCGCATACCCTTGATAGCATAACTAATAGTTGTTATGCTTGAGAAAGGGTTTGGCTGGTTCATAAACAGATTATTATCAAAATCATCTTCAAATCCACCATGTCCGATCTCGGGAGTGTATTCTATCGAACCATACTCATTGCTACTACCACCCAGGTTAACACATTCAAGCCAGTAATAATAGGTAGTTTCATAGATCAATTGATCTAGATCCTGAAACTCATAATCATTAGGGTATGATGTTGTCCCATGTCCCGGAATATGGTCTATATTTATTTGAACTGATGTACCATATTCATCCTCGGTGTTACGATAGATATTAAATCCAATAACATCTGTTTCACTTGCAGTTACCCATCTAATTAAAGTGTAGCTATCCATAAAGGTTGCTGTGAATGCTGAAAGCTCAACAGGTAGGGTAGAACCAAGAACAGTAATTACATTTGAATTACCACTCGTTCCACTAGCATTATATGCACGTAAACGGTAATAATGATCAATTGCACTCCCAACTGTTACAGAATAAGTAGTTACATTTAGTACATTAAGATCATTGTATCCTGGTACAAAGGCAGTGAAACCTAGATCAGTTGCTACATCAAGAAAATATCCTGTGGCTCCTGTACTTGCATTCCAATTTGCAAAGAATGTTAGTGTGAAGTCTGTCGTAGCTGCAGTTGCTACTGGAGGATCCGGAGCAACACCACCAAAAGGAATCCATTCAGTAATACCATCATGCCAAACAGGAATGTCTTGGTTATATGGACCACCAGAAGTGTGAGTTGTATAAGTCTGAGAAACGCAATAGTGAGTTGCTACTGCTGCATCAGCATCATTATAAACAATAAAATAGATTGTTTCACCTAAGTTACATACAGGTTCTGGAGGACTTCCAGCAAAATCTTGAACTCCAAACGGATTTGTCGCATACCATGTACCTGGAGCACCAACCATCATAGCACCATTTAAATGATCCTGGTAGTAGTTATTATTCAAGCACCAATTATCATCAACAGCAGGTTGTCGTGTAACAGGGTCTAATCCATCAATTAGGCCATTATCTCCAACAAGCAACACCTCTAATAACCATCCGTCAGGAGCAGCGGCACCATCAGGACCATGAAAGAAATAGAAGGTATATGCAGCATCGCCTGCCCAATATTGCTCAGCTACATCCTGTGCGAAAGCAAAAGATGTAATAAACATCATTGAGGCCATAATTATAATTATCTTTTTCATTTTAATTCTCCTTTCTTATTTAAAGTTAACTGGTTTAGTTACTTTGTTAATTTTTACTTTGCTTCCAACTTTTGTGCCCTTTGAAAGAGGATCATAAATCCAGGTAAATGGAGTATTTTTTACTTCCATATAGTAGAAATGGCCAGGTTGTAAGTTTTGAAATCCAACCCAGCTATTGGTAGTAGTATTATACCAAGCGGTAGTAAAGTCATTCATATCCCAAATCTTATCAGAGTTGAATGCCAATCCACCTGTAAAACCTGATGATAATAGATCACAATCATCAAGAAGAGGGGTTCCAGCTTCTCGTACACCTACAGGAGTAAATCCCATTGCAAACAATCCATAATCAACTGATGATTGGTCAACCTCTCCAGCAAGATATACCTCTGTACTATCATGCTTATTTTCAATATAGTAAGCATGACCTAATGTGAACCCTGAATCAGCCAACGTTCCTGTCCACAGTCCTGTTGTTTGATTTAAATAAGCAGTGATAAAATCATTTTGATCCCATAATTTATCAGCATTAAATGCAAGTCCAGGAGTTAGTTGGTCACCAATAATATCATCAAGTTCCATAGTTTGAGTATGAGTAGCATCATAAAAGGTAAAGGGGAGAGCAAAGGGTGTGAAGCCTACATCGGCAACCACTTTCACAAACCCAACAGTCTCACTCGGATTAGATTCAGTGGCAAAAGCAGTAGTAGCGAGAGCGAGTATTGCAATTATTGCAATTAACTTTTTCATTTTATTCCTCCGAATAATTTTTTCTTTTTTTTGTTAACACATTACTTATAGCCATTTTGTAAATTAACATTTCTTGAATGTCAAATTTTTTAGAAATATTTTTTTTGACATTAGCCACAATTACTTTATTCATAATGAAAATCCAGTAACTTGATAGAAATACTTAGTACCTGCAGCGCCAGAGTCTGTATATGTTGTTAAGCCGCCGGTAGTACCTACTAATTCAGTAAATCCAGTATAAGGGTCGGTTGAACGATATACTTTGTAATCAGTTGCACCGGTAACCGCATCCCAGGTAAGGACAACATCAGTACCATCATGAGTAATTAGAACATTGGTTGGAGGAGCAATGGCACAAACAGCAGGATCGATAAGTACATCAGGAGGACCACCTGCAAGAGGACCGCTAGTTATAATAAGATTACCTATATTATCATAAATTTCATACCAGCATTCTTCCGGATAGCTAGCTGCAGTAAATACAGTTGATACAGTACCACCATCATAAATACCAAAAGCAAATACTTCAGGTCCTGCACCATCAACCATTGTTACATCATTAAGCACAATGCTTACATCCGCTAATACATCCAATGTACAACCGTTCCAACCATCACCATAAACATCATACAACCATATTTCCCATGTACAATCAGTAGCAAAGCATTCGAAATCATGGGTTGTACAGTCATTGCTGACATCCTCATCGCCGGTTAAATCAGTGCAAGCTTCAACAGAATAAAATCCGGGAGTGCTGCAATCAATGGTCTGGGTAAATGAATAAGTGTCTGTAGTAAAAGAGGGTAATGAACCGGTATAAGTTCCTGTAAAAGTATTACCGCCAAATGTATACTCAACTGGGATACTGGTCTGAGTAGCTGAACCGAAATTTTTAATTTCGATCGTAACAGTTTCTGTACTAGTAAGTACACCAGAAACAGGTGATGTAACATCAATAACACCTACATCATTTGTAGGCATTAATGATAACATAAAACTTAAATTATAATCCCAATAGTCTGGTGGTGGCCACTGTGTTGAAAATGGACACCAAGTTAAACATCCTGCAAAACCGCCACCGGGATTTTGCCACATAGCTTCACACGCTATTGTTGGTGCTGCTTGCTTACCCCAATACCACTGCCCATATGTAGCAAAAGGACTAGCACTCTGAACAGAAATCCAGTATGTTCCTTCTGCCAATGACGTTGATGGTATAGGAATTTCCAGATTACCAGCTCCATCATCTAAAGCATGAACTCCCATATAAGAATAAAGTGCTACTTCTGGAAAACAGTCAAGATCCCAATAAATATAAACATTAGCTAAGTCATGAGGTATTCCAGCTGATAATGTTCCTAAAACAGTAACAAGATCAAATACCCAGGTCTCACCAGTTGGAACAGTAAAATCATCTGCTCCCTGGCAATCATATACATCATACGCAGTTTCAAAATCTTGGGAAGCTATAAATCCTTCTGCTGAAGGATTGCCAGTTTGATCGTATATAACTGCCCTCTGGTTATAAGCAACATACTTTTGACTACTTGTTCGTTCTGAATCGATAGTAATTTTGTTTTCTGAGGTTGATCCAGGAATTGCCCAAATAGAACTAACAGAAAACAGCAATAACATAACCATTAACAAACAAATCTTAGTTTTCATTTTGTTTACCTCTTTGTTTTGTTTTGTTTTAACATTTTTAATTTATCAAACAATGAATTAGTCATAGGTTTGATAATTCCAAATTATTACGGTAATATCTCATTATGCATAAAATGCCTGCATAAGTTAACCTATCTTTGAAATTAGCATTTTTTGGTAAATAATTTACCTTCCGAATTTTAAATTTACAAATCATATCGTACCAAAAATCATTAGTGAATGATATTTCAGAGTTTATTTTTGATATTAACATAATTTCATTATTTCAGGGATCAGCCCCGAAGAATCGGGGCTGATCCCATTGATATAATTATTTTCTACGTATTTCTTTTGATCCACTTGATCCACGAGTAGGTGGAGGAGGATCAGTCGTTACGACAACTTTATAGAATTTGTTCACAACCGGTGTTGGAAGAATTGCTTCACCAACGCCGCTTACTGTTGTTTCAAGAGACCAGCTCCCTGGATATGGATCGTAAGGATCAACATTGCTATACACTTTATAAGTGTAACCCAAATCAACCCAGGTAAGTTTTACATTAGCACCATCATCGATCATTTCAATATTTACAATTGGTGGGCCGTCAACATTAAGAGTTACACTAACTGTATCTGAAGGAGAATATGGGTCATTGGAAGTTATAATGATCTCAGCATTGTAAGTGTCACCAGCAAGACCGGTAGCGTCAAAACCAACTACAATATCATCTGAATTGCCAACACCTACACTACCCGAGACGCCGCTTCCGCCATCCAGAGTAAGCCAAGGAGAGAGTGGAATATAAAGGAGAACATCATCAATATACCAGTAATCAAAATTATAGTAAATTCCAGAAAAGGTAAATGATATATAGAAAGTTGCTGAACCAACTCCATTACTAGAATCCAAATTAATTGATTCTAAAGATGGACCATAATCACCAGTAGGACTTACAGACCATACATCATTCCAGATAACTGCATCTGTACTTGTTTGAACAAGCATTGTAACACCAGTACTATACCAATCAATAAATGTCCTAAACTGCAATGTTAAAGTAGTATATCCTACAGTATTTATTGCATCAGTATAAAGTTGACAACCATCCGAAGAATCCAACCAATAAAGTTCAGCTTCAGGACTGGTACCACCTGCATATGTAGTTGCACTACTAGTCCACGCAGCATCAGTGTCAGTCCATCCGGTTGGTGGAACTCCTACACTGAAATCCTCATTAACTAAATCAGTACGGTACTTAGAACCAAAAACAATATTAGCAGTATAAACCAGATCCTCCTGAGTAGCTCTTGCAGTATTCCCAATATTCAAGTTGTCAGTTGTGGTATCGTTCTGAAGGAGAGTTTTGGTAAATGAAGCCGGATTAATTGAAATCTGAGGTGGGATGTATTCATCAATTGAAACATTATCGATATAGAATCCGGATTCAACAACACTTCCATCAGATGTGAAGATAAATGCAAGTCTCGTATATGCAGAACAGAGGGAATCAGGAATAATAACTTGTGCTTCAGTCCAGGTTGTGATATCTCCTGTATAAGTTGCCAGTGCATTATACACACCATCATTATCATGATCAACAGCAAAATAGCCAAAATCCCAATCGGTTTCTATACTATCCCAGTGAACGAAGTTGATCTTGTAGCCATATAAACTTTTCGCACTAAGATCAAATGGTTGAATTAACCATGAATTTGAGTCCAGACTATATGTTGTATCCAGTTTTGTACCCCAGACATTAGGGGCGCTATATGCAGCTGGACCATCGACATAAGTGGGAGCACCGCATTCCCAATCACCTGTACCATAGAAACCACCATTATCTTTCGCATCAAAGTTATTAAAATACGGAATAGAGCCAGCAGCCATTGGAACTCCAGAAGCTTCATTGGAGTAACCGGATTCACCTATATCATACATAGTGGAAACGACATAGAAGTATTCTGTCATATTAGATACCAAATTATCTGTATAAGTAAGTGAAGCAGCAACAAAATTTAAATAAGAATAAGTTCCAGAAACTGTTCCACGATAGATCAAATAACCAGTAATTGATTTTTGCCCGACACCTGAGGATGCAATAATGCTTGGCACAGGATATGACATAGCTATCGTATTCATCATCTCACGACGTTTCATATTGATCTTTGCCATCTCAGGAGATTTGGGATTTCCTGTTTCATTATATAAAGGAAGACTACATACATTGGTAGCAGACCCAGCAGTTAGAGTAACCACCTGTCCTTTTGCACTAGTCATATATGCACGCATAAAGTTATTTCCGCCACACTGATACCAGTTGGTTCCTCCATTGCTAGTATAGTAATTTCTTCCTTGGTTAGAGTCAGTATCTCTTGCAATAAAAGGACCTGTAGAAGAACCGGCAGGATATTGTGAAACAACATAGAAAGTGTCTCCAACGGCTATTGAAAGTTTAGCAGTGATTTCTAATATTTCCCATTCTCCACCCTGACCGATTGTAGATGTAACAGGGACATTAGCAAATGATTGATATGGATTTAGTAAATCTGGATAACCGGCTCCATCATCAGGGCAGATCATAATAGCATTCCAATCAGTAGGAACATCGGCAGCGCTCAATAAAGCAATGTTAGTAACATCTCCGGAAACTGGTGCATTGAATCTAGTAAAATAATATTGATCAGTTGTTGTAGGATCAGCTACCCAATACCATGCTTCTGCAGTTCCATCATCATATTTTATCTCACCCATAGGTAGTGGTTCTTGCCACTCAAGATCAACTTGACCATCGGTTGCAATTGCGGTAAGATTTTCGGGTTCGGGGGGGTTTTCTATAGTAAATCTCCATAAAGGACCCGCAGTTTCTGCTTTGTTAGAATTCTTTGCACGAACTTTCCAGAAGTATTTAGCAGCATAATTCATGAGACCTGGATCATAGGAATTTGTATCCTGATCTGCAATTTTTTGGACAACAGGATACATTCCGTTTACTAAAATGGAATCAAGTCCAAAGAAAAGATCAATAGTCTCAGTTTGGAAACCATTAGTCCATGATAAATCAGCAAAACATGAAACAACAGTTGCATCATCAGCAGGAATAGGACTGGTTGGTGGGTCTGGTTCAGGAGAAATTTCTTCAATAGCAATATTATCAATTAACCAACCAAATCTCTGCCCACTACTATCTGAGGATAATCTAAACCTTATCATAACCTGAGAGAAGGTATTATAGGAAGTTAAATTAAATATTTCCTGTTTCCACCATGCATTAGTAGGAATTTCTGTACTGAGGGTTCCCCATTCTGGATATGAGTCTTCCCAGAAGCACTCATCGGCTGCATACTCTAAAGATGCACCCAAATATGTCGCAGCAGGAAGAACTGCCCAGGTTGCACCGGCATCTGTAGATATCTCTATATAGCATTCATCATAGTTACCTTCAGTCTTGGCAATATGCCAGAATTTAAGCATCGCATTTACTTTTGCAGTTAAATCCATTACACAGGTTTGCATTAGGATGTTTTCATTACTTGCTTCATAAGGATTCCATGCAGAGTTTGTTGTGCTCACAAAGAGAGTATCATTCATTATCCAATCAACATCATTGCCAGCGGCATTATCAAAATAATTAAAGCCATGTTCAAATTCTTCTGTAATAGGCAGACCCGGGCAATTACCTAAAGTAGTAAATGACCATATTGGGCCAGGTGTCTCCAATTTAGTTCCGGGATTCTTTGCTACAACCTGCCAATAATATCTGGTTCCAAAATTGGGCACACTATATATAGCATCAGAAATGGTAATATCTGAAGCGATTTTAACTGTTGGGGGGGTTACATCTTCGAGATACACATCATAGGTTTGGGTATATTCACAATCATCCCAGTCCAAAGTTCCATCAAGGAGTTGTCCTGCTGCCATGTCAGAAGGAGCTGGATTGGCTGGAGTTCCGGGAGAACCCCAGTAACGTGGAGGCATAAATACATAATCAAGAAATATTCTTCCACTATATGAAGCATCTGTCTTTCCGTAAAATCCAACATAAACATTTCCTTTTGCATAAGAGGAAAGATCAACTTTAAATTGCTGATAAGTATTGGTTAGATTAAGGGTAACTACATCAGTAAAAATAGTACCGTCAGTAGAAGTTTGAACTATAAGAGTATCATCGTAAGAACTAGAATATTTTCTAGCATAGAATATTATGGTATCATTAGCACTTACTTCTAATTTAGGAGTCACTAATCGAGAAATTGAGGACACATATCCACCAGAATATAGATAATTTAATCTTGCACAATGTGAGCCGTCATAAGAGTAGGTCGTGGAATTATATTGATCCCAGTCATTATTCTGTATATTCTGAACTGCCCATCCGTTTGGTGGGAATGTTCCTTCAAAACTCTCAATACTATAACCAGATGGTAATGTTGAACCAGTCAAGGAAAGAGTGCTGTCACCCGAAATTGCATTATTATGGAATACTAATTCTTCGTTATAAGTAGTAACCATTTCTTTAGAGCCGCCCGGGTTAAATGTGACCGTAGCTTCTCTACTTTCACCAGAAGGAACTGAATCCGGATATGAAGTGCAATTAAATGGTAAATTTACACCAAAACCTGAGATATAAAGTGTTGCGGCACCAGAGTTGTTGATGTTAATGATTTTAGATGCAGTCTCTCCATGAACAACCAAACCGAAATCCCATGAATCAGGGTTTAATGCAATATCTGCTCCCGCCGGTATCTCTTTAACTCCAACATTATCTACAAACAAATCATTATCAGCGTTAGATACAGTAGATTCTGCATAAAAACCAAGCTTAATTAAACCAGTATAACCTGTAAGATCAATAACAATATGTTCACCTGTTGTAGAAATATCCGCAAATGAAGGTGTGGTTGTATTATCCCAGATTTGCAATGCATTTGCAGAAGTCCAGGTTGCTCCATTGTCAGTTGAGATTATAACTGCATATTTATCATCATCACCCACACTTTCAGGAGGATTTGTA
>Ga0268282_1001033_pt1 | contig 12820 bp, 8 predicted proteins | sample saktaG_12_FD_190133 | JGI IMG/M metagenome (GOLD analysis project Ga0268282, IMG submission 190133) | Saline water microbial communities from Sakinaw Lake, British Columbia, Canada - sak_2011_5_24_120m | ecosystem: Environmental > Aquatic > Non-marine Saline and Alkaline > Saline ...
AGATTATGAATTCTATTACGAAGACCAACTATGTACGGCCCCGGCGGCTCCCAGTTATTACGGCAGGCGTTTTGCTGGCCCTGTCTCTGGCGGCGATGCCGGGGGTATCCGCAGTCGAGAGCAGCCGGTTTGTCGTGCAGAGCGTCGAGAATCCCCGGTATTGCGGCAATGAGTTATTCCGGGCGTTCGAGAACTACTCCAGCCCGCGCATCAGCCAATTGCGGAGCCGGTACGGCCTCGATTCCGTCGTGGCCGGCGAGAGCGACGAATGGAAGCGCATCCTGCTGCTGCGGCACTGGATCAAGTCGAATATCGTTATCGAAAACGACAACCCCACGCAGACCCGGGGCGACACGTTCGCTATTCTCGACGCCGCACTCAAGGGAGGAAAGTTCCATTGCACACATTTCAGTATTGTGCAGCACGCCGTACTGAACAGCTTTGGCTACGTTACCAGGCGGCTGGGTTGCGGACCGGGGCTCAAAGACGACGGTGGACATCACGGGGTCAACGAGGTCTGGGTCAATAAGTTCAGCAAATGGGTGCTGATCGACGCCAAGTGCGATGCCCATTTCGAGAAGAACGAGGTGCCGCTGTCGGCCCTGGAAATCAGGGATGAGGTTTGGCGTGACGGGGCAAAATCAGTAATTCGTGTCGTCGGTCCGGATCGACGCCCCATGAAGCCAGACCCTGAGACCGGAAAGTGGGAAACGCGCCCCGACACCTATCGCTGGTGTAGCTGGGAAACGGACACCAATCGTTTCACCACGTTCCCGGCCAGACCCACCTCAACCCTTGTTGTGCTTGAAGACGAGATATTCCGCAACAATACCTGGTATCGCGACGGCAAGCCGCACTGGGCTTATGGCACTCCTTACTTCATAAAGACTACCCGGCGGGACTGGATCGAATGGACGCCGAATGTCATCACCTCGAAGGTGACAATCCGGGATGGCAGGGCAAACGTGTTTCTCGGTTCATGTACACCCAACTTCCGAAGCTTCCAGATAATGGACGAAGATGGTACATGGCGCGACTGCGGTGAGCAGGTCGAACTCTTGCTCGATAGCGGTGGTCGTAAGCGATTCACGTTTCGGACGATCAACCTCTTCGGGGTGGCCGGCCCGGAACATCGAGTCGAGGTTGCATTAAATTAACGGCACTCCGAAATGAATAACCGTTAACGAATTAAAGGCACCCGGCAATAAATTACCGGGCTAAATATGGGGGTGGGGGAGAATTTCTTGTAAATGTTGGCGGGTGGGAGGATTGGATTGTAAAATTGCATTATGGCGAAGACTCTTGGGTATATGATTACCTTCACGACATACGGGACGTGGCTGCAGGGTGATAAGCGGGGATTCGTTAAGGACGGTAAAACCTACGCAGGCAATGAATCTCTTGCCGACTCGAATAAACAAAACCTTTCCAAAAACACGGTTAGACTCTCGAAAACTCATCGGGCGATCGCCGCTCAAGCCATCTTCGAAAAAGCCGATCGGCTGGGTCAGAATATTCTTGCCCTGACTGTGTGCTCCAACCACATTCATCTCGTCGCCGACAATGTCCCGGTGCCTATTGGTAAGATCGTTAGCCATTATAAAAATGCAGCACAAGCTGCTCTTCGCAAGGCTGGCCTGGCTGGCAGGGTCTGGACAAAAGGATTCGACAAACGGTATTGTTTTGATGAGCAAGCCTTGAAGAGCAGAATCGATTACGTGAATTCCCACCACAAAAATACCATATTTAGCCCCTCAATTTATTGAGGGGTTCTTTTTAACACAATCGGGGTTGTTCAAAGCAAGGATTAACGGCACCCGGCAATAAATTGCCGGGCTAAATATGTGGGGGAAGACGTTGCTTTTTTCCTTTTTACTTTCTTTTGTTTTTTGTCTTGCTCTATTTTGGCCATGCGAGGTAGAAGGTTTCTCTGCGATAGTGGGAGTCGATATGACCGTCGAGGAAGGCGCAGTTTCCTCTGCCGCCGAGTCTGTTACCTGTTGGTGCATGATGGAAGCCTGCGATGGTATCCCAGAACGGCCCGACACCGTCGGGGCCGGGTTCGACAAGGCGGGGATTGCCGCCGACCTGACTGAGCCAGCCCTCGACCATCGCATCATCGCCGGGGACCATGAAAGTGTCATTGAGCCCCGAAATATTGTATTCCACATCCACGAAAGAACTCTCCTCGGTGAACGAGAAAGTCGTAGCGGGATGCTTGACTTCGGAGATATTGACAACCCGCGATTCCCTGACACCCGAATTGTCACTGCCGACGTAAGCATTCATTGTGTAGTTGTACCAGGGCTCGTAATTTCGAATGCTCGATCCGGAATCCTGGTAGAAGTGGTCATCGGAATTTCGGATCGCCAAGCGCTTGAACGTGGGACAGATGAACGCCCTTGCATCCATCAGATACGGATACATCTGTCCTCCGTATTCGGGGTGGCTCTTCAGATCAATATCTCCGTTACACCACCGCAAATGCAGGTAATCGGAGACGCCCGACTCGACTGGGAAGGCAGTTAGCTGTGAGAAATAGCATCTCTCGGCCTGGGCAAACTTGCCGTCGTTGTCGTCGCAGTACATAGCTGTGGCAAGGGTATAGTTCTTCAGGTTGCCTTTGCAGGCCGCTCCCATGGCGAGGTCTTTGGCTTTGTTCAGGGCGGGCATAAGAATGGCCAACAGCAGGGCGATGACGGCGATAACTACGAGAAGCTCGATTAAGGTAAAACCGCTGATCTTTCTCATAATACGATCCTCCAGCATTATTAAAGAAACAATAAACTCGGCTCATAAGCCGCACATAAAAATCTCTGGTGGCAAACTCATTGAAGATTCTCAAAAGTTATGTGCAATTCTACCAGAACCTATGATAATATCACAATTATATTATATGTGTTAAAGGCTTCCATTTCAAGGATTTTTCAAGTATTTGAATAATATGGTTTGTGCTCATTCTATTGTGGCGGCTGAATATAACCGTAATAACGCCCCATCCAGTAGGGCAGCAGCCACCATACTCCGTCGCTTTCGGTATTTCCGCCGTCTCCCTGGATCGCTCTCCAGGGGTTTTCGTCCCATCGGATGACGCCGCGTTCACTGGGCGGCAGTAAACGGTTCGTCTGAAGGTTTTCCCATTCCGGCGTTCGCACGATCCGGATGTCTTCGCGGCGAGAATTATCGACCGTCCAGCGTATAAGATCGAGAGATGCGTCACGCAGGGAGGTAACAGAGATTTCCAATTGAGGCGTTTGGCCGGAGCAGGCGCCGTAGATGAATTCGAAAAACGGGCTGCAATCGGCTTTCACGGCGGCGTACCAATGGTCGAGGCTCTCGCGATACAGGCGTTGCAGCCTGGGATCATCTTCGTGTATCATCAGGCACGGCCAGGCCAGCGCAAGCAGCTCGTCGTCGATGTGCGTACGCCACGTGGGATTGATTGTCTTGGCGTGCTTTACGTTGGCGGCGTAATCATGCTCGTGGAGCAGCTTGAGGTACTCGTTCTGATAGCGATTATCGCCGGAGACGTGAAAGGCCAGCTTCAGATATGAGAGGATTTCCACGGAGTTTATACCTCGCTCCGGGGCCCAGTCCGGGTCATTGTTGAGCTTTTCCGGGGACCACACGCCCCATTTTGTGTGAGTTCCGTCGATGCCCTTAAGGACGTAGCTGCCTTCGATTATATAGTCGATAATATTGAGGATATGCCGGGACACACGCTGTCGTTCCGTAACGTCGGCGACCAAGTCGTAATAGAATAAATAGCCGAACATGTGCCCGGTGATTTCGTCGCTGCTGGTATCGCCCTTCCAGAGCCATTTGACGTCGCTGGAATGATGCCAGCGAACTTCAACTCTTTTTTCTCTTGGATTATCAACCACTATTTCGGCCCATTGCCTATCGGATATCTTTCTGTTCGGATCGGCCATCTTTGTCCATGAACTCGGAATGACCGTACGCGCCACAAATCCGGGCGTTCCCGTGACGGTCTGTAGAAACAGCAGGGCTTCGAATGCTTTCTTTGCGTTTGCTTTTGCCCGGGGGTCTTTTGTCACGGCGTAATGGAAACTCTCGCTCGCAAGGTACATGCTGGTATATTGTCCATCGTTGTCATCGTCTCGCGGTTTCCATGTGCTCGTGTCGCCGGGGACGCTTAGCGAACATTTTTCGACCAGCCCGGGCTCGCGCACGTGTCGTGCCAGGCATACGTCGAGAAAATAATCCGCTTTTTCGGCAAGACTCATTGGCTTGCGTTTAATCGCGCTGACGCCCTTATCTGTTGCAATCCAACCAGTCCCGTGTGAATCGAACGCAATGTCACGCACATCGTCGCTGAGAAGCCAGCGTTTGCTGTGCCGGATCGACCAGTCCCGTCCATTATACCTTGCAATCCCACGATCAGTACCGACCCACATGTCACCGTTGGGTCCCTGCGTCACGCATCGTATTGAAACGCCGGGCAGACCTTCCGCGGGAGTGAAACTGCGAACGCGATTATCGCCCTTATAGATGGTGATGCCCCCAAGTCCACCGATCCACAGGCTGCCGTCGCCGGCATAAGCGATGTCATGCAAGTCCGGGCCGAGCAGCTCAGATTCTGCCTGATACAATTTATACCCCGTATCCGTGTGGCGGTACAAACCCATCCCTGTGGCGATCCACAATCCTCCGCTTCTATCGGCTAACGCGGCACGAAACTGCCTTGAGTACGGCGTCTCTTTATATGTACAAGTGTCGTTTGCGACGCTCCAGATACCGGCACTGCCCAATCCGACAACTTCATTTTCTGTGACACATAACGCCGCAATCGGACAATCGATCTGCTTAAGCCTTAGCAGGCCTTTCGGCGTTGTTCGGTACATTCCGTTCCAGGCCCCAATCCAAACTGTCCCGGCACGATCTACAACAATATCGTACACCGGGCCGGCATTCTCCTTGCCCATGAGTTCGATCCACTGCTTTTTATCGCTGTCTAATCGAAACACGCTTGCTTTAGTGCCTGCCCAGATGTAACCGGCTCCGTCGACTGCAATCGCACGTACATCATTATACCCAGCCTTCCGGCCAATGGGGTAAGCCTCGTGGTATTCCTGGACAAACGGCGAATCGGTTATGCCGGCTCCCGGACTTACGGCAACAGACACACTTAAGATCCAAGCGGACAAATAAATTAATGCTCGTAAAGGGCTGTTCATTTTGTAATTTTCCCGAAGAAAGTGACAATGCTCTGGGGTGTCATCCGGAAGGCGGCCTTGTCGTCGACAGTCAATTCACCGGCTTCCTTCAAGTTCTCGGATGCCGAAGTGCGAAAGACCTTCAGCGAGGCCGGGACATTGAGATTTTTGAAAGCCAGATTCAGGGCCTGCTCCTGGTCGGTCGGATTGATGGCTACGATTGCCAGCCCTCCGTTGTCCTTATGCAAAAAAGCGTCCACCTGGACGTCGCCGAAGCCGGGCTGGGCGTCGATGCGAACAGCGCCGGGTCTTATAAATCGGCTGTAATGCATGGCCGTGTAGGTCTTCGGCGTGTACTCGCTCATCAACATGATGCCGTGTGTGCTCTTGCGGCTTTCGGTAATCTGCCAGGGCACGAAGGCCGAACAGTTGCCGGCCACGAGCGCATTGTGAAGGGCGTTGCCGATGCCCTTTTGAATTGGTTCCGGCCAGTCATGCCCGCCGGTGCCGCCCTCGGTGATCCAGAAAGGCTTGCCGGTCTCTTTGATAAGGTCCCAGAACCGGCGTGAGGAAGTGGCCGACATTTCGGCTTTGACTCCGTCCTCGTAGCCGTGGCTGGCAAAGACATCAAGTGCGGCCAGGGAATCTGGATTGTCTTTTATTGCCTTGACGTAAGAGCCGGTGCCGCCCTCGTACAGGTGGCTGGTCATCGTTTCGGGCCCGAAGGTTTTCACGTGGCCGTAGCCTTCGGCGTTTAGCATCTCGCGCAGCATGATGGTAATGGCGGCAAAATCTCTGCCGTCCCATACGCAGCTCTCGAACGACTGGGTAAACTGCACTTCGTTGCCGGGGCTTACGGCATAAAAAGGAACACCCAATTTATCGTGAAGTTTCACGTATTCGACCATCCACTTGCAGAAGTGCCTGAAATATTTCGGATCGACCCGGTTGGTGAATTCTCCATAACCCCCGGCCCTAATCGCGCCGGACTTTTTATCCGTGATGGATTTGTTCATTTTCATCCATGAAGGCGGGCTCCAGACCGTGCCGATGATTTTAATATCCGGATTGAGCTTAAGAATGCCCCGGCCGAAATCCACGAATATCTGGGGCCGGCCGCCGTCCGCTTCTATGTCGAAATCCTCGCAGTGGATTCGCCTGAAGTCTTCCGTTGGCTTCTCGAAAGTCGGACCCCACATATTCACGCGGAGCATGTTGCATCCGACACCTTCGACATATATCTTCTGGAATTCCTCTGTACGGTATAGCTCGCGAAACCGGCCGGTCCACGCGATCAGGCACGTGCCGAAACCTTCGATGGTCTGATACTGCCGGCCGCCATCGACGACAACAGTCGTGGCTGGGGCCGAAACGGCCGGAAGGAAAATGCCTGAAATCAACATAAGGGCAATTACTCGCATTAATCGTGTACGCATAATTATATTCTTTCCAAGTCTATTCCAGTTCTGCGATCGGGCTTGCGATTTATTTTATTCCCGATACTCGATTGCAACGACTGAGACGATTTCGTCAGGAGCTTGCAGCGGGACATGAATTAACAGAGCGTCTGGTTGTTTCTCGGTTTTCAGAGGTATTTTATCGGTGTCGGCAAGTAAATATGCGCGCGTGACATTCAGGCTGCCGACGGGCACTTCGAGAGTTCCGTCCTGAGGCCACTGAAATACATGGGCGTAAAGCATGCCGGCCTTTTTGGTGAATCTGCCCCAGTCAGGCTGCTCGAACGGACTGGCGGTTGTGCCGTAAATAGCTTCACCGTTCTTGTCCATCCACCTGCCGATTGTTTGCATGGAATCGATGCTCTCTTGAGGAATCGAGCCATCTCCTTTCGGGCCGATATTCAAAAGATAATTGCCGCCCTTCGAGACGATATCGACGAGGTTTTGAATCAGTTTTTCAGGCGATTTCCAGGCATGGTCGTGGTCGGAATATCCCCATGTCGTGTTCATCGTCATACAGACCTCCCAATCGACGCCGGGAATACCGGTGGAGGGTATGGTCTGCTCGGGCGTGGTGAAATCTCCCTGTTCCGGCTTCCATGTTCTCAGGCGATCTGCGGAATCATCTTTCTCGATATTCGGAATATGATAGAGCCGGTTGTTCGAGATAATTGCCGGCTGGAGACTGTGTGCCATAGCCATCAGTTCGTTGGCGCGCCAAAACGGCCCTTCGTTGCCTTTTTTCGAGTAGTCCCACCAGATGATATCGACTGGGCCGTAGTTCGAGAAAAGCTCGCGTGCCTGTGCGTGAAGATAATCGACGTAGATATCATGATTGCGCGGGCCATTCGGCGATGGTTTGCCCTTGAGTGGATGGGGCAACTGGTCGGCTTTGAGATAATCGTACTGTGGATGGTGCCAGTCTATGACGGAGTGATAGAAGCCGACCTTCAAACCTTCGCTGCGGACGGCGTCCACTATCTCGGCGGCGAGATCACGGCCGAGAAGGTCGTGAGCATCGTAGGTAGTGTACTGAGAATTGAACAGGCAGAAGCCGTCGTGGTGTTTGCTGGTGAAGACCACGTAGCGACATCCGGCCTGCCGGGCGAGTTTAGCCCACTCGCGGGCGAAGCCTTTCTTGGGACGAAAGAGCGGGACAGCCTCGTGCGCGTATTCCCATGTATCGGCACCGACGCGCTGCTGGATCCATTCCATGCCGCCTCGCTCGCCGACAGGTTTGCCTTTCCATGTTCCGGCCAGACCCGAGTAGAGGCCCCAGTGAACGAACATGCCGAAGCGGCTCTCTCGCCACCACTGCATCCGGACGTCCCGTTGCTGCCTTGTCTCGGTACGAAGGGCGTTCACGTCGGAAGCGTTTGCTTTGGTACATGCCGAAGATATCAGTATCAGTCCAAAGGCCATCACCATAATAACTGACAGGATTGACTTTGCTCTTCTCATATTCGTCTCCTTTTCACTTTCATAGGCTGCTGCCTCCTGAAAATTCCGTCCTTGTTGATTTGTTAGGACTTACGTACAATCGCCGACTCTTTTTTTGCCACCGGAAATGATACCATAATCAGGAAGAATTGGTCAAGATGAGCATCTGCAAAGTGCTATTTGTTTTAATTCGTGGCTTGTTTGCCGGCCGGGCCGTTTACTCCACGCAGAAATCATGCGGTTACCCACCATGAGCCGTGGTATCGCTACATGCCTGAATCGGGCAATTGGCACGGCGGGACTCTCACCCGCTGGATGGCGGCCTTGTCGGCTGCTCCACTGTCACTAGTTTTCCCTAATCATTATTTATATTTTAAGGGCTGGCCCCTATGCCCTATGCCTGCTTTTTCTTCTTTGCACCTTGGGCCTAATTTTGTTTTTCGCACGTCCTAATGGTTATGAACGAAGCCTAAAATGGTAAACGTCTCTAATTGTTCCTCAATTTTATGAGAACGGAATGGTACCGATAATGGTCCATCCCTATTATCCCTCTTTCATTAAACAGAATTATTGTAATGCAAATAAATATACAATGCAAGAAAAATATACTTGTTTTTTAAGTTTTTTTTAGTATGATAAATGCATGGCAAAAAGAGGCAGGCCCAAAAACCCTGACAATCTGGCAAAAAGGCGTGTACTTCAAATACGGCTTTTAGAGGCCGAGAAACATGCTTTTTCTGATGCTGCCAGGATTTCTGGACTTTCTTTATCTTCATGGGCAAGGGAGAGATTGAGGAAAGCGGCCAGAGATGAGTTGAGAAAAGCAAAGAAAGATGACGATTTTTTACTTTGATACTTTAACATCTGCTAAAATATATTAAGTCGTTGCCGAGCGCTAAGCCGAAACAATAATAAGAATAAGATGGAGCCGACGGGAATCGAACCCGTATTGCAGACATCGCCAAATGTTGCTGTATACCAATACACGGCCCCATCTAAAGCAAAAACACCCTTTATTGGCTAATTACCTGATAAAGGGTGTTTTATTCACTATCTAACAGGCGTCCAAATTGCCTCTTTTCACATCATTTTGTCTGTATTATACAAATGCAGATTACTCGCAATTTGATAATGTGTAAAGATGAAAATTTGAATTTTTTGGCGCAATTTCTTTCGCTTCGTTCTTAGTCCTTGCAGTTACTGAATCTACGAAGAAAATTTATTTTTCTATGTGTATTTTTAGGACAGCCACTATTAAAATTTAGGTAACAAGGCAATTAAGGTGTCCGCCTGCCCCATAACGGCCTGCCTCATAGGGGGTACATTTTTCGATGAGTTTTGCTTGGATGTGAGAGGGGCGATTGGTAGAATGTTTGGAAACCTTATAAACAGAAGTTAGCCTTATGGAATACTGATCAAAATGGAATGGATTGAGCCTAAGAATTCTCGGGAGCAAATTAAAAAAGCAGGGAAGTATATAGTGTCTTCTGATGTGGAAAGTCAGGAATTTAAGTGGGCTATTCCGGTTTTCCACAATTGGAGATCAGCACATGCGTTTCCTATGCAAATAATGCTTGATCTATTGCGTAAAAATACGATCAAGATCGACAAGAATGCTGTAGTTGTACAAAGACTCAAGCGTACTTATTCTATATTTCGGAAGCTTTTTCGTGAAGAAAATATGAGCCTCAGTCGCATGGAGGATATTGGCGGATGTCGAACGGTTGTTGATAGTATTGATCATGTAACTCGCGTGTACGAAGCTCTAAAGAAAAGTAAAACAAAGAATATTTTATTCCGAGACCGTGACTACATATCAAATCCAAAGGAATCAGGCTATCGAGGCATTCATCTTGTTTATAAGTACAACGGCAGTAAAGAAAACTTCCATGGCATGACTGTCGAACTTCAGATACGAAGCAAGATACAGCATTCGTGGGCTACAGCGGTGGAGGTTGTGGGCACTTTCACGAAGCAGGCCCTCAAAGCAAGTATAGGAGATGCGATTTGGTTAGACTTTTTTAGATATGCCAGTGTGGAATTCTCGAAGCTTGAAGGGTGTCCTATAGATCCACGGTATGAAGGTGTCGATACGTTCAGGTGGATGGTACTGCTCGCGGACCAGTTAGATATATATAATCGCCTTATAACTTTTAAGGTTGCTGCCAAAGCTCTGTCACTACAGAAGGGGATATGGGCCGGTTACTTTTTACTGGTGCTTGATTTGGAAAAAAAATCCGTCCAGTTTACCCGTTATCAGAAGGGCCAGTTGTCAGAAGCGACACAGTTGTATAACGAACAGGAAGAGCGGTTCAGAGGCGATGAAAATATGGATGTGGTGTTAGTATCTGCCGCTTCAGTTCGAGAATTAAAAAAAGCTTACCCAAACTATTTTTCAGATACAGATGATTTCCAACAGTATTTACGAAATGTGCATGATGCTAACTCGTGAAAAAACTAGGGACAGTCACGAATGGCACTGCCGTGCATTTTTAGCCTTCTACGCGCAGACTTTCATACGGAACATGAAGAGAATATTATCAATCTCTATCCTGCATTAAAATATTGCTCCGGGTAGCCGGATGAATATAATGTTTTTGGCCGTCCTTGGCCGATAGTTATTATGCTCTCCTTGGCTTGTCTTCCGATTAAAGCCAGGGAGAGCTATATTATGACTACTTTAGCCACGCAACAAACGGGTTTCAAGAACGATTTTGACGTGATCGCCAATCCATTTCTGCAAGAGGCGGGCCTGCCCTTCGCTTCTGTTTTGGACGCCGAATCGATCAATAAAATCTTTCGAGAAGAAGATGCGTTCTTTGGACAGGATGACATTTTCTCTACAGAGATCGTGCTCTGGGCTTTTCTCGCCCAAACATTACGTGACGGCAAAGGCGCCGCCTGTGCGGCGGCCGTTGCCGACATTGCGACGTATATGCTGCAAACCGGCCAGCGTCCCCCATCCGGGGACACCGGCGGCTATTGTCGCGCCCGGGCAAAACTGAACCTTACGGCATTACAGCGTCTCGTGCGTGAGTCGGCCCAACACCTTGAGAGGGACGCCGACACATCCTGGTTGTGGAAAGGCCTTCATGCCAAACTCGTCGATGGTTTCACGTTTACCATGCCCGATACACCGGAAAATCAAGAGGCGTTCCCGCAACTCAAATCGCAGACGCCGGGTGTCGGATTTCCAATTGCCCGAGCCTGTGCGGTAGTCTCGCTGGCGACGGCATGCATTTGCGAGATGGCCATCGGTCCCTACGAAGGTAAAGAGACCGGGGAAACGGCTTTATTACGCGAGATGCTGGAAAGCTTTGATCAAAACGATCTGGTGGTATTCGACCGATATTGCTGTTCCTACATGATGCTGGCCATGCTTTCGCTTCGTGGGGTAAACATTTGTGCTCGGCTACATCAAGCCCGGCACAGCGATTTTAGTCGGGGTCGCCGACTGGGGCGGGACGACCACTTGATTACATGGTATCGTCCGGCCCGGCCCCAGTGGATGTCACCGGAACAATATGAAAAGATTCCCGAAAAGCTCGACCTTCGCGAATTGCGTTTCAACGTAACCGAACCAGGACGCCGGACGGAAACAATTACCGTGATCACCACACTAACGGACCCGGAGGAATACTCGAAAGAAGATATTGCAAAACTATACGGTTTTAGATGGAACGTAGAATTGGATATTCGCATCATCAAACAGACATTGGCCCTGGACCATGTCCGTTGCAAAACGCCGGAGATGGTGCGCCGGGAATTGTGGGTAACGTTGTTGGCCTATAATTTGATCCGCAGATTAATCGCGACATCCGCAGTGGTTCATAACAAACAACCTCGTCAACTGGGCTTCACCTTGGCCTGCCAGACAGTCTTGTCTTCCTGGATGCTATTTTCAACGGGGTCGTGTTCTAACTCGACTGCGATGTATACCACCCTGTTGGCCCACATTGCCGACAATGAAGTGGCTAACCGACCCGGCCGTATCGAACCTCGCGTCTTGAAACGTCGCCGACACCGCTACCCACTCATGCAACGCCCACGCGATCAACTACGAGAGGAACTCGGACAAACGTAAATCTAATACAGGTAAGGGCTTGGCGACGGCAGTGCCATTCGGGACAGTCACCTATTAAAATTTAAGCAACCCTGTCTAATTAAAATTCTCATTCTCGAAAGCCTTCCTTCGACGAAATAGGTACGGCATGAAAATAAGGCGATTCGAGGAAGTTTTGCGTTCGGCGGTGTATTGCCTTTGTTAATATAATACATTTAAGCAAGTAAAAAGACAAGTTTTTTATATTTCTTAGACATGATTTACAAGATTTACACAGATATTATCTTTTTCTTTTAACCATGTTTATCATGTTAATCCTGTCCAATTTAAGTTGATTTACGGAGCACGCACTACGAATAATGGACGCCGTGTATCGGAGATTTATTTCGAATTAGCCCGCCTTATTCCGTTTAGATTCGTATAATAGGTAACGAATTCGTATATCGTATTTCGTATGTAGTATGTCGTATGTGGAATTGAGAATTTCGAATGTAGAATTGAGAAATAATGGATCAGAATACAGTTTAGCCCGCACCCCTGCGGTGCTGGGTTGCAAAAAATGAGTGTAAATCGGGTGTTAATTCGTAATACAATCTTTCAAAACGTTGTTTTTTATGCTCGATTTTTGTTTTGGTCACTCGTAACCTTTGTATTTGCAGCATTTTACGAAGCTTTTCTATAAG
>Ga0268282_1001036_pt1 | contig 12788 bp, 14 predicted proteins | sample saktaG_12_FD_190133 | JGI IMG/M metagenome (GOLD analysis project Ga0268282, IMG submission 190133) | Saline water microbial communities from Sakinaw Lake, British Columbia, Canada - sak_2011_5_24_120m | ecosystem: Environmental > Aquatic > Non-marine Saline and Alkaline > Saline ...
ACAAAAATAGAAAACTATTACTTAAACCAACCCGTAAATGAAGCACCGGACTTAAAAGAATATACAGCCGAAGAATATCAAATGTTTGAAATGGCTGGCTGGGTAAAAATGTTAGAAGATGAAAAAATATATCATGGTAAAGAAACTAATTTGAACGGGAATTTGTGGAACACTGTAATTGGTGCAACTAATGGGAAAATTTATAAAATTTCTTTACAAATTATAGATTCAGACAAGAAACATTTAGAAAATATTTTCAAATCAACACTCGATTATGTGATTAAGGAAATGGACAAATATAGTGAACACCCATTTTTATCTAAAAGATATATTTGGGACGCACAAGAGGAAAATTTTATTTATGAGCAATTAAGTAAATTCGGGCAATACTGTATAAACATTTTCATTACTTCCAACTCTATAAGAGAACAGGTGCAAAATTATATTTCAAAACAGTAGAAGATAAAAATTTATGGTTATTAAAATTATTATTGAAATCATTTTGGGATTTATTTTACTAATAGTTAGTTCTGGCTTTTGGAACTGCGTTAAATCTCCAAAATTTTTAGCAAAATTGTTAGGTGATTATGACGAATTAAAAAAGTTTTTTCATCATTTAGGAAAGGAAAAAATTAAACAGAAAAGTGAAATTGTTGATCCGAAAATTGTATTTTCGGTAAATATCGCTTTATGGATTAAGGCGAGCGTATCGGCGTTAGATAAAACGCGCAACATGTCGCTGGTTGTAATCGTAGGAATCTTTATTGGGAGCTATTTTATAGGAAATATTTTTCTTTTAATCAATATCGTTTTATTTTTTATAATGGCTTTTTCGAATATTTCGGCGTCAGCTCAAAACAATATATTTTCTGATATTCATACGATAATGCTGAATGTGTATAAATGGGATAAAGTTAATCGAGCTGAATGTGAACATTTTTGCAATACAGAACAGCCGAGAATTTTTAAAAATATTTACAAAGTAGTGACCGAAGAATAAAAGAATTTATGCTTATGAACGATTTGGATTTACTAAAACGGGATTTACTTTTTGAAACACAAAGATGTGCGGAACTTTTTAATTCGCAAATTTTTACCAAACATCAAATTTTTACGCAGTCCGCTTTTATTGAAATTATAGTCCGACTAAATTATATCCTTCAAGAGTTGAGTAAAAAAACAATAGAATAATTTGGGCGGACGATGTGCAAACCGATCAAAATATCAAAGACATTACTGATTTGGTAAATAATTTGCGAAATGCCACATGTCATAGCGATAGTCTAAGAAATTACATAAGCAATTCAAGCATAAAATTTGTCTTTAATACTTTTGTTGGAAAATGTTCAAATGCTGTTCAAATCGGACAAAATATTTCGTTAGGCAATGAATATCAAGACGATGTAGCTTTTTATTATGGAGATAAAAGGATTTATCTTGTAAGGCATATCAAAAAGCTTTTAGAAAAATTGCCTGACAAAATTAACAAATTAAAATAGGTGGCGTGCCAGTTTCACTGGCACGAAATTCGGCGGTGGCGGAAAAAAATTGGAATCGGAAAGCGGAGGCGGGCAAAAATTCTTTTTCCTCAATCTCCCTTCCTTTTTGCCCGCCCGAGCGATTGGATTTTAAAATTCGGAATTCGGATTTTCGTCAAAAAATGTTCGAACTTCATTCAAAAAACACCGCCTTCGCTACGCTGAAGCGTGGCTACGGCGTGACAATGTCCGCCAAGTAGCCAACGCGAAAGCGGGATTCGTTGTACCGAAGCTAAAACCAAAACCATGAAAAAAGAAATTACAACAGACACAAAAATTGCAGTTTTTAGGAAAAAAGAAGTTCGTAGAACTATTTATAAAAACGAATGGTGGTTTTCGATTGTAGATGTAGTAGAAGCTCTTACTGATAGCGTTAACTCAAGAGATTATTGGTATAAGATGAAGATTAGAGTTAAAGGCGAGGAGAATATTCAGTTGTCGACAATTTGTCGACAACTGAAACTAGAATCAAGTGACGGTAAAAAATATGAGACAGACTGCGCTAACACCGAAGGTATGCTCCGCATAATTCAATCAATTCCATCTCCAAAAGCAGAACCATTCAAGCGATGGCTTGCCAAAGTTGGTTTCGAACGCATAAAAGAAATAGAAGATCCAGAACTGGCGACAAAAAGAACAAGAGCAATATATAAGGCAAAAGGATATTCTAACGCATGGATAGAAAAAAGAATAAGAGGGATAGAAGTAAGAGAAACATTAACAGATGAATGGAAAAACAGAAAAGTGAAAGAAGGAAAAGAGTATGCAATACTAACAGCAGAAATATCTAAAGCAACTTTTGGAATGACTCCAACCGAATACCAGAAATTCAAAAAACTAAAAAAAGAAAACCTAAGAGATCACATGAATGATCTGGAATTAATATTTACAATGCTTGGTGAAGCATCAACTACAGAAATTGCTAAAAATAGGAATGCCCAAGGATTTTTAGAAAATAAAATAGCTTCTAAAAAAGGAGGCAAGATTGCAGGTGATGCCAGAAAGAAATTAGAAAAAGAGAGTGGTAAAAAAGTTTCAACGAAAAAGAATTATTTGTCGTTGTCAGAAAGTAGAAAGGGGTTAAAATGAATACTATTAAAAATGTTATATTTGATTGGTCAGGGGTATTAAGTGATGATTTCAAACCTGTTTATGAAGCCACGATGTTAAATATGGAATATTTGATAGGGAAAAGGATAACTTTAGAAAAATTTAGAAAAGAATTCACACTTCCCTATATGAATTTTTGGAATAAATATGTTCCAGAATTAACTAAGGAAAAATGTGATAAACTTTTTTTGAGGCGATTAATAAAGTAGATAAACCAACACCGTATAAAGGGGCTAAAGAGGTATTAGATTATTTTCGTCAGAAGAAAATTAACATGATTATTATCAGTTCGCATCCACATGATAAGTTGATTCAAGAAGCTAATGAATATGGTTTTTATGATTACTTTCAGGAGATTAATGGGAGTATTCATAATAAAACAGAAGCAATTTCAGATATTCTTCAGAAAAATAATTTTGATCCAAAACAAACTTTATACATTGGCGATATGACTCATGATGTTGATGCCGGGAAATCAGCAGGAGTGACAACTATTGCATTAAGTTCTGGCTATCAATCTGCAGAAAAATTGTCAGAATCTAATCCTGATTATCTTATTTCTAATATTTCCGAGTTGAACCAATTAGTAGAATAAATAGTAGGATTTTCGTAGTGTCCCTTGTGAGGGACACTACAGTAAAAAAATAGATGCGGAGTAGTTGATTGATAATGTATCCTGATATTCTAGACTGTCCGAAAAAATCGGACAATTAAAAATAACAAGGGTGTGGACAAATTGTCACCCCCCTATAGAAAATCTCAGTTATTTACAATTTGTAGACAACTGAAATAGTGTCTATGAGGGACACTACGACGGACAGGCGTGGTTCTTCTATTTGAAGAAACCCTCGGGATGACAGTGGAGGGTGTCAAAAACGTATCTTTTGATGTGAATAATTAACAATTTATCAATTATGAATAGTATGATACAATAACAGTAAGATGGTGTAATTAGTCCAAATTAAGCTAATAGATATGCGAAATAGCAAAGAAAAATTTTTGGAATTTTATGCAAATTTACCTCTTGGTATTAGAAAAGAGATTGTTTGCGTATTAGACGACAAAGGCCCCATTACTTGGAATGTTGCTTATATCGAAGTGGATAATAACACAAATATGGGAAAAGAAATTTTAAGGAGATTAGAGGAAATGGAAATTATATGAAAGACAAAAAAGAAAAAATAAAAGAAGAGATCAAAAAACTTGTAATAGCAAGATTGAAAGTAATGTCTTCTAACAGAAAAATTTCCATTGGTTCATCTGGTGAATTTTCCAAAGAAGAACTTATTCAACATGTTGAAAGAGAAGACGAAGTAGGACGAAAAATTACCGAAGTTCAAATGGAGTTTCTTAAATCGTTAAAAGAGGGTATATTTTATGAACAAGATACTTTTGGTTACGAGACCAAAATATGATGATACAACTTACTATCTTTTTCATTGGACAAAAAAAGTAATAAAATTAGCAGACAAAAAAGGGATTCAAATTTTGGATCTCAAAGAGAAAAGAGCTAATAGAAAAGAGTTTGAAAGCATTATGCTAAAAAAGCAACCGTTGCTTATTTTTTTGAATGGGCATGGAAATGTTGATAGAGTTACAGGTCAGAATGGCGAAATTTTAATTAAGACGAATGATAATGAGGTGTTATTAAAGTCCAAAATTGTTTATGCGCTTTCTTGTAAATCTGGAAAAGAGTTAGGCCATAAAAGTATTGAAAAAGGAGCGGTAGCCTACATAGGATATGATGATGATTTTATATTTTATTTTGAAGACAATAAAGTCTCAAAACCGTTAGATGATAAAACAGCGAAGTTGTTTATAGAACCTTCTAATTATGTTATTGAAAGTTTGTTAAAAGGACATTCTGTGGGAGTTTCTTGTCAGCGATCAAGACAGCTATATAAGAAAAATATACAAAAATTATTATCTATTGATTCTTCTTCTGAACTAATCCCTTTCTTAATTTGGGATATGAAACATCAAGTATGTTTAGGGGATAAAGAGGGAGCTTTATCTAAAAACAAATGAAATAAATACTTACTGTTAAAATAGGTGTTTTATATTTTGAAAAAACTACGATAACGTACAAGTTAGATTTTTAACCAAAACCAAACCAACACATGTTGCAAGAGATATTAAAAAAAGAACCAGATTTTAGATTACAACAAATAAAAAAAGCGATGTTTGATGTGGAATGTAAAAGTTGGGGAGACATCACTACTTTGTCTAAAAATTTGCGAGCGGAATTAGAAGATAAAATTCCATGGATGTCTGTGACGGAAATGAAAAAACAAAAAAGTGAAAAAGATGGGACGATGAAAGCGCTTTTGAAACTTCAAGATGGGTTGGCTATTGAAACTGTGGCGATGCCAAATACTCGCGATGCGTGGACACTATGTCTTTCTAGTCAAGTAGGGTGTGCAGTAGGATGTGCTTTTTGTGCGACTGGAAAAATGGGGCTAAAGAGAAACTTAACAAGAGAAGAAATTGTAGATCAGTATAGATATTGGATGAGCCAAAATCTTAAAATTACGAATGTAGTTTTGATGGGGATGGGGGAACCACTCTTGAATTACGAAAATGTTAGAGATGCGTTTAGTGATATTCTCCGATATTCTGGTGTTGGAGCTAACCATATTGTTATTTCCACGGTGGGCATAATAGACAAATTAAATTATCTTTTGACTGATGAACTGTGGCCAAATGTGAGGATAGCAATTTCTTTGCATAGTGCAATTGGTGAGACACGTAAAAAATTGGTGCCTTTTCATACGGATAATTTTTATCAAGATTTGATAGTTTGGGCGAAAAAATATGAGGAAAAATTGGGGGCGAAAAATAGGTATTTATCTTTTGAATTAGTATTGCTAAAAGGTGTTAACGATAGCGAAGAAGAAGCGAAAGCCCTGATAGATTTTTTGAAGTGTATTGGTTTATGTAAAATTAATCTGTTGATATATAATCCTTCTTTGCAATCAGAAAAAAACGAAATGGAATCTACTTTGGAAAAAAATGCACTTGAATTTCAAAACAGGATTCAGTCTACTGGTTTTATTTGTACTATAAGAAAATCCTTTGGAAGAGATATATCAGGAGCTTGCGGGCAATTAGCAGGAGAAAAATTACAATGAAACAAATACTTAAAAGATATTTTGGTTATGATGAATTTCGACCATTTCAGAGAGAGGCGATTGAAAACATCTTGGGAGCGAAAGATACTCTCGTCGTTCTCCCTACTGGAGGAGGGAAATCATTAATTTATCAGATCCCAGCGATGATGCGTGACGGGATTGTTTTAGTTTTTTCGCCATTAATATCTTTGATGAAAGATCAGGTGGATGAATTAAATGAAGCTGGCATCCCAGCTGCTTTTCTTAATTCCACTCTTTCTGCCAAAGAAAAAGATGACACTCTGCGGGATATCGGAAACCAAAAAATCAAAATTTTATACATCGCTCCAGAACGTTTTTTCACAGGGAATTTTCAAGAATTTTTACAATCATTAAGCATCTCTCTGATTGCCATTGACGAGGCGCACTGTATTTCTGAATGGGGGCATGACTTTCGTCCAGAGTATCGTAGGCTGTCCATCTTAAAATCACTTTTTCCGGATATTCCTCTTGTCGCGCTAACAGCAACAGCGACCGAACAAGTTCAGTCGGACATAGCGAAACAATTAAGCACTCCTACGATGACTCAAATGATTGGAAGTTTTGAGAGAGAAAATCTTGCTCTGTATGTTCACAAAAAGCATGATTTAATAGAACAGATTGCAGGTGTTATTTCAAAACACAAAGATGAATCAGGAATTATTTATTGCTCAACTCGAAAAAAGGTTGAATCAACATCACAAATCTTGGAGGCGATGGGATATCAAAATTTGCCTTACCACGCGGGGATGAATAATGATTCACGGACGGCGAATCAGAATGCTTTTCTAAAAGAAAATGTAAATTTGATGGTTGCGACAGTTGCTTTTGGGATGGGCATAAACAAATCTAATGTGCGATTTATTGTTCATGCGAATTTACCGCAATCAATAGAAGCATATTATCAGCAGATTGGACGTGCAGGTCGGGACGGTTTGCCATCAGATTGTCATTTATTTTATTCAAGTGGTGATGTTGCCACGCAAGAATATCTGATCTCTCAATCTGAAGATGCGACTTTTCAGGAGCTGTCTTTTCAGAAGTTGAAAGAAATGGAAAAATTTGCACGTAATTTAGAATGTCGTCACAAATATATTTTAAATTATTTTGGAGAGAATAGAAGTGATTATCATTGCAAAGAAAAATGTGACATCTGTTTGTCGTGCGATATTAAAGAACAGGATATTACCATTGAAGCACAGAAAATTTTGTCGTGCATTTACCGTGTCCCATATCCAGTGGGTGTTTCATCAATTACTAAGATATTATCAGGATCAGCATCTGAAAAAACAGAAAGATTCAAAGCACTATCTACTTTTGGGATCATGAAAGAAAAGACACAAGATGAAATTAAAAGTTTAATAGATACATTGATTGACATGGAATTTATTAGGAAAGAAAAAGGAAAATATCCGACAGTAGTGCTTAATAAAAAGTCTCAAGACGTTCTATTGGGAAAACAGAAAGTAATAATTAGAACGAAAGAAGTGCATGAAATTGAGCATGAATTAGATTATGAAAAAGATTTATTTGAATTGTTAAAACAATGGAGAAAGAAAACTGCGGAACAAGAAGGAGTTTCTTCTTACATTATTTTCTCAGATAAAGTGCTGATTGATTTAGCGACATATCTCCCCTTGACTCAAAATGATTTAAGAAGAATTTCAGGGATTGGCGAGAAAAATTTTGAACGATATGGAGAGTTTCTTTTGTCAGCGATTAACAGATATTGTAGAGATAAAAACATCTCTTCGCGGATGGAAAAATTAGCGATCAGAAAAATAAGAAATTATCGTGGTGGATATAAATCTGATTCTGATACTATTTCCGTCACACATTCTTTGTATAAAAGTGGATTAAGCGTGGAAGAAATTGCAAAAAGACGTGGTCTATCGTTCAATACTATTTTTACTCATATCAATGATCTTTTTTCAAGAAAACGTATTCCAATTTCTGATCTCAACAAATTTGTTCCTTCAGATCGTGCCGAAATAATAAAAGATGCTTTCAATAAAACAGGAAGTATAGAAGCACTTAGCCCTGTGAAAAATTTGTTAGGAGATGATTTTTCCTATGATGAAATAAAATTAGTCAGGGCAACATTAATGGCTATGAGTAAAGATTGATTTCTGGGGTGGAAGTGATAAGATATAATCAATGATCAATGACAGAAGATACGTCGTGTAGGGGCATATTGAATATGCCAGCGTGGATAGTAAAATAAATTATAAACAAGCAATGACGATAATAAAGAATAAAATTGAACTAGCAGTATTAAAAGAACAACAGTGTTCATTTGGTGATTTTGCTAAGGCAGTTATTGATGTAGAAAAGGGAATCATGGCAATAGGCGGAGAACTACACGCCGATGAAGAGAAATCGTTACTTGAAGATGGATCAAAACAGGAGCATCTTTGGGGGATTAACATTTATATAGAAAACGATAAATACAATATTGAATTTGATTCTATGATAAATTTGCGTGCATGGCAGAATAATAGAAGTCGGGGAGTAGATGATCCAGAAATACAGAAAAAGATAACTAAAATTGTGGAGAAATTAGTGTGCTAAATTATCAACATAAAGAATTGGCGGGTGGGAGATGGTTTGAATTTAGTCTTCCTGAACAGCTTGCGAATGTGGGGAGTGAAATTGGAAGGGCGATAAACTGGAAGTCTGCCTACGCTGAAGCTTCTTCCTACGTTAAAACTTCGGCAGATAAATCGGCAGATAAAAAAGCTAAGGTGGCCAAGTATAGCGACAACGCTTTTTTTCGCGGGCTGGAATTGTTAAGTTTGACGATTGATGATCCAAAAAATAAATTGCGATTAAAAGAATTGACAAGACTTTACGAAGCATTGGGAGATTATTTTATGGGAGAAAACATTTTTCAATCGTCAGATGAATTGTGGAATAAATATTTTTACTTTTTTAATCATTTAGTGAGATCTCAAAATGGAAAATTTTAATCAGGAGGATTTTAATCGGTTTGTTGTTGATAATAATATCTATGGATTTTTTGATGATCCAATTACACTTAAATCTGGAAGGCAGTCGCATTTTTATGCCAATTTTAGAGATGTGGTTGAAGATGTTTGGATGACGGATAAATTAGCTGATTTTGTGATTGCGTTTGCGCGAGACAATGAGATAGGAGCCAATACTTTTTATGGAGTTCCTGAAGGAGCGACAAAATTAGGAATTATCGTTCAATATAAATGGGCACAAAAATCAGATTTCTATTATCAGGGAAGTCACGCTCTTGCGATGGGGAGAGCCAAGCCGAAAGATCACGGAAATTCAAAAGACAAATCTTTCGTTGGAATGCCAAAAGGTAAAGTTGTCGTTATTGAGGATGTTACAACGACGGGTGGGTCGCTTTTGAAAACTATAGAAAATTTACAGGAAGCGGGAGTTGAAATTTCTGCAGTGATTAGTCTGACAAATAGAATGGAAAAAAGAGATGATAAAATGAGTGTGGCAGATGCTGTCCAAGAAAAAGGAATAGATTTTTTTCAGATGAGCTCGGCTATTGAAATTTTGCCGATCATGTACAAAAAAATTCAACCGGGAAAAGAAATAGGGGTTGCCATAGAAAAAGAATTTCAGAAATATGGAGTTGAAGATTTATGGTTAGTTCCACGTGAGACAATGGCGGATAAACTGTTAGATAAGATAGACGAAAAACAAAATCCATGCGTGGTTGGAATTGATCCGTTTTTTGAAAGGATTCCAGCGCATTTAATAAATGGCGATTCAATAGAAGATGCGGCAGATGCGATTAGACAATTTGCTTTTGGGATCGTTGACGCTGTTTGGGATCTTGTTCCTGCTATCAAAATTCAAATGGCATTTTTTGAAAAGTATGGTCCAGCTGGAGTTCAGGCGATGAAGGACACTGTGGATTACGCTCGATCAAAAGGACTTATTGTTATAGAAGATGCAAAGAGAAATGATATTTCCAGTACTGCTCAAGCGTATGCGGATGGGCATTTGGGGATGGTGCAAACTGGGAATTCAGAAGAAGCATCTCTCAATGCCGATATGTTAACAGTCAATCCTTATCTCGGGACAGATGGTTTAAATCCTTTCGTGAATGTTTGTAGGACATATGGGAAAGGAGTCTTCATTTTAGACAAAACAAGTAATCCGAGTTCAGGTGAATTGCAAGATAGATTAGTTGAATTAACGCAGGAAGAGAAAGAGGAATTAGAAAAACTGGGGGTTGATGCTCAACATGAAACGGAAGTGTATAATGTAGTTGCGTTGACCATAAATAGATATGCGGAGAAATACAGGGGGACTCGTGGATATTCTTCAATTGGAGCTGTTGTTGGGGCAACTTATCCAAGGCAGGCTGAAATTTTACGAAAAATCATGCCAAATTCTATTTTTCTTGTTCCTGGATATGGAGCTCAAGGTAGTGGAGCGCAGGATCTGATGAACTGTTTTAATGATGATGGATATGGAGCAGTGATCAATTCGTCTCGTGGAATAATTTTTGCTTATGAAAAATATGGAGATGGTAATCCAGAAAAGTTTGTTGAAGCTGCAAGAGAGGCTACTAAAATGATGATTGATGATGTGAAGTTGGCAATGAAGGAAGCCGGAAAGTTCCCGACGCGTTGGGGGGATTCTTTAAGCTTGGGATGAATGGAAAATAAATTTCTTGGAAAATCTATATCAGGATGTTTCACGATTCCGTCTGGGATAATCACGGCCAATGTTAAAGTTATTGAGAGAATTGCTAATGAGATTCCTGAGATAGGAGTGATTACGACGAAAAGTATTGGAATTGCTCCGCGCGATGGAAATAGAGAACCAATTTTTTCACAATATGCTCCAGGATGTTTTGTAAATGCTGTTGGGTTAACTAATCCCGGCGCGGAAGAATTTGTAAAACAATTATCAAAAATAAAAATTCCAAAAGATAGATTTTTATTAGTTTCTATTTTTGGAAAAGATGTTGAAGAATTTGTTTCAGTAGCGAAAATTATTGCTCCAGTTGCCGATGGTCTGGAGCTTAATTTATCCTGTCCGCACGCGAGCGGTTATGGGATGGCTATCGGCCAGAACCCCGATCTTGTTCAAAAAATAACAAAAGCAGTTAAAGGTGCTGTAAATATTCCTGTCATCCCCAAACTTACGCCGAATGTTCCTAATATTGGAATTATTGCCCAAGCTGTGGTCGCGGGAGGGGCGGATGCAATTTGTGCGATTAACACGGTTGGTCCTGGCTATTATACTGTTGATGGAAATCCAGTTCTTACGAACAAAAAAGGTGGTATGTCTGGAAAAGGAATTTTGCCGATTGGTTTGAAATGCGTTAAAGAGATTTCAGAAGCTGTAAATGTTCCGATCATAGGATGCGGCGGAATCAGTAGCGCTGTGGATGTAAAAGAATACCAGAAAGCTGGGGCAAGTATTTTTGGAATCGGTTCTGCGCTAATCGGTCTTTCAACACACCAGTTAAAAGAATATTTTAGAACGCTGGATCAAGATGTAAAAGCTGAAACACACAGTGCTGTGAAACTTCTGAAACAGAATATAAATATGCATTTTACAAAATGCAAGATCGTTGAAAATAAAAAATTAGCAGATGATTTATCAATTATCGTGTTTGATAAAAATATTAAAATAAAAGCTGGGCAGTTTATTTTTGCGTGGATTCCAGAAGTTGGAGAAAAACCATTCTCTGTTTTAGACGATGATCCGCTAACGCTCATGATCTATACCAAAGGATGTTTCACAAAGAAATTGGCAAGTCTATCAGAAGGATCGGAAGTGTATTTTAGAGGACCCTATGGCAATGCGATAGAAATTGAAGGAAACCCAAAGATGCTTTTGGTAAGTGGAGGATGCGGAATGGCGGCTGTTTATCAAATTGCAAGAGATTTCAATAACACAGAATTATTTATAGGAGCAAAAGATAAAGACCATTTGTTCTATGTGGAAAAAGCAAAAGATTATTCAAATGTTTATGTCGCGACTGACGATGGTAGCGAAGGATATCATGGATTTGTGACAGATCTGCTAAAAGAAAAATTACAGAACATGCAGTTAGATGAAAATGTGATATTCTTTAACTGTGGTCCAGAACAGATGATTAAATCTGCAGTTGAAGTAGAAAAGAAATTTGTATCTCCTGACAAAATTTATAACTCCATAGACTATATTACAAAATGTGGGGTGGGAATATGTGGAAGTTGTGCTTCTGCTGATGGAAGGCGGTTGTGTGTTGATGGACCGTTCCTCAACGTGGGATAACTATTTTAGACAAAATGAAAACGGGGATCTGTCTTGCAGATCTCCCGTTCTTTTGGCTTTTTGCCAGTTCCACAAGGTGGAACCTTAATTTCTTTGCTTTACCGTCCGGTTGTTACACCAGACGAATTAAACCAAATTTTAAAACCATTTTTCCCCTCCCCTATATAATAACAGTTAAATAACTACCATTACATCTAAAATATCATTATATACCCACTATAAAACATGTCAAGCGAAATGTGTGGAAAAAGTGGAAAACGGGAAAATGCGCTTTTTGACCAATAATGATTTTTAGGCTATTATTGTTATATATTCCAGGGATGGCAGAGCGGCTTATGCGGCGGTCTGTAACACCGTTCCAGGTAGGTTCAACTCCTACTCCCTGGACAAGTCAGTTATCAGTTAAGAGTTAACAGTTTTCAGTTGCGACGTCGTCCGAACTGATAACTGTTTACTGAAGACTTAAAACTGAACTCGCCCCTATGGTGAAATGGATATCACGTTTGGCTTCGCCATGTCATCCGACATGGCGCCCTGTTGGATAACAGGGCGGACCAAATAAAAATAATTGCGCTTGTAGCTCAATGGATAGAGCACTTGGCTTCGCCATGTCACCCGACATGGCGCCCTGTTGGATAACAGGGCGGACCAAATAAAAATAATTGCGCTTGTAGCTCAATGGATAGAGCACTTGGCTTCGCCATGTCATCCGACATGGCGCCCT
>Ga0268282_1001052_pt1 | contig 12723 bp, 13 predicted proteins | sample saktaG_12_FD_190133 | JGI IMG/M metagenome (GOLD analysis project Ga0268282, IMG submission 190133) | Saline water microbial communities from Sakinaw Lake, British Columbia, Canada - sak_2011_5_24_120m | ecosystem: Environmental > Aquatic > Non-marine Saline and Alkaline > Saline ...
CTGTTAGTTATCTATATTAATAGATGTCATCATTAAAGAAAATGGGACCGGTTGTACCAGTTCAATATTTCGGCATCTATTTAGTGAAAAACCCATAGGATCTGAGGAATTTCTTAACCAGATGGTTGAAACTTTAGGTATTATTATAGATAGACGCCCTGAAGGAAGATCTCGTAAGAGGGGAAGCAAAACCATAGAAAAAATAGGATGTGTGCCTATTTAATAATAATTAAAAAAGTTTGTTATTTGTTATTCAAAAAAGGAAATAATTTTAAGAATTATGTAGTATTATAAATATGAAAAGATTTAAAAAATCTGCTTATGGACAATTAAAAGAAAAATAAAATAAAAAAAGAAGGTGAAATTATTATGAGAAAAAATATGTTTTATCCTTTACACATGCTTATCCTTGTCTTTATTATTATAATTTTGCTTTTTTCAGTAGTTTTCACCCAAACAATTAATGTGAAAGATTATATCAAAGATAAATTTCCTTCCATGTTTAGCTTCTATCTTTCTTCTTTTGAAGATCTTGATTTATACGAAAAAGAATTTATCGATTTATTAGAAAAATTACCAGAAGAAAAACAGGAATATTACGCCAAGGAAGTCTATATAAATGGTTTTTCCCTGGAACTTCTAGAAAAATTGAAGAAGGGGAAAACATCTGAAGAATCCACATTAGATTGGGATAAAGAAAAAGAGGAAAAATCTACAGTTAAAACTAAAGAAAAAATAAAGGTAGAAGATACTTTCCAGTGGGAACAGGACGCCAGAATAATTTTCACTAATACAGGGGGAGATCGAGTAAAAGGAGATCAAGAATTCTTTGAAGAACTACATAAAACATTTCCAGGAATAAGTGGATGGGGAAGACCTTCTCTACTGCCTGTGTTAGAAGAGCGACTAGAACAAGTAATGATTTCAAATACTGTTTTTATGGTACGGCCAGAAAATCTTAAAGATTTAGAGAAAGTAGAACAAAAATACCCTAATTTACTTCCTGTCACTTGCAGCAAGTTAAAATCTTATTCTCCTCCCTTCTTATATTTTTCTCGGGACAAACAGACAGATAAAATTAGGGGGGTTATTATTAGTATAAAAGTTTATCCTTCATTGATAAATGTGCTGATAAAAAAAGTGCCCTTAGATACTGCTTTTTGGTATGAAAATGGACAGTTACAGATATTAGAGGAGAAAACGGAAGAGGAGACAGCTGAATCATATCAGAAAAAGAGTTTATGGGAAAAGAAATGGGCTCAGGAACCAGCCCCGAGGTATAGCAAAAACAGGGTTGATAATCCTAAAGACTATGACGTGCAGGGCTTGAGGATAAATGCAGACTTCAAGGTAGATGTGGGTGAGTGGTGGCCAAATGTTGAGATGAATACCTACTGGGTTCCCGCCGCAGTGCTGGGAACTCCAGATAACACAAAGGAGGAACTGCTTAAGTTAAAAGGCCAGCCAGAGAAGGCGAAGGAGGAAATAAACGTGCTATTTGAGGCTCTGGTTTTTATACATCTGTGTACGGAGCCTGGTATACATAATGCCAAAACGCAAGGGAAGAATGGCATAGGCTGGGAGTTTCCAAAACCGGCGGAGCCAGCGATAAGAGACGGAACTGTAAACTGTGCAAGCGCAGCTAACGTAATTTGCTACCTTTTAGAGGACGACTATGATGAAGTCGGCTATGTTTGGAGGCATAGTTCATTTGATAGCGGGGATGTTGGAGGACATTGCACGAGTTACATCAAAGAGAATGGAGAATATTACTTCTTTGACTCAGGGAGTCTTGCGGAAGAAAGATCACATTATCCTGTAGAGGATGGCGATAGAAACTTTTATTATGTAGACTCGTGTGATCTGATAATTCAGTCAACCCAGAGAAAGTATGCAATATACTGGACCCAGCAAAGCAACGATGATGAAGCAATTTTCGCTATGTTTCTATGCCCCTATGGTCATTTTGCATTAGGTAGCGATGGGCACAATTTATACTATCCCAAGGCGTTCGATGGAGCCAATCTAAAAATATGGAAAGATCCCGCAGATTCAGAGGAGTTGCTACAAACCAGTTACAGTCCAGAACCACCAAAGAACCAACATGGAGTGAAAAACTACGCAGATTACATGCCCTACAAGAACTACGAAAAGTTTAATGAAACCGAGAAACAGGGAGAGCCGGAAATAGCAACTATACCGAGCGATGGCTAGTTAAACCACTAAATATTGAGGGGGTATTAATAAAAAATGAAATATTATTTTGTTATTTTCTTTTTGGTATTAGCTATATTTTTAGTAGGTTGTAGCGGCGGAGGGATAACAACCCCTGCTACTGAAACGGAAGAGGAGAATTTTCAGGAAGTAGTGAATCTTCTTGATACACCAGAGAAGTTAGTAGACTATATGGCTAAGAACTTCAAGCATTACGTGGAGGTATATGGCGAACCTCCGGACGAGTACAATCCTTACCTGCCGGAAGATTTTTTCTACATTCGCGTAGGCAACTGTGAGGACTTCTCTGCATTCAGTTCATATGTATTGGACCAGCATGGCTATAATGTTTTCTTATTATATTATATGGGACTCTCCCACGAGAGTGGGGATATATACGGGCATACGATATCCGTCTTTTACAACGAAGATGGAAAACTAAAATATATCACTAATGTAGGTGGTCCTAATATGGAAACACTCTTCAATATATTTGGGCTCTTTGATACCGTAGAGCAGGTAATTGCTAGAGAAGAAGCGAGGACAGGTTGGCAAATTTTCTTATATGGTTTCCCCTATCGGGGAAGCGTGGGCGAACAGATGGAACCCCAAAGTTTTGAGGAAGCCATTAACCAACTCAGTAATCCATCCCAGATTCTCAATTACATGACCCATAACTTCCAGTTCAAGATAGACCCGACGCGTCCAACTCTGTCTCCACAACAGTTATTTCAAACCAAAGAGGGGAACAAGTACGACTTTGCTATCTTCATTTCCTACTTACTAGATCATAACAGCTACGAGACACAGATGCTACGCCTTGAATTTACCGAAAACGACATGGCAAATGGATATGACATAATAGTCATCTACCGGGATGTAGATAACAATCTTAAGTCGATAACCCACCATGGGGAACAGGTCATGAGAGTGTCTCAAACCTATAATTCCCTGGATGACCTAATCAGGCATGAGGAGAATGCGCGTTCCCTAAGTAGTTCATCTGAAGTAAGAGTCTATCGATATGGTTTTCTTGCCCCTGGGACAACCAACTTGATGCCGACCGAATGGACAACATTTCCTTCTGAGTAAGTATGAGAGACGTAAATTATCGGGCTTGCGGACTGCCTCGTCGGTATAACCAAATATTAAGACTTGTCGGGATTATAGCCCTACCCTGCTATGTTGAACCCGGAGAATGCTGATATAATCAAATCAGTGAAGGTGTATGTTATTTAGAAATAAATGGGGACACATCCCATTTTCTTAGATGGTTAATAATATGCTTTACTTTTAAATTAGATAAATAGGGGAGGCGTACCTAGTTAATAGTCCGGTAACTTTTGGGTTGTCCTGGAAGAAAAGAGAAGAGAAATAATAAAAGAGTGGATTGATTCCGTAAAGATTGAAGTGTGGTATAGAACCGCCTTCTGTCATATTTAAGATCTGGAAGTTTCTTAACCAGATGGTTGAGGCTTTAGGTTTTACTATAGATAGATGTCCTAAAGGAAGACCTTGTAAAAGGGAAAGTTAAATCATATATAAAATAGGATGTACCTATTTAAATTAAAGACGAATGTAATATCTGAAAATGCGGCCATAAAAAATAGGAGTAATCTATGACAAAATATGTAATCATTTTGCTATTTATAGCTTTATTTTTCTTATCTTCGATTTTTGCTGGACATGGTGGTTCGGAACCGATCAGCCAACTTGTATATGAACTCGGATCTCCTGGGACATCATGGCAAGATCGCCAGAAGGTAGAAGAAAGATTGAAGCAACTACCCAGCGATGAAGTTCTTCCGATATTGCTTTTCGAGGTAGCCAAAGGCATGCCTGATGGGCCAATTTGGAGTAGTGCAGGACCGGACCACGACAAAGACGCCCCACCTGAATGGCAAGCTTACTACGCGGTATTCAGAGTCTGGGAATACCATCTTAAGGGTGCACCTTCTCAAGTTATGGGAGAGTTGCTCTTGACCCTTTTGAAGGGGGCAAATACTCCAGCAGCTAAAATTACTGTTATTAACGGACTTTTTTGGCATTGGATTCCAAAAGCAGAGAAATCGATCGCTTACTTGTTACAGGATTCAAGTGAAGACTATTCTGTGAGATGGTCTTCAGCTCAAGTTTTGCTAAGACATATAGGAATTGCATACCACAATAGAGTTTTAGAAATGGCGGAAACAGAATCCGGTCAGTCAAAATATCGACTGTTTGTCCTACTTGTAGAACCTCCTTATGCAAAGCGAACAGGAGTTGATTCGGATGTAGTGTGCTTGGGTTTTGAAATGATTGAAGAGGAAAGAAAAGCTGACCCTGACTATGATAGTACAGCTTATTTTATCACTAGATATCTTGAAACCTATTTGAGTCAGAGATTCGCTCCAGATCAATATCTTGAAAAATATCAAGATAAACAAGGTCTTAATGATAGTTTTTTTCGAGACACCGTAGACAATGCCTTAAAATGGTGGACAGAAAATATGCAAAAATATAACAAAGAAAAGTGAGATACCGTAGCTTCAAATAACACTTAGCTTGTGACTTATCCCGATTCATCGGGATTTATCCGAATGCCCAAAGACCTTTGAAACTCATAAAAGCCATTGAGAAAATAAGAAGTATACTATATAGAAGGTGATAAAAAAATGAAGCTGGGTAAAATGGAAAAGAGGGCTATGATCAGCCAAAAGCATGCCGAGCATGGTATTGAACACGTCGAAAGATTATTACGGTATGTAAGTTTAAAAGAAAATCAAAATTATCTCGAAGTGGGCTGTGGGAATGGACATGTATGTAAACATCTGGCCAGGAAATATCACTTGAAGGTTACGGGAACTGATGTTGATCCAGAGATGATTCAGTTTGCCAAGGAGAACATTGACGATATACCACATATTCGTTTCTTGGAAATGGATGTAACAAAAATGCATTTTGAGGATAACGAATTCGATATTGTTCTCTCCTTCGGGATTATGCATCATATAGGTGATTGGGAAAGGGCGTTGGAAGAAATAAGTCGGGTTTTAAAACCACAAGGGTTTTTTATTTTTGGTGATTTAGCATATTCAAAATTTACCACTAGAATTTTTAAACCTATCGCAAAGAATTATGGTGTTTATACTATTGATGACCTAATCCATTGTTTAAGAAGAAATAACTTTGAAATTATTTATAGAGAAGAACCTAAAGGGGTAATAATGAAATATTACAGCCTAGTATTTCAGAAAATAGAGTGAAATTATAAGAGTAAGGAGGGAAATCATGTCGCTTATACCGGTCTTTGAATTAGGTTTATGGAATGCCTGGATTTTCATACTTTTAGTTCTCTTACCTCTTCCTTTAATGGGTTTATTTCGTAAAAGCGTATTTAAAAAAACAGCTTCTATTCATGCTTCTATTCTTACTGAGACGGAGAATAAGATTTTCATTTTCTCAAAGATAATTATGTTATCAGTCTTTATCTACTCTATTTTCCTACCGTTACAATTAGGGATGATATGGTTTTCCATAGGTCTGCCTATTTACTTATTGGGATTAATTTTGCAGACGATTGCTTGGGTGAATGTTGCTCCAGTCCAGTTGATGAACCCGTTACCAAAGGATTATATCGTTATTCAAGGCATCCTATGTATGTTACTCTACAGCTAATATTTATAGGTACGGGTATAGCTTCAGCTTCATGGCTTTTTTTATTGCTTTCTATCATATTAATAATTACGCATTTTTATAATGCAATTCCCGAAGAACGCGAATGCCTTGAGGCATATGGGAATGCATATCGTGAATATATGAACAGGACTCCAAGATGGGTAGGAATACCGAAATCGAGGAAAATTGATTAATTTGCCACTTCGTTCGCACTATCGCCTAACAGTGGATAAAAAGCAAAATTTCATTTTGCCCAAATTGCCTTCGGCAACTTCTTTTATCCGCGAACCGTTAGATGAAATTGTGGTGCAAAGGTATAAGAATGAATAAATTTAAGATTGGATTACTACAAATTGTTTCTGAAGATAATGACCAAGAGAAAAACCTAATAAAAGGACTTAAATATTGTGAGGATGCTGCAAATCATGAATGTGATCTTGTCCTTTTCCCTGAAATGTGGAATGTCGGATATTCTTTTCCAGAAGATAAAGGGCTACTGAAAAAATATGCAATTACTAAAACAAGCGATTTTCTTGAACGTTACAGAGAAGCTGCTATTAAATTAGAAATTGCTATTGCCATTACATATATGAAATCTGAAAATAATCAATTTTACAATACAATCACAATTATTGATAAAAAAGGAAAAGAAATCTTAGAGTATTCCAAAGTTCATACGTGTGATTTTTCAAAAGAAAGTATTCTTACCCCAGGGAATGATATCCCTGTAAGTAGCTTAGAGATAAAAAATGATAATATAAAACTCGGTGCAATGATTTGTTTTGATCGAGAACATCCAGAAACTGCTAGAATACTTGCTATTAAAGGAGCAGAGATTATTGTAGTTCCCAATGCTTGTGAAATGGAACAGAATAGGATTGCTCAACTACAAACAAGAGCATTTGAAAATATGGTAGGGATAATATTGGCAAATTATGCGTCTCCTCAAGAAAATGGAAACTCAATAGCATTTGATGGAATGGCTTTTGATAGTAAAGGAAAATCGAGAAATACAAAAATATTTGAAGCTGGAAGTAAAGAAGGTTTATATTGCGTGACATTTGATATAGCTGAACTTAGAAAATATAGAAAAAGAGAGGTTTGGGGAGATACTTTCAGAAAACCCAGTTTATACAAGAAGCTTATAGATGATGCTCCAATCAAAGAATTTAGACGTTCTACATCAAGGAGATAGTAAAAGTACAGCACCGCAACTTCATATAAGGGGAGAAAGAGGGGTCTCAACATTTGACATAACTTCTTTCTGGGATTGGAATTAATGTAACAGCGGACCTTCTTTTTTGAAAAAAAGCAGGATTTTTAAAACTTATGTTGTATATAAAATATATAATACATGAAATATTTCATGTAACCAAAAATGTGACAAAGACCGTCCTCTGTTACATATCGATGATTATATTGTATTAAAATCATTAATACAAGGAGGGAAACTATAATGAAAAAAGTAAAGTTAGGAATTATTGGTTGTGGAATTGCTGCTCAAAGTTTACATTGGCCTGCATTACAAAAACTAAAAGATGAATTCGAAATTACAACTATTTGTAATCATACTGAAAAAAAAGCCAAAGATTTTTCTAAAATGTTGGGTGGGGTACCTTATGTTCTTGATTATCACCATCTTCTACAAAGAGCTGATGTAGAAGCTGTAGATATAGTTCTTCCTATTCAGCTTAATTATCAAGTTACTAAGGATGCCTTAGAAGCCGGTAAACATGTAATAGTGGAAAAACCCTTAGCTGCTAATTTGTCAGAAGCTAAAATGATGTTAGATTTTGAAGATAAATATTCCCTGGTTATGATGGTAGCTGAAAATTACCGTTATCGCTCCATCTTTCACCGGGTTAAAAATTATTTAAATCAAGGTACAATTGGAGAGCCTTATGCCGTCTTTTGGAATAGCTTTATCCTGATTGACTTGAAGAACAATAAATATGCTCAAACAAAGTGGCGTATAAATCACCAATATAAGGGAGGATTTGTTACTGATGGAGGAGTTCATTATATAGCAGCCTTGAGAGATTTATTCGGAGAAATTAATCATGGGATTGCTTTTACCAAGAGGGTAAATCCTCATATTGGGGAAATGGATTCTATGAGTTTTCAATTCCACACAGATAAAAATATTTATGGGGTGCTTAATACATTTTATAGTTCAAAAGGTTATGAACAAGATTGTATTTTAATTTCTGGCTTAGAAGGCAGTATTTTAATTGAGAATAATAAACTTACTTTGAGAAGCGAAGAGGGAATAACATCTGAGGAAGTAATAGAAGATGACCAGGGGTATAAAGAAGAGTTTGAAGATTTTTATAGAGGTATACGTTTAGGGAAAAAAGTAAGAAGTTCATTTTACGAAGGGTATAAGGATTTGCAGGTTATTATGGGGGCAATAAATTCCACGAAAAAATGGAAAAATTTAGAATTAAAAATAACTTAAAAGAAAATACGAGATTAGATTTTTAATTTGTTTTAAAAATAATATAGAAAATAGAAAATGGAAAGCTTTTTTCGAGAGGGGAAAGAAAAAAGGAGGTCAATATGTTCTGGGGAGTAGTAGTGGGATTATAGCTACGGCTTTGTTGGGTTGTATTCCTTTATTCGGCTCACTTCTTGCTGGCTTTATTGCAGGATTGATTGTTAGCGGAGTAGGAAGGGGGACGTTAGCTGGTTTTTTAAGTGGGAGTTTCGGAATATTAAATGTTGAGAATTTGTCCCAAATATAATTTAATCAATGATAGGAGGAAGCATCTTGCTTGACAGAAAAGGTGTAAGAGAATTTTTAGATGAAGAACTTAGGGAAACAGGAATACTCGATGCCATCTTTATAGGTACAGAGAACCTCCTCTGTACCTATATGCTGAATATTCTAAAGAGGTGAAGTGTCGTCTTATTCCAGGTATTTGGTGATTAAATTGCATGATTAAGTACCTCCTTTGGTATAATGTATTAAAGGAAATAAGTAAGATAATGTAGAAATAATATAATATGATGATTTTATGATGGGTAATAGAGTTCTTCTTTAAATAAAGCCAAAAGAGGTGATATAAAGTGAGCTTTAAAAGTTTGGTGGATTCAAAAATAAAAAAATGTGATTTGATTGACATAAAGTTAATTCAATTAAGTTCTGCTGCTTTTATTTTAATCATAGCAAAGTTTTGGAAGCCACTACTTAGTTTAGATTGGTATTGGTATGGGGTGATTTTTGTCTTAGCAATGATAAAACCTATATATAAAATGCTGAGTAGATAGCTTATTTAGCAATTATAATATGACAAAGAACCGTCAGAGCGTGTGAAAGCTAAAGTATACTTTACCCAAAAGGTGACTTTTCACACAGTCTGACGTCAGACCGTCCCTTTGACATGTATTAATAATTTGGAAGGAGCCTGTAAATGTCTAAAGTATATCAAGTAAAAGTAACAATTATGTATATAGAACCCGCAATCTGGCGGAGGTTGATTATACCTTCAAATATTACCTTTCATAAATTTCATAAAATTATCCAGGCGGCATTTGGCTGGCAAAGCTACCATCTTTTCAACTTTGATTTCAAGGATTTTGTAGTGCATATTCCAGACCCTACTTGGGCTCCGGCTGAATTGTATGGAGTGCCTGAGAAAAATGCAAAGAGGCTTAAGATTGATGAATTTATGAAAGAAGGAGCAGGGTTTATTTATACCTATGATTTTGGGGATAACTGGGAGCATAAAATTATAGTAGAAAAAACTATGGACGCAAAAAAGGGTTTACACTACCCAATGTGTCTTGTAGGGGAACGACATAGACCACCAGAAGATGTTGGTGGAACGGGTGGTTATGAAATGTTTCTTGAAGCTATAAATGACCCAAAGCACCCAGAATATGACGATATGTTAGTTTGGGCAGAAAAAGATACCGGTGGCAGGAAGTTTGACCCTGAATATTTCTATATTAATGAAGTAAACAGGTTATTGGAGAAGATTAAATAATTAAGTTTTTAATTGACCCATACAATGATTATTATACCGGAAAGAATTGCTGATAAAGGAATTCAGGGGGACGGTTGTACGTGCGGCCAGGCTTAGGTCGTGATATTTAGCAGGTGGAAACCCTGCCTGGTAAGATTATAGCCGAATCACCAGTAGCGAGTCTTGGAGTCTTTTGGAGTAATCCATAAGATTTAAGCGTAGACAGCCAGGTAATAGGCCTGTAAAAATGAAATCTAAATAAGATTTCTGTGATTGAGCCCCGAAATGTTCGACAGTGGGAAGGTCGACGATCTGTACAAGTCGGAAGACCATATCTTACTCTCCGCCAAGGCAAGGAGGGCAAGGCTTCCCCGGGGTCAGAGAGCCAGGCATGTTACACCATGATATCACGGCAACCTGGGAGACCCTGCTGATTCTTCTAAAAGGAGTATGATAAACAACCGATAAAAAGGGAGGATATCAAACAATCGGTAGGGAGTCGGATAGCCCTATATGTACCGATGACCTCGGGTAATGCCGAGCGAGGGAAGGGGGCTACATATTATCGTTCTTATTAAGGACACATTAACTACGCACAGGAGTAGATTTATTAATGGAAACGAAATTGATAAGAATAGCCCAAATAGCTAAAGAAAGACCAAAGGAGGTATTTACATCACTATATCATCATTTAAATGAAGAGGTATTGGTTAAATGTCACCAAGAACTAAAAGGCGATAAGGCAGTAGGAGTAGATGAAATAACCAAAGCAAACTATGCAGAAAATCTCAAGGAGAATATTCACCATCTCGTAGAGGCTCTAAAGAGACACAGCTATAAACCCCAACCAGTAAGAAGGACTTACATTCCCAAAGGGGACGGTGGAAAGCGTCCTTTAGGAATCCCTTCCTATGAGGATAAGATCGTCCAGTTGGGACTAACTAAAATACTGCAGGCCATCTACGAAGCAGATTTTCTGCCCTGTTCTTATGGTTTCAGACCGAAGATAAGTTGCCATGATGCCTTAAAGAGACTCAATGACATCCTGATTTATGGAAAGACTAGCTACATGGTGGATACCGACATCAAGAGCTTCTTCGATAGCGTAGATCATAAACGGCTGATAGAGTTCATTGGCTTAAGAATTGCCGACCCCAACATCAAAAGGCTGGTTGTGCGCTTCTTAAAGGCTGGGGTCATGGAGCAAGATAGTTATGAGCCTGCTCTTAAAGGAACTCCCCAAGGGGCCATCATCTCTCCCATACTGGCCAACATATACCTGCATTATGTTCTTGATTTATGGTTTTCCCGGGTCGTGAAGAAATACTGTCAAGGTGAGACTTATCTGGTAAGATATGCCGATGATTTTGTCTGCTGTTTTCAATGCCGAGAAGATGCCGTCCGATTCTATAAGGCCTTAAGGGAAAGATTAGCCAAATTTAAGTTGGCATTGGCGATAGGTAAGACCAAGATTATTGAGTTTGGCCGATTTGCAAGAGAAAACAGAAAGGCCAAGGGTTTGGGAAAGCCCGAGACCTTCTCCTTTTTAGGCTTTACCCACTACTGTAATCAAAGCAGAAACGGTAAATTCCGGGTAAAGCGGAAAACCGAAGCCAAGAAATTTAAATCCAAGATTAAGGCTTTCAAGGTATGGATTAAGAGCATTAGAAGCTTTGTCCCTCTTCCTGATATCTTTAGTCGGGTACGGATAAAGCTCTTAGGTCATTATGCCTATTACGGGATAACCGATAATTCGAAGATGATTGGAAACTATTATGATATAGTAATAAGGCTACTGTTTAAATGGCTTAACCGCCGAAGTCAAAGGAGAAGTTTTACCTATGATAAATTTAAACGATACCTCAAACATAATCCTTTGCCTTTACCGAGAATATATGTAAGTATCTTTACTTAATGCTGCTTTTGGATAAGATAATATGAAGAGCCGAATGCCTGAATCAGGCACGTTCGGATCTGTGAGGGGTGGGCTATCAATTAGCCAAGGAACAAATATTGTGACACTTCCATTAAGGAAACGGGAAGAAACGGGGAATACAAAGCTGTTCCTAAAGTTAAGAGTTATCCATCTACTCGACTATCTCAAAAATTCGGTAACTTTTTCTAACTTTTCGTAAAGGGGTTAGAGGTTGTGTTACTGTTAACATTGGGAGAAAAAAGTTAAGAGATAAAAATTTCTAACAGTATTAGTCTGAAAGATTTAACTAAAAGAATCAAATTTAATTTGTCAATGATAAAGTTTGACCCCAATAGGGAAGCTCAATAGAGTAACAATCAAAAGGGTCTAAAAAATAAGAGGTTTAAAAAAATGGATTCTACTCCTATTCCAATTGTGGATGCCGCTTGTACTTTGGGCGTCTTAGAATCAGATATTAATAATTGGATAGATAAAGATAAGCCAATACCGGTAAAAGATTCCATAGGTAGATTATGTGTTCCTGAGGATTTCGTAAATAACTGTGCTTCAAATCCCGATTACAAGGAAGCTGTACGAAAGGCAATCTATAGTGAAATAAGACTCCGTATTAACGATGAAACTTCCAATCAAAATGAAAATTTTAGAGAACAAAGGCTATCTTTATTGAATGAATACAATAAATACATAAAAGATTTACAGGAACTTCACCTTAAACACATAGAATATAATAGGGACAGCCATTTTCTTAGATAATTAATATTTTACATTTAAAATAGATAAATAGAGAAGGTACGCCAGGTCAATAATTCGATAACTTTTCCCGGAAGAGCGCCAAGAAGTTTTATATTTCTTACAGGGTGAAAGTCCCTGTTGGGTAAGGTCTAGCCAACCACCCATACCAAGTGTTGCATCAAAATGGGTAACCATTAGATGAAGCGTACACAGGGA
>Ga0268282_1001066_pt1 | contig 12560 bp, 15 predicted proteins | sample saktaG_12_FD_190133 | JGI IMG/M metagenome (GOLD analysis project Ga0268282, IMG submission 190133) | Saline water microbial communities from Sakinaw Lake, British Columbia, Canada - sak_2011_5_24_120m | ecosystem: Environmental > Aquatic > Non-marine Saline and Alkaline > Saline ...
TTTCAACTCCAAGATAACGAATCATTTTACTTTTGACTTTTCCATCCACTCTTTCACTCGTACATTCATAGAGGTAGATCTGGTTTCCCCGTTTGATTCTCCTGATCCAAGACATAGTGATCAATTGGACGCTATAGTTATTAATAGTTTCTATTCAATTTTGGTTTCTGTTTCAGAATTGGGGCAAGAATTAAAATATTTGATAAGGATGATAAAAATCAGTAGCGATCACGCAACGCTGTTCAGGTCAGCATATACATTCGCCTGAATGTTTCCACCATCAGGGAGATCTATGATTCCCAGTTCGCTCAGTTTTTTGTGCACTGTATCTTCAGCTGGATGGGAATGCATGAGAAACTCAAGTTCCTGGATGATTCATGCCCCGATAAGTGACCTAATGACTGGTGATTCATAGGTTTCTGATGGGATCTCAGTACCGTCAGGAAGGTGGAGCGAACAGGTAAGGGGATCAGATCCATGGAAAGCCTTGAGCATGATCCACGAGGAGCGGGAAACTCCGACCGGAGGAATTTCAATCAGAGAGAACCCTTCTTGCGAGGAATAGCTCCGTCCCCTGGTTATTATCTTGCTGCTATTGATAGACAGGGAGACTCCTTCTGCAACAATATGTTCCCACGAAGAGAGGATATCACCAATAGCATCAGCGATGTTACCGTCCCCTAATGTATTGGTCAGATACAGACAGACGCCGCCGGTTTTATCAGCAATTCTTCTGACAAGGAGAGCATTTGGACTGCTATCGATACATATGACACTACACCGACGGTTGTCACTTCGTTCAGATTCCTCGTCGATGAGGGAGATTATTCGTCTAAAGTCAGATACTTGTGCATCGGTGATAATGAGTAGATACCGGGAGACCGGGCACGGTGATCGATCCTGAAACAGGGCCTGCTCGATAGCGACCCCAAGTTGAGTACCCCCGGACCGATCATATTTGAGAAATTCAATGGCGTCATTCCAATTCTTCAGTTGTGTGGGAACCGGGTTTTCTGCAAACCAGTACTGGTCAGACTCAAAAAGACAGAGATTGAACCGATCATCAGGCGAGAGCCGGGAGAGAAACAACTCTACTGCCTGATCAGCTGCCACTTTTTCCCCGCCATTCATAGAGCCGGAGTGATTCACAAGGACGATGACATCAAGTGGAATCCGTGGTATCTGCTCTATGGGCGGCGTTACCAGAGCGAGGAGGCAGGGATCATCCCCCCCAGATGAAAAGACCTGACATGAGATCTTATCCATCTGTGGCTCCGGGCGATAGATCAGTTCAAAGTCCTTGTTTGGGATCACCTCTTCGGAAGTGAGCAGATATTGTCCATCTCTTAATGAAATCGCATGAGTCGGACTTTCGAGTGATCCTGCACCGAGAGATCTGAGTTTAATGCTAAACCGGTGCAGGGGATCCTGAATCGTGAGAAGCGGATTCCCTTGAGCGCATGACGGGTGTGAATCTCAGTTTCACGTACATACCGGGGTGCAGTAGTCAGAGGAATCCTGTATGAAAACCCGGTCTGGTTCGGAGTTCCGGCAATGACAAACCGGGTCCTTATCCGCACTTCTTCGCCAGCTTTTATCCCGCTTACTGATAGGGTGAATACGTCTGGAGACTCCCGGGTAAGAAGGACCGCCTGACGATGGGTATCCCTGACTTCCTTATACTCATCCTCTGCTTGCTTCCGGGGGAGCAGGGCAGTTCTGATCTCCACTTCACCAAAGGTTACCAAAATTTCTGTTACCGCAGCATCACCAGGAAGAGGGAAGCAGTATATCGCTTCTATTGAACCTTCTTTTTCAATCTCTTCACGCTGGAATACAAAGATCTGGGTCAGGAAAAGATCCGCCACCGGTCCGCTGACCTCTCCTTCAAGCAGGGTCTTTTTAAGTGGGGCAAATTGACATGGCTTATCTCCAGCATTTGTCTGTTTAAGTACCGCAAAGCCCTGGATGCGGGTGTTGTCGTAGAATTGTGAGTTAAACAACATGGTATTTCCCTATTATAACTATAAACGATTCCCAGTGGGTATTGGAGAGTGGATATATATCGAGTCCAACTTATACCATTTGAAATCAGCCGATATGTGGAATGAAATCGTAGATTACATTAAATCAACTGAAATTTTTTGTCATATTTTGGCAGGATCATATGGAGTTCCGTATTCACATGGTACATATCACGGTTTACATTTGGATGCCGTGGAACCGCCATCCCTCCTCACTCTATCTGATAATAAACGGTTCGAAATTGGATATGCACTTGCCGATGCCTTTGCTGAGCATGCCCGCTCCTGTATTAAAAAATCATATTCAATTCAAAGGCCATGGCCCAAAACAGCACAATATCTACAGGAAAATGATCCTCATGGATTTGCTGAATATCGTGATACCTTTTATTCATTTGTCTATTTATCTGAAATGTTTGGAAAATTAGCACTTCTCATTTTTAAGGGCAATGAAAATAAAAAAGATGAATTAAAATCTTTTTTAGAGAAAAATGGAGATATTAGTTCATTCTTGCATTACCTTTCTAATTTTGGTCATGGTTGACTGGTTTATCTCACGCTCTTGAAGATAATGCAAATTATTCGCTATGGGAAAATCTTTGGGTGATATTAAATCCGTCAATCTCTTTAAACCTCCCCAAAGTTGAAAATATCAATATTAATCAAAAGAATGGGTCGTTTCAGAATCTTCAAAGAGTTTTTAGAAAAAAATAACTATAATGGGTGTTGCAGAACTCGTGTGATTAATAATTGGGTAAATCAAATTTCCGAAATGAGGGCACATGAAAGTTAGCAATAATCGGGCAATCGATCCGTGCGTAGAATCAAGAGGTGAGGTATTCTATCCGTTCGGGTTTAACCAGGTACCTATCAACCGGAATTTTTATACATCGCATCCAAATAGGACTAACCTTAGCAAATGGAATAGTTGTATCAGTGAAGTATGACAAAATTAATTAATTTTGTCATACAATACCATGATCATGTGCCCTACAATAAGTTTAAGGATCTCTGACAAGTTAAAGTCAGATATTGATTACTTTAAAGGAAAAGTTGATTGGAATCATGAAATGAGACAATTCATTGAGAGTAAGATAGATGAAGAACGAAAAATAGAGATCTTAGAGGAGTTGAACTCCCTCATAGAAGAACTCCCTGAAGCACCCGCAGGAACTGCCGCCAGATTAGTGAGGGAAGATCGTGACAGTCATTGATAGTTCTGCATTTTTAAAATTTCTCCTTAAAGAAGATGGATATCAGTATATTAAACAATGGCTTCACCCGGACAAAGATCCCCATTCGGTTTCCATGCTTCTCGCTGAAGTTGGGAATGTACTTTGGAAGTACCATCGAATGAGTTTGATAACTGAAGAGAAAGCGGGTGAATTGTACAATAAAGTCGTTGATATCTGTAAACATACTATTATCACGATCGAATCAAATGAGCAATATGGCAATGATGCCCTCCATCTTGCGATGAAACATGATCATCCGTTCTATGATATGCTATTCATTGCTCAAGCCATAGCAGGTCAAAGAGATCTCATCACGTGTGACAAAAGTCAGGCTACAATAGCAGAAAAATGTGGGATAAATGTATTCAGAGTTTGATGGCATCCTAAATTCTAAAAAGTGATTGGTAATGGAAAAATAATGTGAATAGTTTCCTCAATTTTTTGCAACTTTTACAATCTCCAGTCCAATTTCCACTAGGTTCTTGGGTATCTTCTGAACCGCATCCCGGTCATATCTTTTAACCTCCTCAGTCAATTTATCCCATGGCACAAGGGACGGACTAATCTTCTTGGATATATCTTTTACATTCCCGTATTTCCACCCGTCATGTAGCCGTTCAGCATTCCATCTTTCGTGTTCCATTTCTGCCAGGCATTCAATCTTCTTATCGGTAAATGAGATAATCTTCGTTTTTTTTCCTGTCGGAATCCGTATCTCATACCCAATTGCTTTCAGTTTCCTGTAGGTATGGTCTGCTTGTTGACGATTGGACTCTTTCAGACCCTCTGGTAATGTATCCCAGTCAAGTGCGACAAGAAGCGGTTAATCGGATTGCTAAAAAGCGGAAAATCCCGCAAATGCCACCCAATCCATTCTGGGTGTCTCTACCCGAACGTGCGTACCTGGTAACAGGAGGGTGCGAAGCAACGGGGACAACGTGGTGATGTCCATAGTCTCATTGGAATAAGCTGCCAGAGAAAGGTGCCATGGACAAGCAGACGCTGAATTGCTGCAGGATCGTTAATACAACCAGTAGGAAAGAGATTTGCCACTGGCCCCAATGAGGGAGAATCACGGTATCAGTAGTTTTGATTATGCTGATACGGATGGACGAAGCTGATTCCGGTCTATGGGCAAGTCCTAAAGCACCACAATTATCCGGTTAATCGAACTTGGAAATCCCAATACGCTCCCGGTATCATCCGGGTGGGAACCGTGCGAACGGGACTATATGCGTAGTGGGAGTAGGATGCCACAAAAAGCGAATGCCCGACTGTAATAGTCGTATGGATAGGGGTTCAATCTTTGCCCTGACCTGAAAGGGTGCTGACGTGTGGCTGGTTTTTCACGGCGAACAGGATGTATTACAATGAACGGGATAAGTTCAATTACGCAAACATGCGAGGACATCTCGGATAAAGAACTAGCTAAACAATGGCGTAAAATCCCATTAAAGACAGCTCAGGCCTTTATTAAGCGACTACAGACACGAATCGCAAAAGCAGTGAAAGAAGGTAAGTATCGACTAGCAAAACGTCTCCAATATCTGCTCGTAACATCGTTTTATGCGAAAGTACTTGCAGTACGGAAAGTGACAGGAAATCGTGGAAGAAGAAGTGCTGGAGTAGACGGCGAAAAATGGACAACTCCTCAGGAAAAGATGAGGGCTGTTCTTAGACTCACTGGTAAAGGGTATCGAGCACAACCTCTCCGGAGAATTTACATACCCAAACCTCATTCGGATAAATTCAGACCTCTTTCTATTCCCACTATGTATGACCGTGCAATGCAGGCTCTGTACGCTTTGGCTCTCACCCCATGGGCTGAAACCACCGCAGATAGAACCTCATTTGGATTCCGAACGAATCGTAATGCACAGGATGCTGCTGCATATGCATTCCAATGCTTAAGCAGAAAAGTATCTGCCCAATGGATTCTAGAAGGCGACATCCAAGGCTGTTTCGATAATTTCGCACACAGCTGGTTGCTAGCCAACATACCATTGGATAACAGAGTACTTAACCAGTTCCTCAGTGCAGGATTTATTTATGATGGAATTCTCTACCGGAATACATCAGGAACGCCACAGGGCGGCATACTATCTCCATTGCTAGCAAATATGGCTTTGGATGGAATGGAATATGTGCTTAAAGAACATTTCAAGAGGAAGAAAGTAAATTTTATCCGGTTTGCGGATGATTTTCTCGTAACGGCAGAATCGCAGGAAGTTGCAGAACAATGCAAAGAAGTTATTGTCGATTTTCTTAAGGAACGTGGGCTTGAACTCTCTTTTGAAAAGACACGTATCGTTCATATCGATGATGGCTTTGACTTTCTCGGCTGGAACTTCCGTAAATTCAAAGGTAAGTTGCTTATAAGACCCTCCAGAAAAGCAATAGCTGCTATCACAGAGAAGTTGAGTGATATAATTAAGTCGGCTAAAGCCTGGACTCAGGACGATCTTATCAAAGCCTTAAATCCAGTTATCCAAGGCTGGGCAAGATACCATAGATGCGTATCGTCCAGCGCAACATTTAGTAAACTCGATTGGATTTTAAGGAAAATGTTATGGACCTGGGCCAAACGCAGGCATAACAATAAAGGGAAAGGCTGGATTGCTATGAAATACTGGCAACCTACTCTGACCCGAAAACAAGTTTTTCGAACTGTCACTCAAACACTTGCTAATTTCTCGGATACCAAAATTAGGTATCGAAAATTTCTAAGGTTGAAAGCAAATCCATTCTTAGATTTGGACTACTTCAACAAAAGAAAGGGAATTTTCCTTTCTACACAAAAGTCGATTCGAATTTTCTTATTCTGTGCCCATAAAAGCGGGTAGTGAAAAACTTGAGCTGTATGCGTTGAAAGGCGCACGTATAGTTCTTGGAAGATGGGGAGGGAGCAATCCCTCCTTGTTATTCGACAAGAAGACCTCGAATCCCGGTGGTCGTACCGTTTCATAAAACGATCGTCGACTGGCTGACACTAAAAGATGAGGACGGGAGTTATCCGGCGGGGGAGTATGCAGTTGATCCCCTGAAAGGAAGGGAACGGATCGCGGTCTTCTGTCTGGATGAGACAAAGGCTGAAGGACCATTATCAGGATATGCACTCAGACACCTGCCTGCTGAACTGGCTGCTGCCGGGAAGTGGAAGGAGTTGTCAGAACTGCTCCAAAATCCACGGTTTATTAAGAGAAGATTGCGAGTGAAGGGATGTATGCCCTGCTTGGCGATTATGATCTGATTGGAGCGTATCTCCTTATTCTTTCTGATAATGAACGATTTGAAGTTGGATATTCACTTGCTGATGCACTTGCAAATTATGCCCGTTCATGTATTAAAAAGGCATATTTGTATCAACAACCGTGGCCTAAAACTGCTCAATATCTTCGGGAAAATGATCCTATCAAATTTAAGGATTATCGTGATACCTTTTATTCCTATATTTATCTTGCTGGAAGGTCTGGAGAATTAGCCCATCTAATTTTTAAAAATAATGAAAATAAAAAAGAGGAATTAAATATATTTTTAGAGAGAAATGGGGATATAAGTTCTTTTTTTCATTATTTAGAAAATTTTGGGAGTGGTGAAACTGGTTTGTCCCATGAGATTGAAGATAATGCAAATTATGAAATCTGGCATAAACTATGGGAGATAAATAAATCAGAGATGATATTAGAATCTTCCAAAGTTGAATAGATAATTATTGATAAAAAAAGGGGGTTACCTCAGGGGGTTAGGAGTTTTTTAAAAAGAAAGTAAGAATTTATTGGCCCCCTCTTCCAATTCAATTTCACAACTATTATCATACTCCCTCCCACCTCTTCTTCAAAGCCTTACCCACTCACCCGGTCAAATGGGAAACAGTCTCGGTCTTCATTTCCTCAACTTTCAACGATATGCATGCCGAGCGGGATTATCTGAAAAAAAGGGGTTTTCCAGAGCTCCGGGAGTGGTGTGAGAAATGAAAACTCTGGTTTTTGGAGATTGACCTCCGCTGGGGGTGACTGAGGAAAAAGCTACCATGCATAAGAATGTGGTAAAATTTGTCTTGACCGGATCAACGATTGTCGGTCATTCGACATCTTTTTTCTTGGCCAGCGCCGAATTTCGGTGCCATGGAAGGAGTATATCTCATCGGAGACCTGGGAGAAATACACGGAGCTGAAGATTTATGTCGGGAAGGCCTCGGTCACAGTGCTCAATAATTTGCCATGCGATTCTCTATTCGATCGTGGTTAGCTGCATATGTTTTTAGAATCAAAGTTTGACAATATCTGCTAGATTCTTAAGTGGATGGTGACTCTTCCTTCAGTTTGAAATCATTATTCTAACGTAATTTACAACATACCATAATTGTATCTAGGGATTGAATTAGTCAACGATTCTTTCGGCTTACAATCGAAATGAATCTTTTACAAGATCAATATTGAATGGCCCTATTGAGTGTTCCAGGTCAATGTTTATATTTCCAGAAAGTTGATAATTATAATCATAGATGGATTCTCTTGCGATTATTGAAAAAAGAATACAATCTCTTTCTCCAGACCTTCAAGAGAAGGTTCTCCACTATATAGATACTATAATTAATGAACAGAAAAGAAATGAGGATAAAGTGAAATTTAAGTCAGCTTCATATGGAGTCCTCAAAGAGTTAAAAGAGACATATACTTCAGTAGATCTCCAACATCAGATTCTAAAATGGCGAGAAGAAGATGTATCTGATTGATAGAATATTTTTTTGGAATATCTGCTTGATCAGGAGAAAGCTTCCTGCATAACAGATTTTTTTGAAAAAACAGATTGCAGAAACCTATGGGTAACTGATTTCTGTCTCAATAGTATAGGGATTGTATTTGCACGGAACAAAATAATCGAGAAGTACCAGACCTTTTTATCTGTAGATATTGTCAGTAACGGAGTAGGCATACTGTCTCTTCACCTTTCGGAAGTAAATATTCTCGTTGAAACCATTCATAAATATAATCTTGATTATGACGATGCATACCAATATTCAGTAGCTAAAAGATAGAAAGTTTCAATAAAGATTTTGATAAAACAGACCTGGGAAGATTACATCTATCAACCTGAATAATATCGCAATTTGGTTATACTGATTAAGGAGGCTATTGCACAATCGGTTTTTATGAGCACTATATTATCAATTCACAGCGTGATATCCTTTATTCTCACCGTGAATTTCCTGATTGTATTAATAAATGAAATTCGTGCAACACCCTCATATGCTTCATATTGACCAGCATCCGGTATATGCTGTCCTCCTCGCAGCAAGCCTCTTTGGTGCAACTGCACCACTTGCAAAACTGCTCCTCGCTACTACCGGGCCGGTAATGCTCGCGGGTCTGCTTTATCTTGGATGCGGAGCCGGACTGGCGCTGTATATGGTTATTCGAACGATGACAGTCCCTGCACAGTATCATTCTGAAGCCCCACTTACAAGGCCGGATATTCCCTGGATCTGTGGTGCAGTCATTGCAGGAGGAGTATGTGGTCCTATCCTCCTCATGATTGGATTATCGTATATCCCGGCTGCCACCGCTTCATTATTGTTAAACTGTGAACTGGTAATGACTGCAGGAATTGCGTTCATTTTTTTCCATGAACAGAAAGGGAAGAATCTGATTGCAGCCATCATTCTGATAGTTATTGCAGGAATCCTTCTCTCATTTGATCCAGAAGGAATTATGGTCTTATCTTTAGGTGCGTTAGCGGTAATTGCAGCCTGTTTCTTCTGGGGTCTGGATAACAATCTGACAACACAAATTGCTGCCAAAGATCCGCTTATGATAGTATTTATTAAAGGTATAGGGGCTGGATGTATCTCTTTTTGTATTGCATTAGGTATTGGTGAATCAATTCCTTCATTGGCTTTGATTTGTTATGCTTTGTTTCTTGGATTTTTTGGGTATGGACTCTCTATTGTGTTCTTTATCTATGCACTGAGGGGAATAGGAGCTGCACGGTCAGGAAGTATCTTTGCTACTGCTCCGGTCATTGGAACGATCTTCTCTTTTATGCTTTTTCCAGAAATGCCTGATATTCTCTTTATTTTTTCCTTCCTCTTAATGATAGCTGCAATATGGCTGATTCTCTCTGAACACCATCTTCACCCACATACACATAATTCTGTCACTCATGAACACCGACATCTCCACCCGGAAAAGCATCATATTCATCATCATGAGAATGTAGAGTCAACAAATTCCCAAATTGATCATACTCACCCCCATATACATGAGCAGATAACACATGATCACTCTCATACACCTGACATTCATCACCGACATCGACATGAAAAATAACAAGAAAAGAAATAGGGGTTTTTCTTATGGTTGTACCGCACTCTCAACAGGTCTGATATGTACCCCTAATTTAATGGATATATAAATCAGGAATAATCAGTTCCAATCCTGTGTTGAACCAGCAGAAACTGATGTATCATTACAGTTCATTCCTTTTTCACAATCTCATAAAGTGTCGTACGCTGGTACAGTGTCCGGGAAATATCTTCTGTTATTCGTTTCATTTCAGATGGATCAAGATAATCCGTATTCATAGCTCCTGCTTTTTTCGAGATCGACTCTTCATACATGGTTCCACTGAGGTCGTTTGCACCGGCTAACAGGCACAACTGAGCCATTTTTGTTCCCATTTTTACCCAGGATGCCTGGAGATTATCGATATTATCAAGGAAAAGACGGCTGACTGCATACATTAGGAGATCTTCTGATCCTGTTGCACCGGGACGTGCTTTTCCCTGCAGATAGAGAGGAGAATTATAATGGACATAGGATAGAGGAACAAATTCTGTAAATCCTTTCGTATCGTCCTGAATGTCCCTGATTATCTGTAAATGCTGTATTTGATCCTCAGGCGACTCAATATGTCCATACATAATGGTAGCTGTTGACCTGATTCCCTGATGATGTGACTCTCTAATAATCCTCTCCCAGGTCTTTGAATCTATCTTTTGAGGGCATATTTTATCACGGATATCATCAACAAGGATCTCAGCTGCAGTTCCACAGAGCGTTCCAAGACCTGCATCTTTCATCATGGCCAGCAGATCTGTTGTTGCAATTCCACTTTTTTCTGCTCCATATGCCACTTCCATTGGATTACTGGCATGGATATGAATGTCTGGAGCAGCTTTATGAATGGTGTTAATGATATCGATATATGACTGTCCGGTAAAATCCGGATGAAGTCCGCTTACGGTGCAGATCTCAGTGATATCATGTGTCAGAGCTTCTCTCACTTTTCCATCGATAAATGGTAGAGAATGGGTATAGAGATCATCATCTTTTTCTTTCCGACAAAAACCACAGAAACCACATGAATTAATGCAAAAATTCGTTACATTGATATTATGGTTTTTAACATACGTTACCCGGTCTCCGACCCGCTGCTCTCTCATGAGATCTGCAGCCGCTAGTACCTGCATCATATCCCTGTTTCGTGATTGTAAAAGAATAAGGGCTTCATCTTTCATTAGACGATGCCCCTCTAAAACATCAGCAAGAAGTTGTGAAATGTCTGGTGATTTGATTACGAGTCTCTTTTTAGTATCCATGTAATTTCCTCTATTATCGTGTCAGTACAGCATTCAGGCATTTCTGAAAGATGCCCCGTAATTTCGTGCAGATGTCAGGATTATCTCTCCTCCACGATATTGATCCAAATATTTTTGGGATGCCTGGATAGTATCATTCATTCCGGTATCTGAAATGGCATAGAGTGCTGGACCAAATGAACTCATTCCTGCGCCAACAGCTCCTGAAAGGCGCATCTCCTCGAGAAGTCCGGGATAATAATCAGGTTGCAGAGCCAGTTCAACTTTTTTAAATCCCAGGGTCTGCAACGAATTTACCGATTTTCCAAACTGTTCTATATCATTATCAGCAACTGCCGGGAGCATTCGCATTAACACCTCATGACAAATCTCTCTGACTTCAGAGAGTGGGACCGGGCAATGTCGGTTAAAAATATCCTGCTCTTCTGAACCATTTGCCCCTGGTGGAACAGAGGGAATAACCACAAGAATATTCCAGTTTTCAGGGAACTTATGGTGAACGGTAACCGGAGCCGGATGAATTCCCTGGCAGGCAGAAGAAGGACTAAATGTATTTTTTTCACCAGTTTTTCCAAAACTGTGTCCTCCATCAATGATAAATCCACCTAACTCAAAAGCTAGTTCCGATACCTGATGTTCCACCCCTGCCAACAGTTCCTGAGAGATCCCGGATTGGAATATTTCTGTCATATAATCTGCATAATGCATATGCAGTTGAGAGAGCAAGACTGGTACCACTCCCAAGACCAACATGGCGTGAATATGATGATCTAATGGTAATATTTGCTCCATTATCAATTCCTAACCGATGTAACAGGCTGGTTGCAACATTCCTGACAACTGCAACAGAACCCGGGTCATCACCTCGTACCTCAACGGTAGGATGCATCCTGACTTCAAGGAGTGTCTTTGGATCCTGTAATGTGATTCCAATTCCCCCGTCAACTCTCCCGAGATCTCCATGCATATCTAATAGACCCAGATGAAGACGTGATGGAGCCTCGATGAGAATCCTTTTTTCATCAAGAAACCGATTATACGGAAATGTTTCCTGAATAGAAATCAGAGGTTTATCCTGATGGAATATCCTATATTGTCTGCTTAAGAGAGTTTCCTGCTTAAAAATGTTAAAAACTTCACTAAGATTTGGATCTGCAGCACGAACATATGCATCGGTAATTTCACGACGTGTCTCCAGATGATGTTCCTTTAGGATACGACCGATAGGTATATCTGCCTGCATCAAATCCTGTCTGATATCTAAAGAGAGACGATCTATCGGAGTATACGATACTGCATAGATGAGTACTTCAGGAGAGTTCTGATTTTTTATCTCGACAACCCGGTAATTTACGCAATCGCCCTTCTTAATCTCTAGTTCTGTTGCAATGGTAGCATCTGCAGGGATTACTTTCTGAATACGTGTGTTTATTGTAACCGCATTTCCTGTGACAACTTCAAGGAGATTTGTTACTGATCCATCCGTTCCTAATAGGATCTTCTGGACGGGCGAGAGTTTTCCGGTCTCCATCTCAATCATCTTAATTTTTTGAGATATGTCCATCATATTGCATCTTTTTTTTTAAAATTTATTTTCCAGGTAATTATCCAATCTATACCGTCTCATTGAATGAATAACAGCACTGTCACATTGTGTATTGTAAGGTGACTCGTTACCAATATAAAATTTTTGATTATCTC
>Ga0268282_1001068_pt1 | contig 12531 bp, 10 predicted proteins | sample saktaG_12_FD_190133 | JGI IMG/M metagenome (GOLD analysis project Ga0268282, IMG submission 190133) | Saline water microbial communities from Sakinaw Lake, British Columbia, Canada - sak_2011_5_24_120m | ecosystem: Environmental > Aquatic > Non-marine Saline and Alkaline > Saline ...
ATATGTCAAGAAATAAATTAATGAAATCATGTAATAAATGCACTACATTTTGGAGATTCCAAGAAAAATGTGTTGATTTTAAGGGCAGTTACGAGGATAATTCATTCTCAACTGTCAAAGATGGGTAATATATTAAAAAATAAATTTATACCTAAAGATAAGCTTAAAGACTGGACTCAATATTCTAATAATTTGTCAAATTATCCTCTTGTTAAAAAATATCTAAGCTATATTTTAAAAAAATGGGTTGAAAATCTTCAAAATCCATTAGAAATACAATGGATAGAAAGTTTATGGAATGTGAAATGGTTTAAATGATAGATATTGGTTTTCATTCCCTATTCGAGGGACCAAAGAGATTAATAGGATAAGAACAATATTTTTATAAAAATGCATAACATTTGAGCTCAGCGGTTAGGGCACGCGCCGATTTCGGCGCGGGTTACAATCCGCTGATGCGAATTGTTATATGGTATTTTTTACTAAATGTTTATATTTTAAGAAAGCTTCTCGTGTTTTTTGTCCAAAACCATGCTTGTTGCAGAATTCCTCATCTCCAAATCCTAGTGATTTAGTTATATAAGCCGTTCCATCACGAAACCAGGTAGGATTTTCTTTTTGATATGAGGTAACAGCTTCTTTTGTGCGTTCCACAATATTATCTATTGCTTCCAGAGTTGGATATTTTTGTAAATTCAAGTCAGAAAGAAGACGAATGTGCCAATTGTCAGAAACGGGTAAATCTTTGTATTTCCATTTTGTATAAGCATAAAGTGTATCGTAATCAACTGGCTGCGATAAAAAATTAGCGGGAGCCTTTTCTTTTTCATGAATTTCATAAATATAACATTCCCTTTTTTCTCGCATCGAATCAAAAATTCCCTGAGAAATTTCAAGCAAAGAAGCAACATTATTTAAATCACGTTTCATTCTGTCTGGGATTGAGGATTCTTCTTTATAAACTAAATGATGACTTATCAACGCCCAAGCATCTTGTAATACTGTCCTGACTTGGATTTCACATTTTAGATTTATTATTCCGTCATATCGTGTTCCAGAATAACGATCGCCTAGGGATACAACAAAATGAGAGCCATGGTATCCCATTTTGTCAACACCAAGAGCTTTAGTTTTATCAACACGTTTATGGACATTAAAATTCTCTTCAATTATTTCTTTTATATTTTGTATATCTGGTTCATAGTAAGAAACAATCCTTACGCCCGCTAGGTCTGTAATTTCATCAAGCGGATTTTTGTATGACTTTCTTTTTATTTTTTTAGTGAGACTTTCTATACTTTTTTCTCGGCATGATAAGTTGTTTATTTTAATATTTTTGTCGCTTATTTTTTGATCAATAACATATTTGACCTCTTCAGATAGCTTTTTATACAAAAGCATTTGAATTTTATATGTTTCAATCGTTTTTTCTATTGACATACAATTACTTCCTCAATAAAAATATAAAAACATATGCTAAAAAATGACCCCATTTATCGTTTTTTCCATTGCCCAGACATACATACTACAACATTATTTCCGTTCTCAAGCTTAAGTTTTTTTCGCAAACAAGTATCTGAAACAAGCTCAATATCTCGAAATAGTCCTGAACCAAAACGCCTAACGACCCAACAGTGAATATACTCTTCTGAATGTTTATTTGTGAGAACAGCTCTCCATACTTGTGCGCTTCCAAGATTAGGATATTCTTGGATTGGTAAAAGCTTGTTATTTTTTATTAATTGTCCTGAAATGATAAATTCAGGTTGAAATCCTATCTCGTCAAGCATTTTGATATTATTTTGGTATCCTAACCGAGAAAATTCTTCAGGATAACCATCTTCATTAATACGAATATTCAACGATCCCTTGAATAAATTGTGAGGCCAATCTTTAGAAGCCCCTTCAATTTTTGTTTTATCCGGGAATTCAAGTTCTAAATATTGTCCGCAACCAGATATTACCGTTCCTGTAAAATACAATTTATCTATTTTATTTTCTCATATAACAATTATTATAATGCATGCTGTATTTTGAGGAAAATACAACTGCAGAACCGTCTAAATATCATAAATCCCTCTAAAAATATGCTAACAATGCAATAATATTTTATCAATATCCTTGTTATATAGCAAGCTGTCGAATCAAATCATCATAGAAGATTTTTAAATGACTTGACAGGGCTGTATATCTGACGAATTAGATATTTTTATTATTTTCAGGGCTTATCGAGTGGACTCGAAACATCTGCATATTTTTTCCGAATCACATGAGTGTAAATCATTGTAGTGTTAACTTTTTTTACTTTCTGGATCCACAGACAGATTCTTGGAAGGAAATACCCACCAGTAATCGCAAACCGCTGCCATAAAGTAGTTTTGCCATTAATAAATACTGGCCGGATAGATAAGAGAATAAACTATTTACTTCCTTTCGGGATAAAACAACTGGCAACTTAAATCTACGTTTTGCTCTAACAGTGTCTGCAAGGTTTTTAAGTTCCTTATACAGGACATTTCTAAACAGAAACAACAATACATTAAATGCTTGATTCTGGGTCGAGGCAGATACTTCTTTTGAGTAGTCAGAGAAAGGTTGCGGATGTGCATGTCTTCCCACATGCGTTGACGTAAAGTGTTCATGAAACCTCCTTTGTGAAGTTGTAGATTTTGTGATACCAATCTTAGACTCTTCAAAGAAGGTTTACGAGTAAGATGAAAATCTATCCAGAATTAAAAAATCAAACGTTTATCCGTATACCGCGAAGCGGTTTAGTTCAAAACTACCTTCCGAGCCAATGGGAAACGTACCTTCCCTCACTATAGGAAATGTCCTATCCACAACTATAGGAAAAGTCCTTGCCATTTACACCGCTGTAATTTAACATTTGGTTCATTGTATCCCACTCGTAATTTACTGTACTTATTCTCTTTTCTGTGAATTCTCATATTCTTCTCCTTTTAAGAGAACTGTTATATGCTTTTTGAAGCTTCTATCAGTTCCTGTCCAGTCAAAATAATTATTCTTTTCATCTATTAGAAAATTTAAATTATGGATATATTACCAAAAGAAAAAAATTCTTTATTTCAAGTCTTTAGCTTATTTTTTCTCACAGAGTCTGATATCATTATGTATGAAGTCCAGATTGACTTTACTTTTTCCTTTATTGCAGAACCCCTGCACGAACTTTTAATAGCTGCCGAAATAAGAGAGAAGCCTTTCTAAGCGACAGCAAAAATTTTGGCATGATTTAAGTGCAAAGTCCCTATTTTTGACCCCTTCCTGTGATCTAACTATAATATTTGTATTCGAGCAGCTCAGCAGGGGGGAATTGAACAAAAATGGAAAGAAGATGGCTGGAAGCCAAAAAGGAAATATTTATAGATTAAATTTAAAAGATTGAATTCTTAAAGCGTTTATCTTATATTTCTTATAAGAAAGAGATTAAATATTATGGTCCCTATGAATCCTTCCGTTAATAGAAATAGTGAAAAACTATTTAAAGAAAAGCATATAACTACGAGAACGGTTCAGCGGATATTTGAAAGTGCCTGTAAAAAAGCAGGGATAGGGAAAGAAGTAAGCGTTCACAGTTTAAGGCACAGCTTTACTACCCATCTTTTAGAGCAGGGAACCGATCTCAGATATATACAGGAGCTATTAGGACACAAGAGCAGTAAAACCACAGAAATCTATACACATATAAGTAATAGGGATTTAAAGAAGATAAAAAGTCCATTAGACAATATAAAAGTAGTTAAGGGGAATTTATGAAGAAAAAATTTATTCTATGATAAGGATGTATATGCGGCACTGTCGGATATAAACGAGTTGTGCGAAATTGGCGACAAGCGTTTTGAAGTATACTATGCATATACAAAGGTTCAAAAATAGGGGAAGATATTAGTATGAATATGGACACTCTCCTGAAAAATTTGTGGAGCACTTTAGAGGGTTGGTTTAATAGCTTATCACCTGGAGAAGTTATACTTATCGTAATTGGTATTTTGTCCTTAGTCGTTATGGTCATAATCGGCATTTTGACCCTAAAAGCCATGGGCCGCCGCAAAGCCAAAAAGCCCTTTCCATTCGATATTATTGCTGCAGAGAATCTGTTTGAGATATTGTTCCCCCAGGAGGAGCTTGAAGGATACATTGAAAGAAACCAGTTAAAAACTGAGTTAGGGCAAGATTTGATCCCAAAATCTCAATTGATATTAATCCACGGTCTTTCCGGAGTTGGGAAAACAAGAGAGGCAGTCGAGCTCATTCGCCGACAAAATAGTATTCTAGGGCTAAGTGTTAAAGAGAAAAACACTTACTTTACTAACGGAACAGTCGAGGTTCCCATAGGGTTAGAACGAGGATACCCCTTCCGGAATGTTATCCTTTTTGTTGATGATCTTCGTGTGGGTTTAAAGGTTAGGGATGAAATAGAGGAAGATAAGAAGAAGCTGGAGCCTGCCCCTGAGCGTCTCAAAGGGGCAATTGATTTTTTCAAAGAAAACTGCGAATTAAAGCAGGTTATCGTGACAATGTTAACAGAGGAATATGAGAAACTCAAACACGAATCCATGGGCTCTCAGCTACTTGAAGAATTTTTGGTTATTGAATTAGAAGAAATGGTTTCCACAGAAAAAATTTATTATATCGAGAAGCTTACCGACACTTTTAGCCTCGCAATCGAGGAGCCAATCAAAAGAAGTTTTGTAGAAGCAAGCGATGAATCACTAACTAGGCTCTATTCATTCTTCCAAGAATTGCAAAGCAAAGGTAAAAAACGTGTAGAAGCTGAAGATGTCGAAGAATTTAAGAAAATATCCAAAATTCTTCGGAAGCGGATATACAATCGTCTTGCTCTTGAAGAGAAGCTAGTCTTCGATGTATTAGCAAAGCTTTATCAGTTTTCGATTCCTTCTATTTCATACGTTATGATGGAGCTATGCATTTTTATCAAACCAGGCTTCAAACCCTTTACAAGACGGAGGTTTAAGAAAGCACTAAAGAATCTGGATGGGAAGTGGCTTAGAGCTAAGGAGAATAAGGTCTATTGTCCTGAATCTCGGCTTTTCCTAAAGAGTGCCGAGGATCCTGATCTTCACGAGGACTTACAATTGTTAAGTGAAGTAATTGAGAAATTAAGTCGAAAACGAAAATACGAAAAAGATGTTTATTACCTATTGATGCCTCTTACCCGGGCACTACACGATTATAAGATGTATGAGCGGTCGGTTAAGTTAAACGATCGCATGTTACAACTCTCCCCAAAGGCGCTCCCGGTTAACACTGAAAAAGCTAGGTCTGCAGTTCTATTTCACAAGGGACACAGTTACTACTGCCTTGGCAGAAACTATTGGCGTTTGGCAGAAGGTTGCTACAAGGATTCTATTCAATTCTACGATCAGAATCTCTTTGCCAAGCATGCTTTGGCAACACTTTATTGGAAACAAACTAACTTACCTGAAGCACTTAAGTACCTGGACGAGATTATTAAGGCAAATGAGAAAGACCTTCTTGCCTACAAGACTAAGCTCGAGATTCTTACCGATAGTGGCATTGATCTAGATGAAGCCAAGAAAACCTATCGGGACATTAAGAGACTGCTAAGAGACGAGTCTACCCCTTTAAAGGTAGCTCTTTCTGCTGAATTTGCCTGCGTTCGCTTTTCAGCTAAGATGGGAGAATTTCTGGAAGAGGCGGGAGAGATAGGGAAGGCAGAAAAGCGGTTCGTTAAAAGCATAAAGCAATATGAAACTCTTATCAACAAAATCCCACCTCAGGAGAAGGAGCTAGACGCCATAGTTCGGAATGCCTATGGTTGTTTCTTGTATGATATTTTGCACAAGCCCGACAATGCTATTATTCAATTAGAGAAAGCTTATAAGGCATGGTCAAAGCATACCCATACCCTTCATAAATTGGCGAGCGTTTATCTTGAAGAAGCAGAAATTCGAGTTAAGGAGAGAGATAGCTATGTCTCCAAAGCTAAAGAATTGCTAAATGAAGTCTTAACAATTGATCAGCACCATTACCCTGCACACCTCTCTATTGCTAGGTTAGAGGGAGAATCTATAGATTGGGATAGCGTGGATGAGTCGGAATTCTGGGAAGAGGTTTCCAAGATTTACCGCAGATATCAGGAAGCTGTGGAACCGGAGAGTAACACTTATCCAAGTCTACATAATCCAATAGCTCATCATGTTACAGGTTGCTTCCTTTGGCACATAGAAGCTGTAGCGCATAAGAGAGATATTCTTGGGAACAGGCCTCTATCAATTCCATCCGCTGATATTGAGTTCACGGAGAGTATCACTATTGAAAAGTGCTTTAAGGACGCTCTTCCACGATACATCCAAGATCATTTGATATTAGCGTATTACACTCTTGGGTCATACTTGGTGACAGTAGCTTTAGGGTCTCGTGATATGTTCCAAAAGGGACAAGCCTTCGTGGGCAAGGCTGTCAATTTGAGCAGACAGGTAGGAAGTGATTTTAAATTTAGCTCCCAAAATTCCTACGCTGAATCTTTTGTTGGAAAGCTGCTCCTATCCATGGGTGAAAAGGGAGAGGCAAAAAAACTTCTGGTCAGTGCAGTATCCAGATATGATAAAAATTGGCGGGCATGGTGGTGGCTTGGTCGCATCCATGAAATAGATAGAGAATTTCTAGATGCAATGAAATGCTTTGACAGATGCTCTGAGGGACAAGCATCGCCAAACCTTTATGGGCAATTACGAAGTATCGTTCAGGATTGGATAGATGAAGGGAAAATCGCAGCAGATATGGGCCCAAAAATTAAGTATTCACAGCGGGCATATGAACTTGATCCCAATGGCGATCTCAATCCCAAGAACCTGTCTGATTATGGCTTTGACCTGTACCAAAAGGGAAAAGAAAGAGGAGAACAAGGTAGGCTAGAAGAGGCAAAGAAATTGCTTCTCCTTGCCTACAAAAAGTACATCGAAGGAGGCCTTACAGAAAAGGCAAACTTTCCCCTTTGGTATGCAGGAAAGTGCTTGGAGCTACTAAATGGCCGGATTGACCGGGAAGCACTCAGATATTATATAGAGTCGGCCATATTGAAAGGTTCAGAGTTGAGCTATACAATGTTGAAAGACAAAGTCTTGAATTATTGTTTTCCGATTTGGAAGTCAGGTCAAATCGTGGATGCTGACATTGTATCGGCAATCGAAGTTTGTGCAAATCATCATTTGGAGTATCCCGCGGCGAATACAATGATTGGCATAGTGCTACAACGAAATCGAGAGAATAAAAGAGCGTTACCATATCTGAAGAAAGTCAGAGCTACTAAAGATACTTTTATCTTGAGGGCGCTAATGGAATGCTATTATGGATTAGAAGAAAAGCAAAAGGCAGAAGAAATCTGTCAAGAACTATATTCTTTATTACTTGAAGATGATGCGAAAAGGAAATTAAGAGACCGTGCCTCTAAATTAGGTTTGAAATGTTTTTAATAAGTGATATTTTAGACGCTAACTTCGCACAACAGCGGATAAAAGGGAAATCAGAGATTTCCCCAAATCCCGACAAGTCAGCAATTTTCTTACTCCTATATATTTGACTAATATTGGTTATCATACAATGAAAAAATCATATAATGGTCTAACATAATATGGCGATTTCGATTTGTTATCTAATATTTGAAGTAAATTACAAATAGGTTCAATCCGATGTATCAATTTGGTCTGAAAGTTTATGATATAATAAAATTCTCACCCGTGATTATTATGCAGATAGATAAGAGTAATATTGCTAAATCGCCATATTATATTTGACTTTTCTAGCTTGTTTTTGTATATTCTACCTATGAAAGAAAGCGAGGTGGAATATGCTAGAAACTAATAATGAAACAAATCATTTTTTCTTCTCAGGCCCCTCAGGTGTTCTTTCCATCCAACCTGGCGATAAAGTCGCTATTAAATTAGCTATGCTCATTGATGGCAAATGTATGGGGCTTGGTCCGCTTAAGGCTGCCAAAAAGTATGGATACAGTAAGCAACGCTTTTTCCAGGTTTTGCATGCTTATAATCAGGAAGGAATAGAAGCTCTTAAAGATAAAAAGAAAGGCCCACAGCGGAATTATGTTCGCACAGAGATCATTGAAAATCAGATTATTCGCCATCGATTTCTCGATCCAGATGCGAGTTCAAAAGTCATTGCACAAAAATTGAGACAGAGTGGCTATAATGTAAGCCAAAGAAGTGTCGAACGTACTATTACCGAAAAAGGGCTACAAAAAAAAACTTCATACCCTCAATCCAAAAAAGAAGGTAAAATCGGTTGAAGTTCATGTAACAAAACGGAGAACGGAAAGACGTCCTGCAGATGTAAAAAGTATAGAGCGTGGTGTTAGAGAATTACTGGCACAGAAAGTATCCGGAACTTTGTTAGGCATATGGTTATTGATTCCAGAGCACTTAAGGTTAGGGAGTTGGGATTTATTAGAGGCATGGGCTGGCGATAATTGCAGCGGAATAAAACCTCGTTTAGCCCTTCAGATGGTTCATGAAGCTGCGTTATGTACAACAGGAATTCGTCAAACACGTTCCTTATGCCATCAAGGTTTTGAGTTGGCAAACGGTTTGCCATACATCGCTACAGACGAGGAAGTTCATTATTTATTGAATGAACACCGTATTGATGAAGCAAAACAGCTACAGATCAAGTTGGCTTTGCTTCGTAAATGCCTTGGGCACTATAAGGGTAATATTTTAGCCTTTGATCCCCACCGAATTCGGACTTATTCTCACCGTATCATGCCCAAAAAGAGGAGTCGTCCTAATGAACGTTCCTATCAACTCCTACAAACATTTTTTTGCATAGACGTACAGACGGGGCAACCTCTGGGATTTACCATAGGTTCATCAGGGAAAACAACTACAAGAGCTTCTTTAGAACTGTTAGAAATGATGGACATGATTTTACCATCAAATAATGTGTTACTTTTAGCAGATACGGAACATGAAAGTTGTAGACTAATAGATCACATTATTGAAAGCGACAGATACGATATTTTAATGCCTGCTGCCCGAAAGAAAGCGGTTATCAATACAATTAAAAATCTAGAATATAAGTGCCGCTGGGCTGGTTATGCCACTGCTGAAACAAAATACAGACATGGAGAAAGTAAGCATGAATTCAGATTAATTGGACAGCGTAGCGGTGAAAAGGAAGAAGAATATAACTACAAACCTTTTATTACCACTGGAGATAGCTCTTCTTTGGAATTAATTACAGAAGATTATCCAGAGCGATGGACTATTGAAGAATTCTTTAACTTTGATGGCGCAATGGGATGGGATCGTGCAGCAACTATGAATTTAAACATTCGGTATGGAAAACTCTCTTTGTCTCTCATTGCTCAAGCAGCAGCTTATCAACTTAAGAAAAAATTACCAGAACCATATAAAAAATGGACAGCACAACATCTAGCAGATTCTATCCTACGTGGAATTGATGGTGATTTGCGTGTAAAGGATGATACTATAATTGCTACTTTGTATAACGTACCTGAATCATTAAATTTGAAACAGAACTATGAAGATTTACCAAATAAGTTACTGAAAGAAGGTGTAAATCCTAAAATACCATGGCTATTTGATTTTAAACTGGATTTTCGTTTTAAATAGTATTGATGAGTCAAATTTATTTGGTAAATAAAATTGCTGACAAGTCGGGACTTCTTTTATCTGCAAACCGTTATGTGAAATTTCGGCTAATAAGGAGATGATAAAATGAGTCTATGGTTAGTAAGAGCAGGAAGACATGGAGAACAAGAGCAAGGAGCATTAGAGCATAACGTCGTAACAATCGGTTGGAATGAGTTTTCTGATCTTTCCGATATAAAAACTAGAGATGAACTAGCAGAGCTTTATTCCCGTATTAATCCGGCAGCTAAGAAAATGCAGGCTGCAAATGAGGTTGGACAAATATGGAGATTTCTTCGGGAGATACAAAAAGATGACCTTGTAGCACTCCCACTCAAAACGCAATCGGCAATAGCAATAGGGAAAGTTTTGGGTGAATATGAGTATAAAGAACTGACTGCTAATATTAAACATATTAGACGCGTAAAGTGGTTAAAAACAATTCCAAGATCTGCATTTGACCAAGATATTCTTTATTCACTCGGTGCATTTATGACTGTCTGCCAGATAAGTAGAAATGATGCTGAGAATCGTGTTAAGGAACTCTTACAAAAAGAGGCAATAGATGTTGGTAAGGAGACTGAAGTCACCGAGGAAGTTATCGACATCGAGGAATATGCAAGAGACCAGATTGTAAAGTTTATTGGACGAAAATTCAAGGGACATAATTTAGCACGGTTGGTAGAAGCGATTCTCCAAGCACAAGGTTATGTTACAAAGAAATCTAGCCCCGGTCCAGATGGGGGTGTTGACATACTTGCTGCAGGGGGCCCATTAGGTTTTGATACCCCTCGAATTTGTGTACAAGTAAAATCCTCATCATCTCAAATTGATGTCAAAGTTTTGAGAGAACTCCAGGGAGTAATGTCAAAGTTTAGAGCAGATCAGGGATTATTGATTTCTTGGGGAGGATTTACAAATAAAACTATTCAGGAAGCACGAGACGCATTTTTCTACATAAGATTATGGGATGCAGGAGATTTGATTGAGGCAGTTTTTAAACACTATGAACGATTCGATGATGAGTTAAAAGCGGAATTGCCGCTAAAAAGGATATGGGGTTTAGTCATTGAAGAAGATTAGATGTGTCGAACCAGCATATAACACAGCATATACGGCTCACTCCGTTCGCCCAAATTTCCCTTCGGCAAACTTCAGATACGCTCGAACCGTTATGTGAAATGTTCGTCAATAATATACATGGGTGAATAATATGCACGAGTCAATTAGAAAAATTTTGGGCTATGATTCCTCAATTCCCGAAAAGGAAATTATAAAAGACTGGAAAAAGCGTACTACTGATCTTTGTAAGCCGTGTTGGGAACTAAAATATTGTCCTTATGGGCCAATAGTAGAAGATTTTCCGTTGATACCACCGACCAGGAAAAATGCCGAAGAACATAATGAGTATTTAAGGAAATGTATAGAAACAAACATTCTTGGAGATGGCTTGATACTTGATTCAAATAGAAAAAAGTGGTTTAAAGAGGAAATCAAATCATTTAATCCAAATGATTATCCTGCATCAATCCCCAAAATACTAAAGGATGCTTCGTGTAGAGTGTTTGGTCATATTTGCCCTGTGTTTTTTTCTGCAGAACCACTTACAGAAACAAAGGAAAGACGCAAACACAGTCGTTCTATTCCAAGAGATGTAATGTTGAAAGTTGTACGAAGAGATGGCCAAATTTGCCAAAAATGTCATAAACCTGTACCAGATAATGAGGTTGAGTTTGACCATATTATTCCGTTTTCAAAAGGTGGAAAATCGACTGTTGAAAATTTAAGACTCATGCATAAGGATTGTAATCGAAAAAAAAGTAATTCTTTAGAAGAAATATTGCATCATAGTCCTATAGAACATCTTTGGGAACTGCGTAAAAAGAAATGACGAACACTTCACATAACAGAGCATATGTGCTCCGCTTCGCTCCCCCCATCGTCACATTTTGCTTCCGCGCTGCTCCAGCAAAACGGCACATATGCTAGGAACGTTAAGCGAGGAATTTACGAATCTAATATTGAAACAAAAAGGAAATTTCTATCACCTAATGCTAACAGAAAAAGCGACTCGCTAAAACACGATAAAATAGATCATCTCTCTTTTTAAGTATGTTATTTTCATGAGTGATTTGGACAGCGGGAATATTATTCAAGATACTTGAGTGTTTATGATGGAGTTTGTTAAAGGGAAAAAATAAGTAATGTGTCCCCAGAATTTAAAAGATTGAATTCTTAAAGAATTTATCTTATATTTCTTATGAGCTGATGGGCTATCTACTAAAGCACCCAGGACTGAAAGAGAAAGGCATTCCGGCATTTCTGGGTAAGCTGGAATATTGGGATGCCTTAGGGTCTGCCTTAGAGGATAATGCCGGCAAGAATCCAGAACAGGCGGAGACGCTTATGAAACGTTATCAGAAGTTTGCTGAGGAGTGGATTACACCTCTGTTCTAAAGAGGAGTAAAAACATGAGCCAAAAATTAAGAACGCTTTTTATTATTTTTATTACAGCGATCGTTCTGACAGCTCCGGTCTCCGCTCAATCTTTGAAAGACATCTATGCTACCGGCAGCGCTCTGTTTGTTGCGGAGATGACCATCGACGAATCCAGCCTTCCTAAGGGTGAATTATTCGAAAGTATTGCTGACATCGCCATCGATGGGGATGGAAACATTTATCTGTGCGATATTAGAGCCTGCAACATCAAGAAATTTTCCGAGGAAGGAAAATTTGTAAAAGTCATCGGGAGAAAAGGCCAGGGGCCGGGCGAATTTAGCTTGCCTTCAGGAATAGTCATTACCAGAAAATGCCTCATTATTTACGATATAGGAAACCGGCGTCTGTGTTCTCTGACGACTGA
>Ga0268282_1001073_pt1 | contig 12494 bp, 10 predicted proteins | sample saktaG_12_FD_190133 | JGI IMG/M metagenome (GOLD analysis project Ga0268282, IMG submission 190133) | Saline water microbial communities from Sakinaw Lake, British Columbia, Canada - sak_2011_5_24_120m | ecosystem: Environmental > Aquatic > Non-marine Saline and Alkaline > Saline ...
ATTTTCTTTAGAATGAGAATATTCAAATAGAGTCCTTTGTGAAAGTAATGATGAATTTTTGACATCTAAATTATAAAGATATTGACTAATCTTTAGTTAAATTTCTAAGTTGATTTGTGAGATTTTCACGCGTTGTTTACAAAAATTAAGAGCTGAAAGTGATTGTTTTCTGGGGTGGAAAGAGACTGTAACGTAATGACATATAGATAATTAAAGCGTTACAGGCTCTTTACACAGAAAACATAAAAAGTGTAAACAACGCTAGCTTTTCTTACAGTTGATTTAATAAAATATAATGATAAAATATTCCGATTATAATTGAAATTATATCTAAAATATGGATTGTGGAAAACATAGAAAGATATTATGATAACTACAAAAAGAAATTCAATAAAATTTTATCCTGATTCAAAAAGAGTAATTGCACGCTTCTTTATGCCTGGTGGTTCTGGTAGAGCAATATCCATTATTACAAAAGTCATAAATCTATCTGATAAGGATGTTCATATTACAATTAATCAAGTTTTGAGAAATTTTTCGCAGCGACATCGTAATATTACAAAAATTTTTGAAAAACATTTCGATAATGTAGAACATGTATTGAATGAACTAAATATTGAGACTGAATCTTTATCTTTAGAAAAAAAATTGCTTATTGGTTCATACTTCACTATGGAATATTCTATTGAATCGACAGCCTTCTTTAATCCAGCAATAGTTGAAGATCCTTACCAAACTAATTTAGAAGAAGGGCAGAAAAGAGTAATAGTAAGTTTTCGTGCTACAGGTGAAGGACATATATCGTCAATTGTATTTAGGAGTGGTATAATTGATAAAAACAATAACTTAAAATTTAAAGTTCCAGGTAAATATGTGAATGTACCAGAAGTTGTGAAGCGTCATGTTTATGAAAAAAATTTATTTCTAAAAAAACTCGATGAAATGAATATTCACAAAGATGTTATTGGCTTAGTTATGGATAAACTGGGAGATAAATTTATTTATGGTGAATTACAAGCAAGTATTGCTGTAGCAAAGAAAGATACAAAGTTAAGTTATACAAGAAAAAAAGTGGTTGAGGCAATTAATTGGCTGGCTGGTGCTCATTATAAAATATCATTTTCCCTTGATACGGCAATTTCAGAACGGGTCATCTTTCCTACTTCTTATACCGAAAACAATGGTATTGAGGATGCAAGATTTGTTAGATTTGTTGATGATGACGGAAGCATAACTTATTATGCAACTTACACTGCTTATAACGGTTTTGCGATTCTGCCAAAATTATTACAAACAAAGGATTTTTATCATTTCAATATTATGCCTATAAATGGAGAAAAAGCACAAAATAAAGATATGGCCCTTTTTCCAAGAAAAATTAAAGGTAAATATGCAATGGTCTCACGATTTGATGGTGTGAATAATTATATTATGTTTTCTGATAATATTAACCTCTGGCAAGATGCTCAAAAAATACAAGAGCCAAAATATCCTTGGGAATTCGTACAAATTGGTAACTGTGGTTCACCTATTGAAACCGAAAAGGGCTGGTTGTTAATAACACATGGGGTTGGTCCAATGAGAAAATATTGTCTTGGTGCAACACTTCTAGACCTAGATGATCCCTCAAAAGTAATTGCGCGTCTCCGTGAGCCGTTATTAGAACCTAATGATGAAGAAAGGGAAGGATATGTGCCCAATGTCGTTTACTCTTGCGGTTCTATTATCCACAATGGTAATCTGATTATTCCTTATGGCATGTCAGACTACGCCTCTACTTTTGCAAGTATATCTTTGGACGAATTATTTAGTAGCTTATTCTCTCAATCTGATATACCTCATATGAAGTCAAAAGAAAAAAAAGCTTCTATATTAATAGTTGATGATGATGCTGATTTTAGGGAAATAACAATGAAACTATTGGAAGAAGGTGGTTATCAGGTTGAGGAAGCATCAGAAGGAATTGAAGCCCTTATGCAAATCGCAAAAAAGAAATTCGATTTGATAATATCAGATATTCAGATGCCAGATTTTGATGGATTTCAACTACTTGAGTTTATGAATAAAAAAAATATAAGCATTCCCCTTGTATTTATAACCGGTTATCCAACTGAAGAATACGAAACTAAAGGTTTGGAACTTGGTGCTGTTGAATTTATTAAAAAACCTATAAAATTTGAATTACTTGTATCAAGAATAAGGGAAATATTAGAAAATCATTAAGATAACCATATGTTATGTATGAACAATTACGAAATTAATTTAAAATATTTTCATATACTTTTAGGTAATCATTTACCATTTTTTCCTGACTAAAATTTTTTTCAGCCCATTCCCGACAAAATTTGCGATCAATTTGTTTAATATCTTTTAGAATTCCTACTGCTTCATCAATTTTATTTACCAGAAAGCCAGTTTTCTCATGTACAATTAATTCCGGCATAGAGCCTTTGTTAAATGCGATAACGGGTGTTCCACAAAGCATTGATTCTGCAACGCTTAATCCGAAAGGTTCCTCAAAACCAATCGGATGTAAAAGCGCATAAGCTTCACCCATGAGTTTATCCCTTTCCTTTGGTCCTGAATTACCAACATATACAATGTCATCATCATTAATGAATGGCTTAATCTTACTGTCAAAATATTCCTGATGCTGAATTAAACCGGAAATGATTAGTTTTCTTCCAGATTGTTTTGCTATCTGAATGGATTCAGAAGTGCCCTTTTCGGGATGAATCCTGCCGAAAAACAGCAGATAATCTTTTGGCTCAGAACGGAATGTAAATTCATCGGTATTAATGCCATTGTAAACTGTTGCAGCGTAATCAAGCTCAGGGCTACGATCAGAATTACTGATAGAAATGTAAAAGCTGGTATTATTATATTTTTTATAAACAGGCAGAATTTTTTGAGAAGAAAAACCATGAATAGTAGTTACCATAGGTGTTCTAATCAAACGCGAATAAGTTAATGGAAGAAAATCGAAATTATTATGAATTAAATCGAATTTGTCTGCCTGTTCCATTATGTTGCTTATATGAAGGCACTCACATACTTTAGGGTCAAGCTCCGGGTGTTCTGAATAGGAATGTTCACAAACAGATTCCAGTTTGCCTTTTGTAATTGAATCAGCGGTAGCAAATAAGGTTACATCAATTCCCTTTTCAATCAGCCCTTCAGCAATATTTGAAGCAACCTGTTCCCACGGTCCATACTTTCGGGGAGGAGTTCGCCATGCAATAGGTGATAATACGGCAATCTTCATATTTAAGTTCATAAAGTTTTAGCGTTCTTTTTTATTACTTTTAACTAACAACTATATTGCTTTTCTTGAGTTATTCAAACAATGATCAACAAGATGTTCAATATTTGCAGTGCCCACACACATTACTTTATCGGCTCCACCCCAGTAGATTTTAATGCTTCCATCTTTTTCGGGAACAGCACCGCAGGTGAACACTACATTATGCACATAACCGGTTATTTCATAAACTTCTTCCGGTTGTAAAATCCATTCATCACCAACAGCAATTATTTGGGAAGGGTCTTCCAGATTATGCAATACAACACCTAGTCTGTAAACGCATCCGTCCATTGTAGGAAATGCGCCGTGATAAATGCTTAACCAGCCGCGTGCAGTTTTAATCGGAGGTGCTCCGGGACCTATTTTCATTTCATCCCAATGATACTGAACAGGCTTCATAATTAGTTTTGATTCGCCCCAATACTTCAGGTCAGGAGAATAAGAAATCCAGATTGACCAAGGTGATATTTCAGAATGAGGACGGTCGAGCCGTGCGTATAAACCGTTAAATTTTTCAGGAAAGATCACAACATTACGGTAATCGGCTTCAGTGATAAGAGAAAACCGTTCAACGGATTTAAAATCCTTAGTTTTTGCAAGACCTACACGCACACCATGCCGAGAATAGGCACTGTAAGTTATAAGATATTCACCATCAAGAAAAATAATACGGGGGTCTTCAACGCCGTACTCCTCATATTCTTTGAATATACCTTCAGCAGCAGGAACCATGAAAGGTTCTTTATCTACTTTAAAATTAAACCCGTCATCACTTTCTGCTTTGCCCAATATACTTCTTCCGGTAAGTTTATGAGACCGGAAAATCATTATATACCTGTCGTTGAATTTTACAACACCTGCATTATGTACGGTAGCAACCGGATAAGGCACATCATTCTTTGTAAGGATTGGGTTATTGTGATATCTTTTTATTAACACAATTTATAGTTTACTTTTCATTTCAACTGCTGTTGCCACTGTCATTAACCTACTTTTCAAATTCCTCAAATGCCTGAAGAACTGTTAAATGAGAGATCAAATAGGCCAGGGAACTTTCTGCACCCTGGTTTCGATTTACCCCATAACTCTCAAAGCCATCGCAACACCCTGTTGTTTCAAAATCAAACAAACTCATCCTAAGATCATTTTCTCCAAGGAACCACATGAAGCAGGCAAATAATTTATTAAGATATTCCTTATCCTTTGTCAGATGAAAAGCCTGATGATACATTAAGACCATTGCCAGGGCATCTATCGGCTGTTGTGCAAACATAGAGCGTTCACCATCTTTTTTATACCATTTTTCATTACCAATGATCGATAAATAACCATCCTTAATTGTATGTTCTGTTAAAAAGTCCATGGACTCCAAAGCAGTCTCGATTATTTTATCATCCTTAAATATCTCTGCCGAAAGTAAAAAAGCCAGAGGTAAAATACCATTATCATAAGCCAGCAAAGCTTCAAACCATTTCCAGTCAGGAGAGCTGTTTTCATCATAATGTCGGATTAACTTATAAGTAAGATTTCTCAATATTTCGGTCATTGAATCATCCGATGGATTACTCCGCAGGTAATAACTGATACCTATTATTGTATTAGCAATCCCTCTGATAGATTGAAGCTTCTCAAAGTTTCCGGATGCAGCTAAAAAAACAAATTTACCGGTCTGGAAGTAGGAATCGTTAGGTGCATTAGCAATCAGGTATCCCAGTGCCCAGATGGTTCTTCCGAAAGAATCTTCTGAACCTACCTCATCAAGAAAGCTACGGTTGAAACTGAGAAAATTCCTGAATGTCCCGTCTTTATTTTGCATATAATGGATATAGCTCAAATATATGGGAGCTAATTTCAGAGCCAGGGTATCCTTTTTTTGTCTGTAAGCCATAAGTACCATAAGTAATGCTCTTGCATTATCATCCAGGCAGTATCCTTCTTTTAAATTTGGAATACCAAATTTTGCATGTTGGATGATCCCGGTATCATCGGTTAAACGTGTTATATGGACAAGCGAAAATGGAGGCAGAATAAGCGGATCAAGAATGGTATCCTTCTTTGCCAGAACTACATGCTTATTGGTAATAACTTTTTGAGCGACTTCAATATATTTACCTCCGGTTTTAGGCCATGTAATTTCTCTGCCATAATCATATGCTGTTTTTTGGAGTATTTTCAATTCTTCCAGTTTATCAAATAACCCTAATATAATAGCAGAAAGCTCATCTGAATCATTAAAATTAAAAAGCTTTCCCCTCCCATCCGCCAATAATTCTGTCGCATGCCAGTAAGGTGTTGAAACAACTGCTGAACCAACACCTATTGCGTAGGAAAGTGTTCCGCTGGTAATCTGAGCCTCATTCAGGTAAGGAGTAATATAAATATCAGATGCTGATAAGTATTTAAACAATTCTTTTTGATTAAGAAACTCGTTCAGGAAAAAAACATGGTTGGTCAGGTCTAGTTTTTTAACAATATGTTGAAGGTAAATACGATATTCTTCGCCAGAATACCGAAGAACATTGGGATGAGTTTTCCCTAAAATTATATATAAAACTTCAGGATATTTTTCAATAACTTTTGGGAGTGCCTTTAATACTGTCTCAATCCCCTTATTCCGGCTGATAAATCCAAAGGTAAGTAAGACCTTTTTATTTTCGAGATTGAATTCCTTTTTGGAATGTTGCTGGTTATATTGAATATCCGGCACCCCGTGCTCAATATATACAATTTTTCTTTTATCAACTTCATATAAAGTTGTTAGAAGCTCAATGGCTTTATGGCTCATTACAACCAGTTTTTTTGCCATTTTGCAAATTTCCACCAATACTGCTTTCTGATCGTAGGATGGATTTTTGATAATTGTGTGAAGGGTGACTACCAGGGGAATTTCCAGCCGGTGAAGTAAAGGAAGAATATATACACCATTTTGTCCGCCAAAAATGCCAAATTCATGTTCCAAAATACAAAGGTCAGCACCGCTGAGGTTTATAAATTTTGCTGCCGATAAATAATCTCCTTGATGTTCCTGTCGTATTGTAAGTTTTACTTCTTCAGGATAATCATAGGTTTGTTCATGATCATTCATAGCTACAACAAATCCTTCTATGGAAACTTTTTCACTTTCATTATTCTTAACCATGGAATTAAGAAGATTCATGGTAAATGTGGCAATTCCACATTCCCGTGGAGGATACGTTCCGATATGTGCGATTTTAATTTTTTGCATTCTTCTCTTTTTCTTACAGCTAATTACCATTATTATGAATATATAGACACATTTAATGTTGCAAAATCGAATTAATGAATTCGTTACTTTTATTATTTATTAAATAAGATGTTCGATAATCTACTTCATTAATTAGAAATCGATCTTTAAACAAAAATTCCACAATAAAATTATATAGTCAAGTGTGTTACAAATTAAATCACACATGAAGCCAAAATTTTTTCCAAATATGGCAATTACTGAGAGTGGAATACATAGAAAGGGAAATGGAGAATGGGCAATTTTAGTACTTGAAATTTTAAAATTTTCAATTAAATTTGAAACTCGATAACGGTTTCTTAAATTGGAATCGTGAAACATGAAAAACTCGATTGATCAATACTTGATTCCAGATTCACGATTTATCGGGAAGTATTACCTTTCTTTTTATTACTGAATGAATTCCATGACGAGATTGATTAGTAATTTTATACTTTAAATATTCTGTTATCCCTTTATCCATGGGATTTTCAAAAATGGAAATAAAGAAGTATCAGTGAATGACATCAAAATGTTAATAACTTTGACACTTATATTTCAATTTTCTCAATACAATATATGAAATTTAAAAAACAGGATATCATAAACAAAGACCATTTAGCCATCCACCTCGAAATCCAAGAAGCCCTTGCCCAGGGCATGCCTATCGTAGCCCTTGAATCGACCATTATCTCACATGGAATGCCATATCCTGAAAATATTAAAACTGCAAAAGAAGTGGAGAAAATTGTTCGGGAGAACGGAGCAGTGCCTGCAACGATTGCAATTCTACACGGCAGGATGAAGGTCGGGCTCACGGATGGCGACCTGGAATTTCTGGCAACAAGCAAAGAAATAGGAAAAGCATCTCGCCAAGATATTCCGTATCTCATTTCACAAAAGTTGCATGGCGCTACAACTGTTGCAGCAACGATGATCATTGCACAACTTGCAGGAATTAAAGTGTTCGTTACGGGCGGGATAGGTGGAGTGCATAGGGGAGCTTCGGAAACCTTTGACATTTCTGCCGATCTGCAGGAACTGACAAAAACTAATGTTGCAGTTGTATGTGCTGGTCCTAAAGCAATTCTGGACATCGGACTGACGCTTGAATATCTGGAAACTCACGGCGTTCCTGTCATCGGTTTCAAGACCAACGAAATGCCTGCTTTCTATACAAGGAAAAGCGGTTTTCAAGTGGAGATTCGTTTGGATTCCGAAAAACAGATCGCAGAATTACTCAAAGCCAAATGGGAACTAGAGCTTCAGGGTGGAGCAGTTATTGTAAATCCAATTCCGGCAAAGTATGAAATGGATCACACGCTTATAAATAAGGCAATTGAAAAAGCACTCGTTCAAGCTGAAAAATTGAATATAACAGGCGAGAAGATCACGCCCTTTTTGCTGGACGCAATCAAAGAAATTACAAAGGGGAAAAGTCTGGCATCAAATATTGAGCTGGTGAAAAATAATGCAAAGGTGGGAAGCAAAATAGCTGTGGAGCTGGTTCAAATCTGCAAGACAAAGTCCTAACTCGAATAAACCTAAAAAGATGTAACCACCCGTCTTCGTTACACTACGCCGAGGCAGGCGAAATAGCACGAAATGACACGAATGAAAATGTTGATTATAAATTATAAAAGTGAGAATCATATCTACAAAAGTCATCACAAAAATGGATGAAATTTATCTACCAAAAAATGACAGAAGTTAAACGTTAAGGTGCTATTTTTTTGTCTTTGATACGCAAAGAAAAAAGACCGATCATAGATTGTGAAAATGTTCATAAATTGACTGTTTTCAAAAAAATATTCTTCGTTGTTTCTTTGCGTTTCTATCTTTGCGTCTTTGCGAGAAATTTCTAACGACAACTTGTTGGTGTAAAGGGAAGTTTATTTTGGTAAAAAATAATTTTCGTGACTTTCGTGACTTTCGTGGTTAAATGGTCCTTTCAAAAAAAAATAATAAAAATTTCTATCCCTCTTGACAAAAGAAATTTTGACGATGGTATTTACACACAAATGAAAATAAAGACGAAACACATCTTCATCACAGGAGGAGTGGTGTCGTCTCTGGGAAAGGGAATCGCTTCTGCGTCGATTGGCTTCCTTTTGAAGAAACTCGGGTACGAAGTTACTATCCAGAAATTGGATCCCTATTTGAATGTCGATCCCGGTACGATGAGTCCATTTCAGCACGGTGAAGTCTTTGTAACTGATGACGGCACAGAAACCGATCTTGACCTCGGTCATTACGAGAGATTTCTCGATATTTCTTTGAACCGGATGAGCAATCACACGGCAGGGCAAATATACGATACTGTTATTCAGAATGAGCGCAGAGGCGTTTATCTCGGGAAAACCGTGCAGGTGATTCCGCATATTACAAATGAAATTAAAAAGCGTATAACCAGTCTGGATAAAGAAGCAGATATCGTGATCACTGAAATCGGCGGCACGATCGGCGATATAGAGAGTTTGCCTTTTATTGAAACCATTCGGCAGTTCCGCTTGACTTACGGCGCAAAGCATTGTTTCTTCATTCATTTGACGCTGGTGCCATACATCGCAGTAGCAGGTGAATCCAAGACCAAGCCGACTCAGCACAGCGTGATAAAACTGCGTGAAATCGGTATCCAGCCCGATATGCTCATCTGTAGAACAAGCACCCGGCTCACAAAAGAAATGATCAAAAAAATATCTCTCTTTACCAATGTATATGAAAAAAATGTGATCGAAGGGCGGGACACTTCGTGCATTTATGATATTCCCATTTTATACTATGAGCAGGGCATTCACAACATAATTTGTGATTATTTTGAAATCCCTACAACAGATATAAACTTCAATAGATTAAAGGGCTACACCGCAAAGTTTGCTAATCCGAGTAGAACGATAACTATCGCATTATGCGGAAAATATGTGCGTCATCAGGATGCTTACAAGAGCGTTGTTGAAAGCTTAACCCATGCAGGGGTAGATTTTTCTACAAGAGTGAATATAAAAAGTATTGACACAGATAAGCTCTTTCCAAAGGATAAAGAGGTTGGTGATAAAGAGCTTCAAAATATCCTGAAAGATGTTGATGGGATTCTCATTCCTGGCGGCTTCGGCGTGCGAGGCATAGAAGGAAAGATCGAGATCGTGAATTATGCACGAAATCATAAGATTCCATTCTTCGGTATCTGCTTGGGCATGCAGTGTGCTGTGATAGAGTTTGCCCGTACCGAGCTCGGATTAACAGATGCTCACAGCGCAGAATTCGATCCTGAAACCCCGCATCCCGTTATCGATCTTATGCCAGAACAAAAGGATATCGAAGACATGGGCGGCACAATGCGGCTCGGTGCATATCCCTGCGTTTTGAAGGAAGATTCTCTCGCTTATACGATCTATGGTTTGGACAAAATTTCCGAGCGTCATCGACATCGGTATGAATTCAATAATGAATACAGAGAAAAATTCGAGGAAAAAGGCATGAAAATTTCTGGTACTTCTCCAGATGATAAGTTAGTCGAAATCGTTGAAATTCCCGATCATCCATTCTTTATAGCAGTGCAGTTCCATCCTGAGTTCAAATCAAGATTGGAACATTCACACCCTATTTTTCATAATTTTGTAAAGGCAGCATTGGCATATAATGCAAAACAGAAAACATCAGAAGCATGAGTAATAAAAAAAAGAAGCAGAATTTTTCAATAATTGCCGGACCATGTGCAATAGAAACAAGGGATGATTGTATCCTCATTGCAGAGACGTGCAAAACACTGTGCGAAAAGTATGGCTTCAAGTACATTTTTAAAGCATCTTGTACAAAGGCGAATCGCACTGCATCGAGCTCATTCAGAGGTGTCGGACTGGAAAAAGGATTGGAAATTCTTGCAGAGATCAAAGAGAGATTTTCCTTGCCGGTCTTAACTGATGTCCATGAAACAAAAGAGGTAAAGGCAACTGCAAAAGTGGTTGATATACTACAAATTCCTGCATTTCTTTCCCGCCAAACCGAGCTTATTGAGGCAGCTTCACGCACAGGAAAGATCATCAATATAAAGAAAGCTCAGTTCATGTCCCCAAACGAAGCGAAACACGCATATGACAAAGCTGTGAATGCAGGTGCATCAGAAGTTTTTATTACTGAGCGGGGTACTTTTTTTGGATACAATGACTTGGTTGTTGATTTCAGGAATTTTCAGATTTTGGATTCCATGGGTATTCCTGTGATCTATGATGTGACACACAGCTTGCAGCAACCTTCAATCGATGAAACTTCCGGTGGTAGTCCTGAATTTGTAATGAGTATGGCTTCTGCCGCAGTTGCAACCGGTCATTTATCAGGTTTGTTTATTGAAACCCATCCCGAGCCGGCAAGAGCACAGAGCGATGCACGCTCAATGCTTCCATTAAAAGAATTAGAAAGGGTATTGCAAAGAATACGAAAATTGTTAGATTTATCATAAACCATATTTCATAATTACTATCAAAAAAATAAAAAAGTTGCTTTTTTTTTCTTAAAATTTTAAATTTACATTGGAGCTAAATGAGATATAAAATATTTATTTTCGATGTCGATGGAGTCTTTACAGATGGAGGACTATACTATCTGGGTTCGCGTGAAATCGGTCGGAAATTCAATGTCCGCGACGGACTCGGAATCAGGATCCTGCAGCAAACTCCAATCGTACCTGTGATCGTGAGCGGGAAAAAAACAGAGGTAGTTGCTACACGCATGGAAGTATTGAAAATTCCTCATGTGTATCTTGGTATTCGGGATAAACTCTCAACTGTTGAAAACATCATTAAAGAATTCGATGTCACTTTTAAAGAAATCATTTTTATGGGTGATGACTGGAATGATATGCCTGTTCTCGAAAAGGTAGGTTGCGCAATTACTGTTCCTGCTGCATCTTCGGAAATTAAAGAAGTCTGTGATTATGTGACCGAAACTCAAGGTGGTTCCGGAGCAGTTCGCGAAGCAGTGGAATGGATCCTTAAGAAAGAAAATATGTTTGATGAAGCTGTAAAATCTTTTGTGGCTCACTTACAAAACCATGAATAAACTATTATTTATTTTACTCGGGAGTCTCCTGACTTTTTCTGCATGTTCAGACAGCAAAGGTCCGGTTACTTTCAAAGATATGGGAAAGCAAAGTGTCGAGATTACAGATTCTATAACAGTATATAGTTCGTCAAAAGACCTGACTCTTTGGACGTTATATGCAGACAGATTAATAAAATATCCAAAAGATAATATTATGTACTTCAGTAAGATCGAGCTTAATCTTATGAACAAAGACGGTACTCTTGCAGCAACTATCTATGCTGACAGCGCCATTGTAGATGATGAGATGCAGACCGTATATGCAGAAGGCAATATTAAGATATATTCTCAGGAAGGAGATATTTTCGGAAAATCAATGACATGGGATAGAAAAAATGATGAGATATTTTCTGAGGATTCAGTAAAAGTTATACGTCAGGGCAATGTGATACGGGGATCCAGCTTCACAAGCGATTCCCGTTTTAACCATGTGACACTGCACAGAGCTAGTGCGGAAGGAGAAGTAGGTGAATCTGAAGTGCTTTGGTAGTATCCTCGTAGTTATAATTCTATCTTTTTCTTCAACTTTGTTGTGTCAGGGGAAAGATCATCACTACATTCTAAAAAATGCAAATCTTGTAAAGATCGATAAAACAGAAAATGATACGATCACCACGTTAAAAGGTGATGTGAATCTGATTTACAACGATATAGAATTTTTTGCCGATAACGCTCAAATATTTCAGAAAGATAGAAAAGTGAAACTCTTCGGCAATGTTCGAGCAATTGATGATACGCTGGAAGCTGGCGCACAAAAGGCAACTTATTTTCGTAAAGATGTTATTCTCAAACTCGAAGAGGATGCTTATTTCATCGAGAATTCTCCGCACACACTCCTGAAAAAAATTA
>Ga0268282_1001085_pt1 | contig 12426 bp, 8 predicted proteins | sample saktaG_12_FD_190133 | JGI IMG/M metagenome (GOLD analysis project Ga0268282, IMG submission 190133) | Saline water microbial communities from Sakinaw Lake, British Columbia, Canada - sak_2011_5_24_120m | ecosystem: Environmental > Aquatic > Non-marine Saline and Alkaline > Saline ...
ATACTCAGTGTATTCTGTTTTTGTAGTATCTTCCCCTGCAAGGACCGTAAATTCCCGTGTTCTGTACCTGCCTGCAACGGCACTTGTTGCATAGAGAACGGTATGAACTGATGGTCTGACAGTGAGTATTTGTGCTGCACCATGCGTATCGTTCTCCTGCATTATTGCAATCCCACCAATGAGTTCATGCCGGGGTAATTCTTCATGCTGATGCAGGATGTCAAAGTGAGATCGCATAGTTCCAGGCAGAGGACATATCACCGGAATCAGGATATCATCACCATCCTGTGCAATCTTCAGGTTTCGATCAATGAGATTTTCAGCAAGTAATTTCTGCCTGGTATCTTCACCCTGTTTTTTATTAATCCGGACTGCCCATTGTTCCTGCGTTATTATACCTCCTCCTGATTATCTGTCCCACACATAATACCAGATTAACCCAAAAGAATGTATGGATTTTATGAGTAGTTACAAAAGGTACCGAATGCGTATATTTCATTTTTCAAATGCCAGAACATGACATTTAATCATACCAATCAGAGCTGAAGCTGGACATATGGTCATGTTGATGATTTCCTTCTGTCTTCATATCACAGTCATACGAGATACGTCATTGTATGAATCAGACAATATAGAGCACTAAATAGACATCCTTACAATGCATCTCACCCTATTTTCATGAATTATCCTGCTCTGAATGGCAATCTATATAGTATGTAAAAAAATGTAGTTGAGATGAGAAAGTGCCAGATATGAGTATTAACTCAGATGAATCTGGCGCATGATGTCACGAATATGAATCCATATGATAAGATCAGTTTTTTCTTTATCCCCCTCTTTTGTCTTCTTTTTAATGATCCCGATAATATGATCCGTGCTATCATCTCCAGCACTACTATTTCCACGCCGGTCAATATCAGAATCTGTATAGGTAGAGACAGCCAGTACTTCGTCAACAAGAATCCCTACCGGCCGTTTGGTAAAGGCAGAATCAAGAACGATGAAACAGGAATTTTCATTGTGCGTGGTTTCAGATTTCATCTGGAGAAGTTGTTTTAAATCAATTACCGTTGTAATCTCGCCTCTGAGGTTGATTATGCCAATAATATAAGGAGGAGTATTTGGAAGCGGTGTTGTAGGTGCAAATGGAATGACTTCTTTAATGTCATACAATTCAATTGCAAAGAGATCATTGCCCAGTTTAAATTCAACAATCTGAACCTCTGAGTCTGTTTTCTTCTCATCTACTCTCGCCATAATACCAAATGAATTTTGAGCCATGGAACACCTTCCATCTGATTATCTCTATATCAGTATTTAATTCCTTGTACAGATGGTAGCCACATGAGCACTAATTTTTGTAATAATTATCCTGAATTGCAATACTGGAGGTAAAATCTGATCTTCTCCTTACGTACTGATACCATATCAAAAACGTGCAATTAGTCATATACAATCCTGACTCTGTGATGTGTGCAGTTTTTTTTGTACCGTTATCCTGCACAGGTAACACTTGATGAGAATCGCAGTACCATACCGGGAGAGAGAAAAGGTGTGATAATTCTGTACCGATTCCATCTGAAGTAAAAAAATCAGGTTTACCAGAGATGCTGGATATGAATGTTCTTTATCAGACTACATAGATGAAACGATTTTTTCATCTACATACTAATTTTGGATTGAATTTATGTATTATATTCGCTTAATGAGATATTTAAGATGCATCAGTTGTACAATCTGAAACAATGAACAACTAGTACACACATGAAAAGATTGAAGCCCTTCAGCAATTATCAGGAGATTCTATGAGATAAATATCCAATAATATCATGAATCTTAAAAAAAAAGAGTATTACCAGTAAAATCAGGTAACTAACATTCGGGTCCATTGATAAGGCAAAACGCATAAAACAGAACAACAATTGAAGAAAACCAGGATATTATCAAAACCATTGGATTTCTATTAAAGCTAATCGTAAAAATTTCCTGATTATTTGCGTTAATCCATGCTGTGCGATTAGCGTTCACACCTTAAAAATATCATTTTTTTAGTCTGATGATTCCAGGACATTCTCAAGGGTAGCATAAAGGTAGTTCTGGGTAAAGGTCCATATTTTATTAGGGACTAAAATCAAAGCTGGAGATATCGTCATGAAGAAAAATATCTACTTCATCATTATTGGCATTGTTTCTATTTGTGTACTAGGATCAGTGTACATTGCTTCAGAAATACAATCACCAGATATCGCGACGATATCATTCCTCATCGGTGTTACTCTTGTATATCTCTCCCGCCGGCGTGTAGAAGAGACGATAGAAGACGAACTCACCCATCGGATAACAGAAAAAGCAGCCCTCCGGACACTTCAGATAGCTCTTGTTTTTACCACAGCCCTGGCTCTCGGGATGATAGTGTTCAGTATCAATCCTCTTCCCCCTCCTTTTGAGCATCATTTTCCCCGCCCTGATAGAATAATTGGAAATATGGGATTTACACAACTTTTTCTCCCGGTATTACTCTTGTTTGTTTACACAGGATTCAGACAATATTATGCACGAAAATTCGGGTATAGTGATACTGATGAAGAATAGAATTAAGGTATACCGTGCATTGCATGATCTTTCACAGGAGGCACTTGCTCAGAGAGTCGGGGTTACGAGGCAGACCATCCTTGCTATTGAGAAGGGAAGATATGATCCCTCACTTCTTCTTGCCTTTAAAATTTCCCGGTTCTTTGGAGTATCGATAGAAGAGGTATTTCTCTATGATGATGATGGAATTCCTCCACGGCTTCCATTTTGATATTTGTTATAGATATCCAGTTGTACTGATACAGGCAATCAGGTTTCTGATATAATATAACTATCAGGTTAGGCAACTATTTATACGCTTTATGTAAAACATACTTTACATATTATATTCATATAATGCAATCTTCTATGGTATGCATACAGCATTGAACAGAGGGTACATATGTCAAAAAATAATAGAATGTTGATAATTTTTCTCATTGTAACTATTTTTACAGGAGCATGTCAGGCTGCACTTCCAGTAGATGAAGAAGCTGATTTCGCTGCTGGTCAGGTTATGGTCACAAATGTTACTGTTAATCCGGCAGTCCTTATGATGGATGATATCGCAACAGTAACTATCACGATAAAAAATAATGGTGATACTCCTGTTCCGATATCAACTGCAGATCTGTACTCAAATGACCTCAGGGTAGTAAATGATAAAACATACGGGTCTGTGGGAACACTTGGCGCAGGGAACACTATGTCACTAACCTTTACTATTGAAGCAAATGCCAGGGATGATATCTATTATCTCTGGTTCTATCTTGACTTCCGTGATTCCGGGTCATTGAAGTCCCATATTCCAATCACTATTGAGAGTACTCCTATCCTGGTATCAGTGATAGATGCTCCTGAAGTCTTTCAGACCGGAGCTAAACAAGAAGTAACAGTACTTGTAGCAAATCCTCGTGATAATGCAGTAAACGGAGTAAATGTTGTTCCTGGCGGTGAGGGAATTGAGACTACCCAGTCTGTTGGTTTTATCGGTAATCTCGCTCCTGATTCTTCAAAAGAAGTAACCTTTGATGTTACTGCATACCATCCTGCATCTTTTTTATGTACTGCCTCATACCGAAATGGCATTAATGAACATTTCGCTGAAACGACCATTCCAATAAAGACAGGAGAAGGAAAGATCCGGGCAGAAGTAATTGTGAACAACATCGAAATTGCAGGAACTGCCGGCCGTTACACACTCACCGGGGATGTGAATAATGCGGGCCTTGAAAATGCATATGCTACTGTTGTAACGATTGACGATCCTGGAGTGCCAACCGATCCATACCGCTCATACATTGTCGGTTCTCTTGAACCTGATGACTTCTCCAGTTTTGAACTGACATTTAGTTCTAAAGTAAATACCATACCGCTCCTCATTACTTATAAAGACCAATATGGTAATGATTATTCTAAAGAAGTTTCACTGAATCTGAATGAAATTCAGGGAGGTGCAGGATTTGATGGCAGTTCATCCAGCTCAGGGGAATCTATGGCAGCACCACAGGGAGGGTCTCAGAGAGGTCCCGGGGGCATAGGATCATTTGGCAATGGTATGAAAAATCTGCCTGTTGTTGAGATTGGTGTAGGTATTGTTCTTCTTCTCCTTGGAATCATTGGCATTCTTTTCGTACGTCGCTCCCGCCTTAAAAAGAAACGAATGAAGCTCATAGAGCAACAGTCAGGGTGATCAGAATGGAAAACTTGCCAGTCATCCGGCTGGATCATGTGACAAAGATCTACCCTCTTGCAGGCGGTAATGTAGTAGCCCTTGATAATGTCAGTTTAACTATCATGCCAGGTGAATTTATTGCGATTATGGGACCTTCAGGATCAGGAAAATCTACATTGTTAAACCAGATTGGAAGTCTTGATATTCCAACATCAGGAGAACTCTGTATTGATGGAATCAATATCAGACATCTTACCGATAATGAACTGACCGACCTTAGACGAGACAAGATCGGGTATATTTTTCAGAATTTCAATCTGATCCCACTTCTGACCGCCTATGAAAATGTGGAATATCCTTTCCTGCTCAGGTATCACGAGCATGATGATACCGGATATATCAACAGACTCCTTTCATCGGTTGGAATTGATAGAGATCTTGCAGTTCATAAACCAAGTGAACTCTCAGGGGGGCAGCAACAACGGGTTGCAATAGCCCGTGCACTCGTTAACAATCCTCCCATTCTCCTTTGTGATGAACCAACCGGGAATCTTGATTCAAAGACAGGTCTGCAGATTATGGAAATGCTTCGTTCCCTCAACCAACAGGGGAGGACAATTATCATGGTTACACATGATCCTGCAACTGCAGCCTATGCTCATAAAAAAGTGATTATAACAGACGGGAGGATTGGGTCATGATCGGAGATATCTTTTTCTCCCTTTCAATGAGGAGTGTGAGATTACATTTTTTACGTTCATTACTCGCAGCCCTTGGCATTGTTATTGGTGTCGTTGCCATATCATCAATGGGAATATTAGGGACCAATATGACATTATCAGTCACCGCCAGTCTTTCTGAAAATGCAAACGAACTATCGGTAAGTCCGGTTAGTGGATCGAGCGGAGGAGGATTTAGTCCGCCTGGTATAAGCAGTACAACAAGTTCAGATGATAACGAATACATTGACAGGGATCAGGTACGGGATATTGAACGAGTTGCTTCAAAAGATACAGTCATCCCCATCTACTCAGAATCACGCGAAACAATAACAATTGGAGATGAAGAGACCAAATCTACAATTTATGGCCTTGAACCGGAAGATGTAGTTGCTTCTATTGATATTACAGATGGTTCGTATCTGAAAGGGACTAGTGGTGCTATTGTCGGTTCTGAACTACAGGATCAATACGATCTTCATATTGGAAGCCGCATAAAAATCGGGGACCCTGATGAAGGCACCCAGCATGTTGTTCGGGTTGTTGGATTTGCTGCAGAAAAGGGAATGTCCATGGCATTGAATCCTGACAATGCAATTATTGTCGATGCAAAGTTGTTTGTCGACTGGTATGGTGGTGAGAACGAATATGATCAGGTTCTCGTAATTGTTTCTGATATCAATACAGTCAATACAGTGGGAAATGAAATTGAAGAACAACTGAACCGGAAAGAGGAGAAAGTCAGAGTTCGTGATTCAAGTTCGATGCTTCAGAATATCACCTCTACACTCTCAACATTAACCTCATTTGTTACCGCTATTGGAGCAATTTCTCTTCTTGTTGCAGCGACTTCTATCTTTAATGTAATGATGATGTCTGTCACTGAGCGAATTAAAGAGATCGGCATTCTCAGAAGTATTGGTACGAAAAAGAGGGAGGTTCTCAGGATGTTTTTATATGAAGCTACAATTCTCGGCCTTGTTGGATCGCTGATAGGAGGAGTGATGAGCCTGATTGGTGGGTATATCGTGTGTCTTATTATGCTGAGTAACACTTCCTACTTCTGGATGCCTGCAAGTCTGATGAATATTGTCAATGGTGTTGTTGTTGGCATCTTTATTTGTATTTTTTCCGGGTTATATCCTGCATGGCGGGCTTCAAATCTCAATCCAATAGAAGCTCTGCGTTCTGATTGATCTCAATAATTCCTTTTTTGGACAATTATCAAGGGTTACTAGCTGCCAGACCGTACCAGATACAACCTTTTCCCTGCTGTTACATCGTTTATTTCTACACAATAAAGTCATTACAGGGTCAATTCTACACATTTGAACCTCAAGAACAGAAAATCATTTTTTCTGTGTAATGAGCATAACTACAGTGTTATCCTTCTTATAAGGGTCGGGAATCTCAATCAATTCAATAATCCGAAATCCATTTTGCAAAAGGGCGGTAAGATATTCTTCATCTGGAAAGTGTGCATCTTTTTTCCATTCCCGTTTATCCTCGGTAACCCCTTCAAATGTCCATAGCAGCCATTCAAGTTGGTAAAAAAGGGAGTCTTTCCTCTCACCCCGTGACTGAATGGTAATGAAGTATCCACCAGAGTGTAAGGCATCAGCTATTTTTATGACCATTTGGGGGATTCTGCCACTGGGGTTTGATGAGGAGAGGATGATATCATATCCAGAACCGATAGAATCGGTCATAAAATCTCCAGCCAATGTAGTAACCCGATCGGTCATTCCAAATGTTTTTATGTAGTCTTTTGTGAACCCGATAACTCCAGGAAGGTCCTGGACCACACAAGTAAGTGTAGGATTGTGTTCAGCGAGAGCAATGGCATATAACCCATGTCCCCCACCAATATCAAGAGCACTTTTACATGATGAAAATTCGGAAAGATTTACAATATGTGACATAACAGCCTGCAAACGCCCACAAAGTGCATTTTGAGCCATAGAAGGAAGACTCATCGTTTCAAAAAAATATTCCCGGGTATATTGTTTTGGTCCAGAGAGAACACGTTGTGAAAGAGGCATCCATAAATCAAGAAGGAATGCTCGTTGTTTCTCAAGATACGCTGACTGGAAATATGGAGAGGTGGACTGCAGATACACAGATGCCATTTTTGAGTTGGAATATGATCCGTCTTTATTCTGAATAAGAATACCATGGGATGTCAGAATTTCACAGATTATCCACATCATCTCATTTTTTTTCTTATCTGTACAGACCGCATCTTGGTTTTGTGGATGTTGCAGAGTATCAAAGAGTTTCATCTCCACAGCTGCCATGATAACAGCATACATCATCGCACCGGCCATGGCATCGTTGATCATATCAAAGAATGGCCCGGGCGGAGATACAGGATATCTGCGCAAGGCTGCCCTCAGTACATCTGGTGAAATGTTCTCCTCTTGTTTATCGGCACGATGATGTGTTTTATCAGTCATACTACAAATGGATACTTTGGCACAACCTCATCTTCTCATTATAGAGAACTGAAATTGCGAATCTAATATCTATCTGCCTTTTCATTTTCTATTCTGCTTTTTATAGGAGATATTGGTTGCCAGACAAATAATACCCGTTTTCTATTCGTCCTTCTGAAACCTGCCACTTGGTATAACCATCTCAAATCGTGCACCACATCCTTCTGTCCCTGTTTCAGTGATCTCAATTTTGGTTATTGCCAGGATCTCTTTCGTCAGAAACAGACCCAGACCGGTATTTGAACCAACTCCTTTCAAAAAAATCTTCTCTTTCATCGCATCAGGGACACCATTTCCATTATCTGAAACAATAAGGACGCCTTTTGTATCATCTCGTACCGAGAATGAAACATCAATTGCTGTTACACATCCTCCATGTCGTAACGCATTCTCAAAAAGATTATACAATACACGTTCAAAGAGCGGATCAGCATAAATTCGAAGGTTTTTTGTATGATCAGTGATTGTTACCTGTTCAAATGTTTTTGCAGACTGAAGATGATATATCTTCTCACTGATGACGACCCAGACCGGATTTTCAATACCCATTTCTTCATAGTCCTTACTAAAAAGAATCTCTTTATGGATCATCGAACCAAGGACTTCCATCTTGTCAATGAATGTTTTTACTTCAGGATCCGTCTCATAAGCTTCAGATTCCTGCATTACCCCTACATAAAGCATAAAAGAGGTTATCTGATTGAGAATATCATGTCGGGTAATTGATGAGAGCATATGCAATTTTTTATTTGTAGTCTCAAGTGCTTCCTGATACAGGTGAATATCAGTAATATCCAGGAATGCACCGATAAGCCCATTTTTCGACTTATTTGAATCGGTATAACCTGCAACAGTCATCAATATATCATGTATGGTGCCATCAACATCCACTGATATCTCATAATCCTCAACACCTCCGGTCTCAAATAATCGTCCGATGACTGAATTATGAACCTCAATATTGGTTATCGGCTGAATTATCTTATCAATTGGTTGTTTTAGGATCATATCTTCAGGAAGGAAAAAAAAGGAACAAAAAGCGGGATTACATCCTCTGAAGTAATTATCGTTATCTGTAAAGAAGAGTGGAATTGGGATTGTCAGGATTAAATGCTGCAAAAATTCGAGATTTTCACGACGATCAGCTTCTGCCAATATCTGACGCGATACATCGTGCAGGATAATAATATATCCACTTTCTGTTGCATGATTCGTGTTATTTTTATCTGCAATGTTGATACATTCAAATGAAAAGGAATGTTCTACTCCATGTGAGATTTTGTTAATAATATAGTCTTCATCAGGGGGTGTTTTCAATAGGTCAACATCTGGGAGAAGATGTGTGATGTGTTCTGCATAGACCTGCGGTAACGTTAGATCAAACATCTCCTCAGCTGCTGGGTTTACATTAATTATGAGCATCTCTTTATTCAGAACTATAACCCCTGCCTGAATGTGGTGAAACAGGTGTTCACTTGCATGAACAAATTCAATAACGGGTTCCTGTTTTATCAGTCGGTACCAGGTAATCAGAACCATCCCTATAGCAATCACCGGGGCAGCAGGTATCACAACGCTGGATTCATTAATAAAAAAAAGGAGAATGTACAAAAAAGGGACTAACGAGGCTATCAGAACAGGAAAGATATGATTTCTGCCCTGAGGCGTTGCCCGGTGGTAATCAACAAAAAGGAGACCCACAGGAATTGCCAGCAGTAAAAGAACATAGCCTAGGGAGAACACGCATAATGGGTTGAAAAAGCATCGGATTGCCTGATCTATCCCAGGATCCAACGAGGGTATCACAAATTCAATGATGATGAGATCTGTTCTATTCAGAACAAGCATGAACAGAGAGAGAATACCGGTACAAATCACCAGACATAATTGAAAAATACTAAATTGTGTTGACCGTTTTGCATAGGTGATAAAAAAAAGAGCCCAACTTGTACTTGCACAGAAAAGTCCGATGAATACGATTCTGACACCAAATAGTGTTAATCCTTCTAAAATTTCCTGATAGGTGAAAAATAAAGCAAATGAACACCATGCAAGAAAAAATGTTATTGATAGAAAAATAATATGCGCCAAATTACGCGTATGTATTGCTGATATGAGCATGTACAACGTAAAACCTGACATAAGAATCCCGCAAAGGAGAAACAATTGTATAAGCATATCAAGATAATAGATCATGAAAAACCTGCAATTTATGTAATAATATATCTGAATATTTTAAGTTACTGATAATACTACACTATACTCACTGCAACGGTTTAAGAGCACCGGATTATATCTGTCAGCTCTGTTCCTGAGGCATTTCTCTAAAAATTCTATAAGGGTTTTCATCATATGTAATGAATGAAAGTCAACAAATTTGGCTGGTTTCTCATTTTTTGTTAATTTTAGATAAATAATACGCATTCGTATTCAGGGTAATACATTGAATCTAATGACCATACTATCAGAATTATGAAAAAGGCAGACAAAATCGATGTATAATTTTCAAGACACAGATCTCAACGACATCATCTGTTCCTATGAACATACAAAAAAGAGAGAATTTATCTGCTGGTCCCTCTTTTTCCTACATTAAACAGAACAATGCTCTGTTTTCAGGTGATATGCAGTCCTGATGATAGTGCCTATTCCCATCAGCAATACAATAAAAACACAGAAACACCCGATTATTGGAATGAAACTCAGCAGAAATATCAGAATAAAACCAATACTATAGGCAACCTGTTGCGAGACCTCTTTTTTTATCAGGTTACAGATCCATGTTCCAAGAGAACCTGAAATGATGAGAGGAGCAAGTATTACAAAAATGCCTAAAAGCAACATGGCAAGGGCAGCGAATGGAATGCCAATTACGGTAAGAAGAAGAAGAATTACCAGAACAAATGAGATAATAACCGTCAGCAGACCATACAAAAAGACATGCAGAGGTTTACTAATAGGAACTGAAGTTATCGTCTTCCAGTGTGCAGGCATAAGATAGATGAGTAAAAGACCCAAGATAAAAAACCCGATAGTAATAAGGATCCGCACCAGCATGATTAATCCCAAAATCATCGATTTAATAGTCTCTATGCCAGGAAACGAGTACTCCATCTCATTTTTATTCCATGTTCCATCAACAGTCCCTTTTTGCGATACCGATGAAGCAGAAATTTCAGCATCTTTGCGGATATGAGCGTTGGAACCAATAATCACATTGTTTCCTGCTGCAAGAAGGTTGTCTAAAGAACCCTGAACCTCTATCTTTTGACCTGCTGCGATTACCTTACCTCCCACATCGCCGGTAATGGAAATATTTGACCCGGCAGCGATGACATCAACTCCGACAGGTCCGTCAATGAGAATCGTCTCTCCGGCAGCGATGAGATTTGTCGTTATCGGAGCATGAATCTGTAATTCATTACCTGCAAATGTCAGACTCCGTACTGGTGCATCCACCTGCAGGCTTTCTGCGGATGCAAACACATCATCATCAATCGGTTCATCAATAATAATGGATTTTCCGGATTGGAATGTCAGCGCAGCTCCTGGTGATATCAGAAGTAAGAGGAGGAGGAGGAATATTCCTCCTTTGTAAATGGTAAGATGCATGTATAACTATGAGGAAGTAGTCAATAATCAAGTATCCGGTATAATTATCCAGGTCATCAATGGTTACGTTCGATGACAATACCTGATTGTCAATCCTTTTGAACTATTTCAATATATAAGCCAGGTTTCATATACTTCACTTCCCTACAACTCCATATGGCAGGAACTGATTATACTCAAGATAATGACACGCGTATGCTCTCCCGTGATGCTCTTATCCTACATCAAATGCATAAGGGAAAACTTGAGATCCACTCAAAGGTACCCTTACAAACCCGACATGATCTCTCACTTGCCTATACCCCGGGGGTCGCAGCAGTATGCAGAGAAATTGCCGAGGATACTGACCGGGTCTGGCAATATACGCTCAAATCAAATACGGTTGGAATCATCACAGATGGGACGGCAGTACTCGGTCTTGGAAATATCGGACCCTATGCAGCAATTCCGGTGATGGAAGGAAAAGCCATTCTTTTTAAGGAATTTGCAGGAATTGATGCATTTCCTATCTGCCTTGATACTACACACGGAGATATTATCAGGCATATCAGAAGTCTGGCACCGGTATTTGGAGGGATTAATCTTGAGGATATCGCTGCCCCCTATTGTTTCGAGATTGAAGAGGAATTACAGGATCTCGGGATTCCTGTTATGCATGACGATCAGCATGGAGCCGCTATAGCGGTGTTGGCAGCTCTTATGAATGCCTGTAAAGTAACAAAAAAACAGATGGCACATCTTTCAATCGTCATTAGCGGTGCTGGTGCAGCTGGATATGCCATCACCCGTCTGCTCCGTTGTATTGGATATGATTCACCGGTCTGCCACCCAGTACAGGACGTAATTGTGTGCGATTCGCAGGGAATTATTTATAAAGACCGCCCAGGTCTGTATCATACCAAGTATAAATACATCATTGGAGAAGAGACAAATAAGAAAAGCAGAACTGGAAGTCTGGCCGATGCGATGATAGGTGCAGATGTCTTCATAGGTGTCTCCACAGCAGGTATCGTTACTGAGGATATGGTACGATCAATGAACCCGGATCCAATTGTATTTGCTCTTGCAAACCCAATCCCTGAGATCATGCCAGAATCTGCCATTGCAGCAGGGGCTGCGATTGTTGGAACAGGACGTAGTGATTTTACAAATCAGATTAACAATGCTCTTGTTTTTCCCGGCATCTTTCAGGGAGCACTCCGTGCTTGTGCAACGGTCATCAATGATGAGATGAAATTATCAGCTGCCTATGCCCTTGCTAATTATATTGCGACACCGGATAGTGACAACATCCTCCCCAATGTCCTGGATCATGAGGTAACCCGTACAATAGCAGATGCGGTTTTCAAGGCTG
>Ga0268282_1001095_pt1 | contig 12376 bp, 14 predicted proteins | sample saktaG_12_FD_190133 | JGI IMG/M metagenome (GOLD analysis project Ga0268282, IMG submission 190133) | Saline water microbial communities from Sakinaw Lake, British Columbia, Canada - sak_2011_5_24_120m | ecosystem: Environmental > Aquatic > Non-marine Saline and Alkaline > Saline ...
ACTGCTTAAGAGGCAGCTACTCTACCGATTGAGTTATAGGGGCAAGCTATATACAATTATACAATTTTCTAACAAAAAAGCAACCTTTTTTAGATCGCTAATTGGAATATGATAATATTTTAAACTACCAACTGCCGGTAGATCCACCCCCTTTAAACTGTCCCCCTTCATCTTTAACACACACCCCATTAAGATTTATTTGTAAATAAGAACATCCTGGCACGCTGTCACAATCAGCTTCAGTGCATGTCCAATTTGAATTACAAGGAACATTACAAAGCTTCGGCTGCTCCGGAGTCACTGTTGGTGGAGTTGTTGGATTTGTTGTTGATGGAGCTGTTGTCGGAGGTGTTGTTGACGGAGTCGTTGAATTAATTCCTGGTCCTGGGCTAGAAGAAGAACACTCTATTTTAAACCATTCTTCACCAGGGCCATCCCAAGCGGTCACCCCAAGTGTCATCAAAAAGAGATTAATTAATAACCATGCCCCGTAAATAATTAAAAGACCTATTGCTATTGATACAAAAACACTTTTAGCCTTACTTAATACCTCTGGCTTTCCTTGGCTTATCACATAATAAGCTCCACCAACTACTATCATTAAAGCAGCTAAAACAGGGACTATAGCAAATAAAAGCGTGTCGAGAATTCTATCAAACATTTTGAATAAATCACAAAAGTCACAAGGGCAAGAGTCTGTCCCGCAGGGAACCAATCCCTCTGATGGACAATTTGTTCCTCCAGCAAAAACTAAAACAGGAGTTATTAGTAATAAAGATAATAAAACTATAAAGAATGTTTTTTTCATAATATTATTTAGCAAAAGGATTCCTAGCTCCGAAGACATCAAAATGAACATGGCAACCAGTTGACTTTCCAGCTCCGGCCATTCCTGGCTTACCACCAACCAAGGCGATTATCTCTCCTTGAGAAACAGGTTGTCCTGGATTGACTAAGATTGTCTGGACATGCCCATACATTGTTACTACTCCATTTGGATGAATAATTTTAACAAAGTTTCCTGCTCCTCCATTCCAACCATAACCTATTTTTTGTATTGTTCCAGCCGCTGCAGCATAAATAGGGCTACCACACTTAGCTCCAAAATCAATAGCATTAAACCAATGAAGACCTTGAGTAATATGAACTGGGGAAGTAGGGGCAATAAAATAACTTGAACCAATTGGGATACTTGTGTAATTAGGAGAACTGCTAACAGGAATTTTACCATTTGGAATAATTAAAATATCTCCAATAAAAATATCTCCTTCACCAGATAATTCATTAACATCAATTATTTCTGACACCTTTCCTTTATATGCCTTGGCTATTTCACTTAAAGTATCTCCCTTCTTAACATGGCAAACAACACCAGTTACTGGAAGGATAATAAGTTTTTGACCTGGTTTGATAACTGATTTAGTATTTAATTCATTAATCGTTAAAATTGTACTTAAAGAAATATTAAACTTAGAAGCAAGAGAAGAAAGAGTATCACCATTCTCAACAACATATTCAAGAATTTCTTTTCTTTCGTCAGTCATATTCTCATCATCAATTCCTCCAAGCATCGTTCCTAAAACTTCTGAATCAACAGTTGATGGGGGAGATACTGACACTAGACTATTATTCTGAACAAAACTCATATTAGGAGATTCTCTAACAAAGTTATTAGATGGCTGAGCAAACAAAGACTCTCCTGATTTAGCCGCTGATGCTAAAAGAGAAAAATCTCCCAAAGAATCCATTACTGCACTAGAAGTAAAAATAAAAGCTCCAAACAAAATAATAGCTATAACGAAAGCAGAATAAAATAAAGGTTCTTTTTTAAAAGACCTTTTAACTACCTTACGTGATTTAATCAAACAAGCACCTAACTTACTTTTAGTTATGGGCAAAGCTGTAAAAATTGATTGTAAAAATTGAAATTTATTAATAAAATCTCCTTTTTTTAATTTAACCGTATTATTATTATAGTATCTTTTTCAGACCCCTCCGTCAAGCCTTTTTTCCCCACCCAATATCTGCTATCATTAATTAATGAAAGATAAAATAAAAGCGATTAAACACTTTGGGCAGAACTTTTTAATAAATAGTTCTGTTGTTTTAAAACTTGTAGAAAGTGCTAACTTAAATAAAGAAGATATTGTTTTAGAGATAGGCCCTGGAACAGGGATTTTAACAAAAGAGATAGCTAAACAAGTTAAGAAAGTTATTGCTATTGAGAAAGATCCCAGAATGATAACTATTCTAAAAGAGAATCTTAGAGACTTTAATAACATCGAATTAATTGAAGGAGACATATTAAGATTTAATGATTTTCCTAAGGATTATAAGGTAGTGGCTAATATTCCTTTCTATTTAACAGCTAGCTTAATTAGAAAATTATTAGAAGAAAAGAATCAACCAAAAGAAATAACTTTAATAGTTCAAAAAGAAGTGGCTAAAAGAATTTGCGCTAAGCCACCGAAAACAAATATCTTGGCCACTGCTGTTCAGTTCTATGCAACCCCTAAAATATTATCATATATCTCTAGAAGATCTTTTCATCCAGTTCCTAAAGTAGATAGTGCTATAATTAAAATAATACCTCAAAAGCAAGAAGCTGATTCAAAGAAGTTTTTCAAACTTGTTAAATTAGGATTCACTCATCCAAGAAAACAACTTATTAATAACCTATCTATCGGATTTAAAAAAGAAGGAATTAATTCTTTGCTTTTAAAAAATAATATTCAGCCAACACAAAGAGCTGAAACGTTATCCACAGGTGATTGGATTAAATTAATTAAAATGTTATAATATTTTAATGTTAGGTATCTTGGGGAAAACTGAAGATTTGATTGCCTTTCTAAATAAAAAGAAAATAGGCTTGTCTGTTTTCTTTTTTATTCTCTTAGGACTTTCCTACAGCAAACCAGCATCAGCAGGTACGTTTAGCGATCTCGCTGACTGGATCTCTACTCGTCCAATTTTCTTTTTGATTAAAATGACAGCAGAAGTTGGAAATTATTTTGTCGGATTAGCTGGTGATCTTTTGAATTGGGTTCTTAGTCCTAGTTTTATTTCTTTCCCATACACCAGACCCGGAACAATTGAAAGTGGAGGAAACCCAATAATTAAAGCTGGATTAGGAATTACACAAGGCTTTGTAAACATGATCCTAGTTCTAGTTTTAGTCTATATAGCTATCGCTACTATTTTAAGACTATCAGACTATAATACTCGAAAATTATTAATTACCTTTTTCATTATTGCTCTTTTAGTAAACTTCGCCCCTGTTTTTTGTGGATTGATTGTTGATACTTCTAATATCATAATGAACTTCTTTGTTAAAGATTTAAATTCTAATATTTTTCAAGTAGAAATTTCTTCAAAAATACAAATAATTTCTGGGCAGTTTGAAAAAGCAGCTGGATGGGACCAAGCTAAACAATATATTTTACAAGTATTAGCTATGCTTCCCGTTCTTTTTGGTTTGTTTTTCATACTTCTTCTTTTCACACTTTTGTTTATCTTAAGGTATGTTGTTATTTGGTTGTTAGTTATACTGTCCCCGCTGGCCTTTGCTGCATATATTCTACCAAACACTAAACACTATTTTGATGATTGGTTAAAACAACTTCTAAGCTGGTCTTTTATAGGAGTGACTTGTGGTTTCTTCCTTTATTTAGCATTACTACTTATGTCTTCCACCAGAGAGGCGATTACTCTGGGCAAGATGGCTATTCCGGCGACAGCAGGGCAAAGTAGCGGAATGCTTGATGGAATTTTACCATTCGCTGTTTCTATTGTTTTTCTTGGATTAGGGTTTGTTGTCGGACTTAAAACATCAGCAATGGGAGCAAACACGATTATGAATACTAGTAAGTCTTGGGCTAAAAGAGGCGTTAAAACAGGCGCTAAGTGGACCAAACAAGGTGCTTGGGCCGGAACAAAGGCTGGAGGAAGAAAGATTGGAAGAACTGTTAGAGACAGAATGGCTGAAAGTGAAGGAATTCAAAAATTTGCTCAAAGAATGGCTACCTCTAAACGTCTAGGCGAGGGACAAAAGGGAGTTTTGGGAGCAATTAAAAGAACTATTGATATCCCTTATTATACTAAAAGAGCTTTAGGTAAAGTTACTGGAGCTAATTTTCCTGATCAACAAAAAGATAGTATTAAAAAGAAACAAGAAGATCTTAAAAATAAGGATAAAAATACAGTACTTAAAGAATTTCACGCTGCTGGAACCGCTGGTAATAAAACAGATCGTGTTGCTACCCTTAATGCCGCTATTGAAGCTGGTGATATTGATGATTTAATGGATGTTAAAAAATATGGCAACAATGCTATAACGAAAGAAGATATTGAACAAACGTTTAAGTTTGCAAAGAACATAGGAGCTGATAAAACAATTAAAAATGCTTTTGCAGGAATGGCCGCAAAAGATGTCTCTAGTGAAAAATTAGCTACAGCTAAAATTAAAAATCCGAAAGTTAATAATAGAATGAAGGTTGTTGTGAGTGGAATGAAACAAAAGGATTACGAGAATACATCAAAGGAGAATCTCAAAAATAAAGAGTTTATGGCCGCTGTTCTAGAATTCGCTGACGGAAAGAGTATAGAAAAGCTTATTGAGAAGCATGGCAACGAAGCTATAACTGAACTAAATAAAACAATAAAAAGCAGGAGCGACGCTGCAACTAAATTACAGGGAGGAAAATTAATAACTCCTGCTGAATATTTAGAGAAAGCTAATCCTAAATTACATAAATATCTAAAAAGAAATCCCGGAACAGCATTTTTTGATATTTAATAAAACTAACTTTATAAAAAAAAGAGAGTCATTTATTTTGACTCTCTTTTGTTTTTTTATTTTAAACTTTAAAATTCTTCTTCTTGTTTACTGATTGTATCCACCGCTTCTTGAACTTGCTTATCTCTTTTAGGGTCTTTAACAACCCTAGGAGAAGTTTTAGTAGAGCTAGGCCTAGAACCTTTTGGTATTCTAGTCCAAGCAGCTATTAAATCAAGGAGTGTTTTTTCAGCGTCTCCTGCGCCAGAAACATCTATTTGGACATAACTTCCTCCATCAATAGCCATTTTCTTATGTAAGGTGTCTTTACAAAAATCTCTAAACTCTTTTTGGAGTTTGGTGTTTTTGTTTATTTTCTCTTGTATCTCTTTTGTTGTGATCCCTCTTGAGTTAGCCATCATACCGACGACTGCCCCAATGGTTTCACCAGCAATTCTTTCCGCCTCTCTTTCTGAGAGATACTTGCTAGTTTGAGCCTCTTGGTATTCTGGCGGAGGTGTAATTCTTTTCATTTCAATTCCACCATCTTTAACTCGAGTACCATAATCCCTCTCAAACTCTCCAATCACCTCAAGCCCTCCATCCTCGTTAAAAACATTAACCATTCCTTCCCGCTCAAGCCTTTCCCAAAGCTCTCCACCTGCTCTTTGTTTTTGAGCAGACAATTCCATAAATGTGTATTTTCTAACATATTCACGGAAAAGAGGTCTGGTCCTATTTAAAACCTGTTCAAGATAATTATGAGGTCCGAATAGCGCTTTATAAGGATTCACTACTCTTAAAGTAAGAAGGATGTCTATATCAAGAGCGATACCATCTTTATCCTCAGCTCCTTTTAATTCTAGGTGGTATGTTTTCTCTTTTAACAACAATGAATCCAATTCCTCTTCATGAGAAACAGCTTCACCGCTTTCCCTTACTGAGGTCCACCTTTGCGTGTACTTAAAGATATAATAAATTGGCCAGATACCAACCCATCTTAATCCACCAAAAAGATGGATTTCTCGACCAGGAACAATGTCCCAGTCCCTATTAAGAGTAAATCCCTTGTACTGGATAAGGCCTTTACAAGCTTGTCCAAGCTTCATAACTGTTTTTTCCATTCCTTCATCAACTTGTCCAAATAAAATATTTTCTGGGACAAGTTTAAAAAAGAACGAATAAAGCACATAAATGAAAATAAATCCCATCCAAAACATAGGCATCCACCATTGATTTTTTAACCAAGGGATATACCTAGATAAAAGCCATCCCGCTGAAATCAACAATAAACTAAAAAAAATACTAAAAATCACGCTCGATTGTCTTTTCATCTCTTTCTGCCATGCTTTTTTTTCATCAGTAGTCATTTGTATATCCTTCCAATATAGGTTTTTAACGAACGTTCAAAACTTCAAATCAAGAAACGCTTTCTTGAATATTTAATCATATAATATAAAACAATATCTGTCAAGCTTTTTGATCAAAACCCGACTTCACTTACTTCGCTTAATTATTATTTATTATAAAAAAATGGTGTCAAAAAGCAGAATTAACACCATTTCAATTTTACATCCCATAATAAATTTTAATCATGAGATAAAAATCCATATGGAGAAGTAGTTCTTGTTCTATTACATTTAGGACAACGAGTTATAAAATAAACCTTATAACCGCCTTCTTCGTAGACTGTTTCTGTTTTATCTTTTCTCCATTTTCCAAAATAACCACACTCACAACCATGTCTCCCTTCTTCTTCTCTTTTCCACTTTAAAATGGTTTTTTCGGCGTTTTCTTTAGATCTAAATCCCGCGTTAAAACATCCACACTTGGGACATGGGTTTGCTTGTTCACTAATTTTTGCACCACATTCTGGACAAGTAACTAGCATCTTAAACCTACCTTTCTGTATATTTTTCCAATGAACATTCTAAAACATCAAATCAAGAAACGCTTTCTTGAATGCTTAATCATATCATACAATATTAATTCTGTCAATAGCTTGATTTTAACCAAAAACAGGGGTTCCTCCCCTGTCAATCCTAATTATAATTAAATTAACTCAAACTAAACTCTATTAAACTCTTTTTAATCTCTTTATCATCTACTTCAAACCCCTTTGTATAAATAACCTTTTCTGTAAAGTCAATGTCTTTGAAATAAGATAATTGGGTTCTAAATAATTTTTCGTTGAATTCTGAACCAAAATTTTTACGAGCTTCTTTAATAATATCACTAATTTTATAATAATCCCTTAAGATAAAATACATATCTACATAATCCTTCCATTTATTTCTACCGCCTAAAGCAAACGCCTTCATAGATGCCAAAGTTAAGAGGGTTGGTAATTTTATAATCTCCCTAAACTTTTCTGGAGTTTTAATCTTATAAGGGAAACAAAAAAAAGTGAATTTTACATCATTAGACAGAAGAGTTAATTCATCAAAAGTATTTCTTATAATTTCATCTATTTTAGCTTTTTGTTTAAACTTCGTTTTAATAGAAGATTTATTAAATTCTCCGTATTTAAATAAATCAAAATCAATTGATTCCCTGTGACCAATATATAAGGCAATTGCACTTCCGCCAACTAAATAAAAACTCCTAGAAAAAGACCTTACCACTGGTAGTAATTTTTCTTGATCTTTCGTAAAAACTTCTGGATGAAATTTATTTGGCATATTTATTAAAATAAAGAGTAAAATAGTTTTTGACCTCTGGGTAAAAATTAGATCTCTTTTTCTCAGATTCTTTTTTAAATATTTTTGCTGTTTTCTTAATTCCTAAAGCTTTAATTAATTGTTTAAAATGATGCCAGTCACCATAATTAAGCACAGCTTCAACAACCGATTCATCTGAAAGATTATCGTAATTTTTAGTATACCAAATTAAATATGGATTATTTTTAATAATTCTATTTGCTTTCATATCTTAATTATACCATATTTTAATTAGATTTTATCGGCATCACTACATAGAGATAAGTATCATCTCCAGCTGGTTTTAAGACACCTGGTCCTGAGTCACTATTAAGCTCAAAAATAACTTCGGAGCTTTTAATACTAACTAATCCATCCATTAGATATCGGTGATTAAATGATATTTCTACAGGCTCTCCTTTTACCTTTCCTTTGATAGAAGATTTATTTTCTCCTATATCTGAACTCTGACTTGAAATATTTATTATATTAGTTTTTGGATCTACTTTTATCTTTACTTCGTTTATCTTCCCAGAGAAAAGACTAGCTGTTTTTATTTGATTAAGAAATTCATTCTTGTCTAAGATTAATTGTGTTGTATATTTTTTAGGAATAATTTCTTTGTAATTAGGGTAATCTCCTTCTATTAATCTTGACACCATTTGAATTTGAGGATGAGCCGTCTCTTCCATTTGTGATTCAAACATTATTTGGTTAGGGGAGAAATAGATTTTTAATTCACCACTTTTCTCGCTGAAAATATTAACTATTTCTTTAACTGTTTTTTGAGGAAGAATTAAAGAATACTCTTTCTTTAAAGAAGAGCTTATTTTAAGAAAAATATTCTTCTCTCCTAATCGAAAACTATCTGTAGCAGCAATAGTAATTAAATTCTTTTGAAAAGAGAAATAAACGCCTGATATTTCTGGTCTAGTTGTTGATGGAACTGGGATATCAGCCACTTGATTTAAATCTCGACAGAAAGTTGCAATATCAATAGACATTGATTCTCCATCAGCGATAGTTGGAATAATAGGGAACTCTTCAGCATCTATTCCTTTTATCTCTGTTTTATAGTTCTTACAGTTTATAGAGATAGTATTATTTTTAGCACTAATCTCTATATTCTCTTGAGGTAATAGATTAATAAAACTAGATAATATTCTTGAAGGAATAGTTACTTTTCCTTGTTTCTCTACTTTGCTTAGAATCCATAATTTTATTCCAATTTCTAAATCAGTTGCTGAAAGATTAAGAAAGTTTTTCTCTGTAGAGATAAGGATGTTATTTAAAATAGGGAGGGTTAAAGATTTAGAAGAAACTCTTTCTACTATATTTAATCCTTGTTTTAATTTTTCTTGTGGGATAGTTAGTTTCATAATAATAATATTTAATAATATTTATATTTTATTGTTACTATTAGTATTGTTAATAATTAATATTTTAGTCTTATTTCTATTGGGGATAATTTGTTTAAAGTTCTTGGGATAAAATATACTAATTACTTGTTAATAAAATCCTTCTTAATTTATCCCCCAAATTACTCTATTTTTATCAAAAGTTAATCCACAGAGTTATCAACACGTTATTAACTTGTGTGGATTCTTTCTCTAATTAATTCTATCTCTTCTTCAAGCTTTTTATCATCTATTAAATCCTTACAAACCTTCTTATATGAGTGAATTGCTGTTGTATGATCTTTACCATTAAACTTCCTTCCAATAAAAGGAAAAGAGCTTTTTAATTCTTCTCTTAATAAATACATAGCAATTTGTCTCGGCCTAACAACCTCTTTTTTTCTAGAAGACGTTGAAAGATCTTTCTCTTTTAAGTCATAAAACTCAACAACAGTTTGAATAATCTTTTTAGGAGTAACCATTCTATTAGGAGAGTTTAGTAAACTTTTAAACAAAGCCTTAGTTATGTCCATATCAATATTCTGATGACTTAGTTTTTGATGAACAATTAATCGATTTAAAGCTCCTTCTAACTCTCTAATATTTCTTGGTATAGATGAAGCAATATATTGATAAATCTCATCAGAAAAGTTTATTTCCTTCTCTTGAGCTTTGGTCTTTAAAATAGCTAGTCTTGTTTCTATGTCTGGCGAACTAACATCAGCAATCATCCCTCCTTCAAAACGAGATCTTAATCTTTCAGCTAAAGAGTTAATAGCCTTTGGCGGTCTATCTGAAGAAAGAATAATTTGTTTATTATTTTCATAAAGAACATTAAAAACATGGAAGAACTCTTCTTGAGTCTTTTCTTTTCCTGCTAAGAATTGGATATCATCAATAATTAAAACATCAACTGATCGGTATTTTTCTTTAAACTCTTCCATCGTTCTATTCTTAATAGCCGAAACTACTCCCGAAGCAAATTTCTCTGAGGAAACATATCTTACCTTTTTCTTTTTATTAGAATTACCAATCTCATTACCAATAGCTTGGAGAAGATGAGTTTTTCCTAAACCAGTACCACCATAAATAAAAAGGGGATTATAAACTAAACCCGGCTTTTGAGAAACAGCAACAGCAGCAGCATGAGGTAATTCATTAAATGGACCAACAACAAATGAGTCAAAGGTATATTTAGGATTAAGGTTAGTGTCTTTATCAACTTTAAATGTTTGGAATTCTAATTGGTCGGTTTCTTCTGTTATCTCTGGAGTTGCTTTAGCTTTAGATTTTACTTTACCAACACTATAGTTAATATCTTTAATAGAACCATCAATATCATGAAGAATCTTTAATATATTTTTATTATACTTATTCTCTAACCATTCTTTCGCAAAAGAGTTTGGAACCAACACAGTAATTTTACCTCCTTTTTGAGATAAAATTTCAGTGTTTTTAAACCAAGTTGCAAAGTTAGCTTGAGATATATTCAATTGTATTTGAGCAAGAACAGCTTGCCACAACTCTTCGTTATTCATGATGTTTTAATTCTATCATACCAAAAACAAAAGCAAAGTCCAATTTTTGTTAAGAAGGTGTTGATAACCTGTGGAATATTGACGAAACATATTTAAAATACTACAATGGAATATATGTCTGTTACATACAAACCAAAAAAGAAAAAAAGAAAAAGAACTCATGGATTTAAAGCTCGTCAAAGCACCGTTGGTGGTAGAAGAGTTTTAAAAAGCAGAAGATTGAAAGGAAGAAAGAAACTTACTGTATAAGTATGTTGGCTTTTGAAAATCGTCTTAAAAAACAAAAAGACTTTGAAAAGGTCTTTAAAGACGGGGTTGGTTTTAAACAAGGATCTTTATATCTAAAGATCGGTAAGAACGGATTACAATCAACACGTTTCGGATTTGTTGTTAGTAAGAAGTTTTCTAAGAAGGCAGTCGATAGAAATAGAGTAAAAAGGATTCTTAGAGAAGTTATTAAAAGCAACCTTTCTAATATTAAGAGTGGATTAGATGTTGTTGTCGTTGTTAATCCAGGAACGAAGATTGATTCAGAAGAATTGAATAAATCAATGATAGTGCTTTTTAAAAAGATAAAATGAAAACTATTTCTTTAGGGTTGATTAGATGTTATCAAAAAACCCTATCCCCCTTACTAGGATTATTAGGATTTCATTGTCGGTTTTCCCCAACTTGTTCGGAATATTCTTATCTGGCTATAAAGAAGTATGGAGTAATAAAAGGAATCTATAAAGGAATTAAAAGAATATTAAGATGTAATCCTTGGTGCGAAGGAGGAATAGATAACCCATAATAAAAATGCAATTTTTAGGAACAGTATTTAGAACTATACTTTATCAGCCATTACTAAATGTTTTAGTATTATTATACTTATACCTACCAGGCCACGATTTCGGAGTGGCCGTTATTGTTTTAACTGTTTTAATTAAGCTTGTCTTTTATCCACTAGGAGCTAAAGCAATTGAATCACAAAGAGCCTTATCATCTATCCAGCCGAAGATAAAAGAGATCCAAGAAAAATATAAAGACGACAAAGAACAACAAACAAAAGAGATGATGAATCTCTATAAGCAAGAGAAGATAAATCCTTTCTCTGGTTGTTTACCCATCCTTATCCAACTACCAGTGCTAATCGCTCTTTACAGGGTCTTCTGGACGGGTTTAAGCCCAGAACAGATGACACTCCTCTATAACTTTGTTCCTTCTCCAGGAGTAATAAACTCAATGTTCTTAGGGATAATTGATTTAGCGGCTCCTAATATAATACTAGCTGTTTTAGCTGGAATACTTCAATTTATTCAGATAAGAACAAGCACCACACCAGTTAAGATAAAAAAAGGCTCAGGAGTCTCAGATCATATGCAAAAACAAATGCAATTCTTTATGCCAGTCTTTATGATCGTAATTTTATTTAGATTACCTTCAGCTATTGGTCTTTATTGGGTGACAACAACAATCTTTACAATTATTCAACAATATGTTATCTTAAAGAAGAAAAAATATGATAACGGAGGAGAACTTACAAAAAGCTAAAGAAACTATTAAAGAGTTTTTTGACAAAACTGGTTTTGATATTGAAGTTAGTATTCTCCCATTAAACGACAAAACAATACCAGTTAGAATAAATACAGAAGATCCAAAGGTTTTAATTGGTCAAAATGGACAAACCTTAGCTGATGTTCAGCATCTTTTAAAAACTATGGTTAGTCATAATATAGCTGATCAATTCTATATTGATCTAGATATTAATAACTACAAAGAGAAGAAGATGACTTATATCAGAGAAAGCGTTAGGGAGTGGGCTAATGATGTTGCCCTAACTAGGAAAGAAAAAGTATTAGACCCGATGCCATCGTTTGAAAGAAGAGTAGTTCATATGGAGTTGGCCAATAGAAGTGATATTCAAACAGAAAGTGCCGGACAAGGAATAGACCGGCACATCATAATTAGACCTTGCTAAAAAACAAG
>Ga0268282_1001105_pt1 | contig 12292 bp, 7 predicted proteins | sample saktaG_12_FD_190133 | JGI IMG/M metagenome (GOLD analysis project Ga0268282, IMG submission 190133) | Saline water microbial communities from Sakinaw Lake, British Columbia, Canada - sak_2011_5_24_120m | ecosystem: Environmental > Aquatic > Non-marine Saline and Alkaline > Saline ...
AAACTCCTGTTGAGCGAGGATGTTCAACTGCGTGACTACGCCCGGCGGGCGCTGGAGAAAAACCCTTCGGATGCCGCGATGCAGAGCCTCGAACGCACGATGAAGGAAGCTGATGACCCTGCCTGGAAGGCCGCGTTGACCAATTCGCTACGGCAGCGTTCCGAATTCGAGGCGGCTGCTGCGCAAAGCACTGCGATGGCAAATATTCTGAAAAAGGGGACCGGCCCCAATCAGATTGAAGCGGCACAGGGACTTGTGGACATTGCCGGCAGACTCGTTAAGCTGCAGAAATTCGAGCAGGCGATAGAAATATACGATTGTCTCAATAACTGGGCGGCCGAACAGGAGCAGGGCCGTAATGTGTTCTTCATTCGTGCGGCGGCACTAAACGGCATGGCGATGTGCGACGGCCGGCGGGCAGTGGAAGTCGTTACCTCGGCCATGCAAAGCGATAATCCGAAAGTTCGCTCCGTTGCTGTTAAGGCCGCTCGCAATGCGCCGACCAAAGATGCCACGCGGGCCCTCACTGAGATGCTCTCCGAACTGGACTCCTACTCTCAGCAGCAGGTCCTCGGCCTGATTGCCGACCGGGGTGACCTGTTATCGGTGAAATTCGTAAAAGAAGTTCTGGACAGCGATACTGAGCCCGTGCGTATGGAAGCTATCGAGACTTTAACGAGAATCGGCGGGGACGAAGCTGCCGAAGCCCTGCTGAAGATTGCAATTAATGATGATGGTGCCGCCCAAAAAGCCGCTTATGCAGGCTTGTCGGTTATGGTTGGGCCTGGCGTCGAGGAGATCATAAAAGTCCGGGCTGCCTCGGGTGACATAAACAGCCGGGTTGTGGCTATCGGCCTTCTGGGCCAGCGTCGAATAGCCGGAGCACTCGAAAGCCTGCTGGGTTACGCCGCCGACGATAATGGTGACATTAGCGCCGCCGCATTCAAGGCCCTGCCGGCCGTTGCTGGTTCGGACGACATTCCAATCTTGGCCGACCTACTGGCTAAAACAGAAAGTGGCGGGGCACGTCAAAATGCCGCTGCAGCCCTCAAGTCCGTTCTCGCCAAGACTACGGATAAGGACGCTGCGGGACAGGTAATGATTGACAAGATGGATGCATCCGGCAAAGAAATCAGGCTCTCCATGCTGACTACGCTAAATGCACTTGGAGGTTCGACCGCCCTGAAAAAGGTTGCCGATGCGGCTCAATCTTCGGACGAGGCCCTGCGGGAGACCGGCATACGCACTCTCAGCGACTGGCCCGATTACGAGGCGGCGGAAATTCTGCTCGGCATAGCATCGAAATCCGAAACGGCCTTGACTCATCACGTTCTGGCCACCAGGGGCGCCATACGCCTGATCAGGGGAAGCGATTCAGCCCCGCTTAATGACCGCACTAAGCTCTGTTTCTACGCCTTTGAGCAGGCACGCCGGGATGAAGAGAAAAAACAAGCCATCTCAGCGATGGGTTCGCTGCCGAACGAAAAGGTGGCCGAGCGACTTTTGGAACTTGCCGGGGACGCCAAACTGAAAGCTGAAGCCGGATTAGGTGCTGTCGAATTGGCAGGCAATATGCTCAGAATTAATCGACAAGCCGCCAGAGACCTGGCTCAGAAGATACGCGACTTGAATATCTCGGATGAAATCAACAGCCGTGCCGATCGCATCATCAAAGGCAGGGGCAGGCGATAGCCGGTCCTTGCCTTGTTAAAACATGGCCTATTTCGTCCCGGCCAAAGGTGCGGCCTTTAGCGTGAGCATTGTAGCTAAAATACGTTCCTGGTACTCTGTCACGATTGATTCTGTAGCTTGTCATTCCCGCGAAAGCGGGAATCCAGAATCGTTGGCATCCTGGATTCCGCATCAAGTGCGGAATGACAACCTACCTAATCGAAGTTGAAAAACTACTGGCCTGTAAATGGAAAGGATGAAAAATGTTAAGAAACAATCGCATCAGCTATTCGTCTGCAATTGCCGGACTGGCTTTTTGCTTATTAACAGCTTCTTGTACGAAGGCAGCAGACACCGTCACCAGTAATTTTCTACAAGCCGACAAGCAGGATGTACAAGCCTGGCGACAGATGAAGTTCGGCCTGTTTATCCACTGGGGTCCGGTTAGTCTCAAGGGCACGGAGATCGGCTGGTCCCGCGGGGGCGAGCGACGTGGACGAAACGATAAAAGCACCGGCTCTGTTCCCGTCGAGATCTACGACAATCTTTATAAGCAGTTCGATCCCGTCAAGTTTGACGCCGAACAGTGGGTTAAAATCGCCAAAGACGCCGGCATGAAATATCTGGTCTTTACCAGCAAGCATCATGACGGCTTCTCAATGTTCGACAGCAAGCTGACCGACTACAAGATCAGCAACTCGCCTTTCAAACGGGATGTCGTCGGAGAGCTGGCCGACGCCTGCCACAAGGGCGGTTTGAAGCTCGGCTATTATTACTCGCCGGTCGATTGGTATCATCCTGACTATCGCACGGAAAACCATGCCCGCTACATCAAGTTCCTTCACGGCCAACTCCGCGAGATTTGCTCGAACTACGGCAGGATTGACATTATCTGGTTCGACGGCCTCGGCGGCACAGCCAAAGACTGGGACTCTGAAAATTTGTTAACAATGATTCGGGAGCTTCAGCCCCATGTGATTATTAATAACCGTGCCGGGCTGCCCGCCGACCATGATACGCCGGAGCAGAGAATCGGCACATTCCAGACCGGCCGGCCCTGGGAGACCTGCATGACAATCTGCCAACAGTGGGCGTGGAAACCGAACGACGAGCTTAAATCGCTCAAGCAATGTATCGATACGCTGGTAATGGTCGTCGGAGGTGATGGCAACCTTTTGTTTAACGTCGGCCCCATGCCGGACGGCCGGATCGAGCCCAGGCAGGTCACACGACTACAGGAAATGGGCGCCTGGCTCAAGGAATACGGTCAGAGTATTTATGCTACACGGGGCGGCCCGTTCAGGACGGGACCCTGGGGCGCCAGCACAAACAAAGACAATACAATCTACGTTCATATCCTGAGCTGGCCCGGCGAGAAATTGACGCTGCCACCGGTTCCAAAGAAAATCATCGCAAGCTCCGTCCTGACCGGCGGCACGGCAACCGTCAGGCAGACGGAAGAGTCTGTCGAGATTTCCGTCCCAAAAGCCTACCGGCGGGAGCTTGACACGATCATTAAACTTGACCTGGACGGCCCCGCAGGCGAAATCGCCCCTCTGAGCCTGCCATCCGCATCTCTGGCCTGTCGAAAGAAGGTCAGGGCATCGAACGTATATCAAAATATTTCGCAGCACGGCCCCGATAAGGCTGTGGACGACGACCCGGCCACACGCTGGGCAACCGATTACGGCGTCAAACAAGCATGGCTTGAAGTGGACATGGGAAAGCCGGTGACATTTAACCGGATCAGGATCAGCGAGGCGTACGACCGCGTGCGGAAATTCGAGCTTCAATGCAAAGACGACGGGCAATGGAAAACTTTCACTCACGGCACAAAAATCGGCCAAAACTACATCAAGGATTTTGAGCCGGTAACCGCCGGAGAGGTGCGTTTGAACATCCTCGATGCGACCGACGGGCCTACTATCTGGGAGTTCCAGCTTCTCGCTCCGAAGAAGTAGCCGGGGCGATGCTTTGCTTCATCGAACGATTCTGGGAAGGAGAATTTTATGAATCGGCGGGGTTTCTTAAAAGCGTTAGGATTGGGGGCGGCTTCGTTAGCCTGCCCTGGGCAACCACATCGGATTGCCCCTACGAGGCCCAATATCGTCTTTATTCTCATCGACGACATGGGCTGGCCGGATGTAGGCTGCTACGGCAGCAAGTTCCACGAGACGCCGAATATCGACCGGCTGGCGAGCCAGGGGATGAAGTTCACCAACGCATACGCGGCATGCCCGGTTTGTTCGCCCACGCGCGCGAGCATTATGGCAGGCCAGTACCCGGCCCGCGTTGGTATCACGGATTTTATTCCGGGCCACTGGCGACCCTATGAAAAACTCGTTGTCCCCGAAAACCGCCTGCAACTTCCTCTCGAATCTGTCACCATCGGCGAAGTGCTCAAGGAGCAGGGCTATTCCACCTGCTATATCGGTAAGTGGCATCTCGGCGGCAAGGGCTATTCCCCAGACAAGCAGGGCTTTGACAAAGTCGTGTTGGGCGTCAAAAACAAGAACGACAAACAGGTATCCGGCTTCACCGATCAGGCCATAAAGTTCATTCAAGAGAAAAAGCAGGAGCCGTTCTTTCTCTATTTGTCGCATCACTCCGTACATATAAAGTTGGAGGCGCCCGAGGAACTCGTTGAAAAATACAGGAACAAACCGAAGCCGGCAACGGGGGTGAATAATCCTACATATGCAGCAATGGTCGAACACCTGGATACTAATATCGGCCGCATTCTCAAGAAGCTCGATGATCTTGATCTTGCCGAGCGAACAATTGTCATCTTTTTCTCGGACAACGGAGGCCTGCATGAAGCCTATGGTGGTTATACCGGTAAGCGGCAAATTGTCTCGACCAATGCTCCGCTCCGCGATGAAAAGGGTACTTTGTACGAAGGTGGAGTCCGCGAGCCGTTGATCGTTCGCTGGCCCGGCGTTGTTAAAGCCGGTACTATGTGCAGCGTGCCGGTAACCAGCGTCGATTTCTATCCAACTTTCCTGGAGATTGTCGGGGCCGGAGGGGATTCGAATCAGGTACTCGATGGCGAGAACATCCTTCCGCTGCTCAGGCAAACCGGTTCGCTCAAACGAGATGCGATATACTGGCATTACCCCCATTATCATCATTCCAGGCCCGCCGGCGCAATACGAGAGGGCCACTACAAGTTGATAGAGTTCTTTGAGGATGGGCAGTTGGAGCTTTATAATCTCAAACGTGACATCGGAGAGAAGAATAACCTTGCCATGGCCATGCCGAAGAAAGCGGCCGACTTGCAGCGGAAGCTGGCAAAGTGGCGAAGGTCCGTCGAAGCCAAGATGCCCACTCCGAATCCGGATTACGACCCAGCAAGGGCGAACGAATGGGGCGGCCGGCAGTAAGAGATACCACGCAAATAGAAGGCCGAAAATGATTGATCATGGTAAGATCCGGAAAAGAATCCCTACCAGCGAACATAGAAATCTTATATAATCGGCAAAATCTATTAGTACAATGCAAGGAGTTATAACCATGGCAGAAAGTTTTGATGTTGCAGTTATCGGCAGCGGCCCCGGCGGTTATGCCGCTGCTATCAGATGTGCGCAGCGAGGCGTTTCGACAGCAGTTGTCGAAAAGGGCTTTGTTGGCGGAACGTGCCTGAACTGCGGCTGCATACCGTCGAAGACACTGCTGGCCTCAGCCCATATACTGCTTATGTTCAAGCACGCTAATCTAATGGGGATTGATGTTGCGGCCCCAACCGCGAACTGGCCGAAAATCCAGGCCAGAAAGGACGTTATAGTGACCGCCTTTCGTAAAGGCGTGACAGGATTGATCGGGAGCCACAAAGTAAAGATCATCCCCGGCCGGGCCGTTGTTACTGCACCGGGCCGAATCAAAATCGAATCGGAGGCCGGCCCGGCAGAGATTCAGGCCGGAAAAATAATCCTGGCGACGGGTTCGCATCCTATTGAAATTCCGACAATTCCATTTGACGGCCAGACCGTTATCAGCAGCAAAGAAACCCTTGTCTTACAGCAAATACCACAATCGATGGTAATTGTCGGCGGCGGAGTCATCGGCTGCGAAATGGCCTGCGTTTATGCTACGATGGGAACAAAGGTGACAATAGTCGAGACACTCTCTCGATTGATCCCTATGGAAGACCAATGGGTCGGCCGGCTGATTGAACGCGAATTCAAAAAGCTCGGCATTACTTCGCTGACCAGCCAAAAAGTCACTGCGGTCGATAAGACCGGGAGTCCGGCAAAAGTCGCTCTTGAAAGTGGCCAGACAATTAACGCGGAGAAGGTTCTTATTTCGGTGGGCCGGCGAGCCGTCGTTGATAAAGAAACCGTCGAAGCGCTGAACCTGAAGATGAATGGCCCTGCGATTGCCGTTAACCGGAAATTGGAAACGAACGTTCCCGGCGTATATGCAATCGGCGACGTTGTGGGCACGACCTATCTGGCACACGGCGCTTTCGCCGAAGCGGAAGTCGCCGCCGTCAACGCCACGGGCGGCAATGAAGAGATCGCAGACTATTCGCTCATTCCACGGGCCGTCTATACGTTTCCGGAGATCGCATCGGTCGGCAAAACCGAAGATGTCTGTGCTTCCGAAGGGCTTGATGTTTCCGTTGGAAGGTCGTTCTTCAGAGCCAACGGGCGAAGCACCGCACACAACGAAACCGTCGGCGAGATAAGGGTTGTCCGGGACAACTCAACCAACAGAATCATCGGCGTTGCAATGGTCGGCGCCATTGTCACCGAGCTGATAGGCGCAGCAAGGGCGCTAATCGGCAGCACGGAAAAGATTACGGAAGTAAGCTTCCCGCACCCCACGGTGTCGGAGGTGCTCAAAGAAGCTGCCGAAGACGCATTTGGCTTGAGTTTGCACAATCCGCCCCGATAAAACCGTTTAGCTCCCAGGCCCATCCTGGGGGCTTTTCTTGCATTTTTCAATTTTCTTCGATTTTTTTGTAAGTTTTCATCACGCTGCCAGTCTAATATTGTAGCCATGGCCGAGATAAATGATGATGAGCTTCTTATCGAACAGTTCCGCCGGGGCGACGAATCTGCTTTCGAGAGAATTATCGAGCGGTACTCGGCCGAAGTTGCAGCCCTGGCGAATCGGCTGCTCGGCTGGCCCGGCGAGGTCGAAGATGTTACACAGGAAATTTTCCTCGCCGCGTTTCTCGGCCTGAAAAAATTCCGCTGTGAATGCAGTCTTAAAAGCTGGCTCTTTACCATAACAATAAACAAATGCCGCAGTTATCGATACAGATGGAAGCTTAGACATTCGCAGGCCATCCCCATCCCGATAAACGGCATCGGGATGAGGCTGCCACCCACCGAAGCGGGCGACTCACCGATGAACGCAGAGGACTTCCAACGTGTTCGTCTTGCCGTGGCGGCACTGCCGGCCAGGTATCGTGAACCGGTCGTACTGCGGTATCTGCAAGAGCTTGGCACCGATGAAATCAGTCGAATCCTCGGCATATCTAAAAATACGCTGCATGTGCGATTGAGCCGGGCAAGAAAACGTCTCAGAGAGAAACTGGCTGAAATAATAGAGTTATAGATTATGACAGAAGACGAAATTAAAAAACTGCTTCAGGAAGCCGACAAAACGGCAGGGGGGATTGCTCCTGTCCGGGTGAATCTCTCGGCTATTGGCCGCCGGGCCGGTCGCAGGAATATGGTAGTTCTGGTTGCTCCCCTCGCAGCAGCCGCTTTGATCATGGTGGCTCTGAGCATTTTGGCTCTAATGTTTAGAACCGCTGAACCAACGCCGGAGCAGGAAAAGATTGCCTTGCTCGAAACGCGGATTCAACAGCTTCAGGCAAGGACCGATGCGGCTCTTGGCTTAATACAGGAAGTGCTCGATGAGGAGCGAAGGCAGAGCCGGCTCGATGAGCTCCAGGCCCAGCTCGCGAGCATCCCCGATCCCCTCGAAGAAGTTCAGAATCAGATTGATAAAACCGCCTTTATCCTCGTCTATCAGGCCGACCGTTTGTACCGCGAGCTAAACCAGACGGATTCGGCCGTCGAGAATTACAACCGGGTTATAGCACTTTTCCCTGAGAATCGGTGGGCAAAAGTAGCCCGGCAGCGGTTATCGGAAATCAAGAACAAAAAAAATCTGATAAAACAAATTTAAAAGGAGATTTAAAATGGAAACCGCAAAACGCATCATTTTCCTGCTGATCCTGGCCGTTCTGGTGACAAGCCCGGTTCAATCGGAAGAAAAACAATCGGTACGAATCTCAAACACTCGCACAGCAAACTGTCTGGTCAAAATAACATGTGATCCGGCCATCCTGCCGCTTAATTTAGAGACCATTGACTACCTGCTGCAAAGCTCCGGTGTTGGCGGAAGGGCCTGCCGGGAAGTACTCGGTATCTCGCCGGACCAGGATTACGAACTGTTCACCGTCGAATATGTGCAATTGAATACTTCCGAGGGCATTTCAGTATCGAAACCATCTACTAAACTTCTACCCGGAGCTGATGAGTATGAATACGCTACGATGATGGAGATGGAGATGGGGCGTAATATAACTTCTCAATTGCAGGCCGGGAACTCCTCATCCACAGGCCGGTCCAGGTCTTCTTCCAGACGCTCGAGGACCGGTTCGGGATACGAGCCTGCGTCCAGCGTCAGTTCCAGCCGCCGTAGCAGAGACCGGGGGAGTTCCTCTTATGGTTACTTCCCCGCTTTGCCAGCACCTCAGCAACGCAGTAGGACTACTATTTCAGATTCTACTGATGAGCAGACGTATCTGTTCAGGCTGAACATTCATCTGCCCGAGGATGTCAAACCTTTGGCCAGAGAGTTTATTAAGGCCCTTGTCGATAACCTGCGTGAAAGCCTGGTCGAAGCCCATGATACTTATTCGAATAATCTTGAAGCTTTGCTCGAAGATGCTGAGGCACGGCGTGACCGCGCCCGATCACGCCTTGCAGATGCAATGGAGCAGATTAAAGCAGTGGCCCCGCCCCCCGAGATCATACAGAATCCGGCTGATGCTGCTGTGTATGAACGCCTGGAGCAGATTGTCGATCTATCGATCTTAGAGCCTTCAATGTTGTTTGTAGAGGTGATAACGGAATTAAAGAATTCCGTAGATCCCCCGCTGCAGATACAGCCCAACTGGAGGGATTTGCTCGAAAATGCCGAGGTCGAGCAAACCACGCCCGGCGGTATAGACCCTCTGGCCGGCGTTAAACTCCGCAAGGCTTTGGAGATTTTATTATCCTCAGTTTCGAATGATTTTGCAGAACTTGGTTATGTGGTGGATGAAGGAGTGATTCTGATAGCAACGCAAGATCGGCTTCCGAGTAAGCTGGAAACGCGCGTCTATGAAATCCCTGCTCTTGCTTATTCGGCCGGGGGGGCAAAAGACCTGATTGACGCAATCCAGAAAACCATCGAGCCCGAGAGCTGGTTTGATCTCAGCGACACAGGAGAAGGATCCATAACGCCTTACCCGAGCCGACAGCCCAGGAAGCTTGCCATTTTCCAGACCTATGAGAATCATCAAAAAATCCAGGAGTTTCTGCAAACCATTACGATAGATATCCCAGCCGGCACTCCTTTGGATATCCCTGTGGAAATGCTCCTCAGTGAGAAGAATGACCTGCTCCGCGAAAAGCAGAACCTTGAGATGGAACTCGCTCGACTGCAGGGACGCATGCCGGCGGTTGAAAAACAAATAATAAGAATAAAGGAGGAAATAGACGAGAAGGTTCAGGCCGACCAGGTTAGCGAGGAATTGAGAAAAATACTTGACATGCAAGTCAAGCGTTTAGAAGGATTCAAAAAACTCGTAGATGACGGTGATATTAATGGTGGGGTTGCGGATGCGGAAGAAAAGCTTGCCAGAGCAAGAATAGAGCTTGCAAGACGGCGCGAACAGGTTGGCTTATCCGCTGGTACTGATCAACTGGCAAAGTATAGTAACGAGTTGGCCACGTTGACAATCGACCAGGCTGAGAAAAAAGCAATGCTGGATGTTGTTAAAAACCAACTCGATCAAACGGAACAGCAGCTAACGGCTGGTGACATATCAGATCCGCAAATCTCGCGAATACGCATGGCAATGCAGGCCCTTGAGATCGCAGAACGCCGCATCAATGAATTGAATGCCCGGCTCCTCAATTTACAGCTTCCCAAGGTATCGGTTTTGGGTGGAGAATGATTACGACCGGGAAAAAAATAATCCCGCTCTGCGTTATTCAACGGGCCGTCGTAAAACGGAATTAATGCTTAAAATGCCGTTTGCCGGTAAAGACCATTGCGATGCCGTGTTTGTCTGCTGTTTCGATGACTATTGGATCCTTCTTGGAGCCGCCCGGCTGGACGATAGCAGCGACGCCGGCCTTGGCGGCGTTTTCGATGTTGTCCGGGAACGGGAAGAACGCATCCGAGGCCATGACAGAGCCTTTGGACTCGTCGCCGGCTCGCTTGAAGGCGATTAAGCCGGACTCGACACGATTCATCTGTCCGGCCCCGACGCCGATGACCTTGCGGTTCTTGACCAGAACAATCGTATTGCTCTTTGTATGCTTGCCGGCAAGCCACGCGATTCGCAGGTCTTCAAGCTGTTTCTTCGTCGGTCTGGCCTTGGTTGGATATGTCAGTGCATCCGGCTCCCAGCCGACGAGATTTCGTTTCTGCAGCAGCATTCCGCCGACGATGCAGCGAACATCGAACTCGCTGCTGTCGATATTAGCCCTGTCGATCGGCCCTGTTTCGATCAGCCGGACCCGGCTTCCCCAGGCTTTCAATGTCCTGATGATCTCGACGGCATCCTGATCGAATGCGGGAGCGATAATCACCTCGGCAAAGAATCCGCCGGCACCAAGTGCCTTGCCGAACCGGCTGTAAGATTCCATGATTGTCTGGGCAAGCTCGACGTTTACATTTCGATTCAGCGCGATAATGCTGCCGAACGCGCTTACCACGTCACCTTCGTAGGCTTTGCGATATGCCACACAGATGTCATCATCGACAGCACAACCGCACGGATTCAGGTGCTTGACGACGACTGCTGCAGGCTCGGAAAATTCCTTCACCAGCTCGAAGGCCGCGTTCGTGTCCATCAGGTTATTAAAGCTGATCTCTATGCCGCCTTCGAGCAGGGTGCCGCTGCTGACCGATGTTTCGCCGCTCGATGGGAGTTTGTAGAATGCCCCTGTTTGATGAGGATTTTCGCCGTAGCGAAGTACTGCTTCTTTTTTGATTGCGACCGATACTCTCTCGGGATACTCAACGCCCGCCCTGTTGTTCAGATATTTTGAAATCGCAGCGTCATAGGATGCGGTCAGGCTGAAAGCGATCCTCGCGAAATCGCTTCGGAGTTCCTGGCTCACAGCCCCATCGTGTTTCTCCATTTCTTTGATAACCTTATCGAACTGGTCGGCTTGTGTCACGACTGTAACGAATTTGTGATTTTTCGCCGCTGAGCGAAGCATGCTCGGCCCGCCGATATCAATATTCTCGATCGCCTCGGCCAACGTGCAATCGGGATTGGCAATTGTTTTTTCGAATGGGTAGAGATTCACGCAGACCAGATCGATCGGCTCGATGTCATGCTCTTTCATCGCCGCGGCGTGCTCTTTTTTGTCGCGGAGTCCCAGCAGGGCCCCGTGTATCTTCGGATGAAGTGTTTTCACCCTGCCGTCCATCATCTCCGGAAAGCCCGTTACCGACTCTATTCCAGCCACATCTATTCCTGCGCCGCTAAGTTTCTTCGCTGTACCGCCGGTGCTGATTATCTTGACGCCCATCCCGCTGAGTTTTTTTGCGAAATCAACGACGCCGGTCTTATCGGAGACACTTATCAATGCAGTTTTTATTTTCACTTCCATTTGCACTTATTTTCCTTCCAATTGGCTCAAATACGATTCAGTGCCGAGGGTATCCTACTCAACCGGCTGTAAACAGGCAATCCGGCCAAGATTGTCGGCAATATAAATTTTATCGTCTGTTATATTGGATACGTGTTTTGAGACCCCTGCAAAGTTTACCGTATACAGCTCTTTAGCTTTGACATTATCCATCACTACCAACGTTCTGGTGCCTGTAATTACGTATGCTTTGTTTCCGGCTTCTGTTAACAAATCGACACCTCCAGAGACCTGCCACAAAGGTGACCCGGTGTTTTTGTTTATAGCCGTCAAACCCTTGCCTTTAACATGCTGATAAACGATCTCTCGTGTCACAACAGGTGCGTCTTCAAGTACCGCCGCTGTCTGATACTTCCAGGCGAGCCGCTTTCTTTCAGGCAAGCCGACCATATCAACTCTGTAAACGTTTGTGTCCTTACTGGCAAAATACAGTGACATCCCTTCTCTGATAACGGGTCCGGCAATGGCCTTGGAAGCATCGAATTGCCACAGACGTCGAGGTAGATCAGGTGCGATACTAATGATATTACCTGCCGCTGTAGCAAAGAGCACAAAATACTCGTCAGCAGTGACTGAAGTGATCATCGACTCGTTCTCAGCGGCAACCTCGAAAGCCTGGACCTTATTCTCAGCATTTATCGCGTGCAGTCTTTTGTCAGTACCAGCTAAATAAAAGTATGAACTATTACGAGCAACGGGACAATTGACACTGAATCCAATATCGG
>Ga0268282_1001109_pt1 | contig 12258 bp, 7 predicted proteins | sample saktaG_12_FD_190133 | JGI IMG/M metagenome (GOLD analysis project Ga0268282, IMG submission 190133) | Saline water microbial communities from Sakinaw Lake, British Columbia, Canada - sak_2011_5_24_120m | ecosystem: Environmental > Aquatic > Non-marine Saline and Alkaline > Saline ...
CGCGCAGACTCATGAAACCCATACAGGGCGGAACGTGCTGATGCGGGTGTTTGAGCCCGGGAAGGCAATCCATCATTACAGCGTCGGCTTTCTCGGACTTGACAACCCGTTTCAACGCAATGCACGCTCGGGCCGCGTCGAGGATGTCCTCCTCGTTGGGCTGGATCACTTTGGTGGCGTTATCGCGGTATGCGGCGGCAAGCCGTTTGACTTCAGCCGTGGCCTGTGTCCGCTGGAATTCTTCGATGAAGCCCGTGTTTGCCACAGTACGAACCTTCGTCCCCAGATGCGGAACCACTCGGTCGGCGACGGCCGCTTTGGCGATATTCAGGATGCAGCTTTGTTTCATCCAGGATGCCGCTCGTATCATGTTCATGCCCTGCTCGACAGCATCAAGGTTGTCCAGGGAGTTGATCATATAAACGCCCGGCTTTCGGTGAAGCTCGCGGACGTGCCCGACTAAAAGCACACCCAGTGTGGCGAGCACAACCGTGGGGACTTTAGTCTCTTCGACGATGCGCGTGACGTGCGGGAAGTGTCCTTTCTTAAAGGGCACCAGCAAGAGACCATCGGGGGGATCGGCCTTGATCTCGTTTATGAAACGCGTGACGCTCTCGTTCTCATCCAGCGCCTGCGGCTCAACGGAGATGCGCATACCCAGCTTCCGCTCAATGGTCTGCAAACCGAGAGTATATTGCCTCTGGCGGCCTTCGGCGTCAAACGTGGAGCCGGGCCAGCTATAATAGCCAACTTTGCGTAAGGACGCCGTTGGCGGATAGATGAAGGCGGCTCGGACAACGGCGGGGCTTTTAGGCAGGCGGCCCGGCTGGGCCATAGCCAGAGAGCCAAGCCAGTGATGTGAGCTGAGCGACAGGCCGGCGGCCGTACCACCCGCCGCCTGAAGAAACGTGCGACGTGAGAAGTGCGCGATTGGGAAATCCGGATGTGAATTCATTGTTAATTCCTTTCCTTCGAATTTACTGCGCCTTTCATTGTACTCTTTCTATATCTTGCGCACAAATATCATGACAGTCGAGATATAAAACAGGCCTTTTCAGCATCTGTGAATTTAAGTTTGGCACACGTAATTCTGCTTGTCAACTACTTAATCAACAGGGCGTCATTTTCTCAGTTCAGGCATGTCAGGCTCGATGTGAACGGTGATATTAATCGGGCGTGTTATCTGCTCATCAAGGGTTCTTTCCAGCCTTTCAGATATCTCGTGGGCGTCGGTGATTTTCAAATCCGGGTCGACGAGGATGTGCAGATCGAGAAAGACTTCCCTGCCGACCGTGCGGGTCCGCAGCTTGTGCCACTGCCGGATAGAAGAATCGGAGTTGATGACTTCCTTTATGTGCTCAATCGTGTCCGGATCGACGGCGGCTTCGGCCAGCTCGCGCAGCGCATCGCCGATGACCATGACTCCCACCCATACAATCATCAGCCCAACGGCAATCGCAGCGACCTGGTCGCCATGGCCAAAACCGAATTTCAGCGATATAAATCCCATTACAACCGCGACCGAACTGAGAGCGTCACTTCGGTGATGCCAGGCGTTGGCGTAAAGTGCGGGGCTGTGGGTTTGAATCGCAACTTTTTGTGTCGCTTTATAGAGCCACTCCTTAGCCGCAATTGAAATAACCGCGGCGATGAGAACTCCGAGCCTGGGGACGGTCATATCGTCTCTGGCGATGGCCAATGTGGCGTAGTAAACCATTGCCCCGCCGACAACAATCAAGATCAGTGCTACCAGGCCGGCCGAGAAAGTTTCCGCTCGCCCGTGGCCGTAGGGGTGACTCTGGTCGGGCTCTTTCGAACCAAGACGCAGGCCCAGCAGCACTGCCACGTCGGTAGCGACATCGGAAAGCGAATGGATCCCGTCGGCTACCAGTGCCAGCGAAGCGGCCAACAAACCGATGGAGACCTTAATAACCGACAGAACAATATTCATCGCCATACCAAGATATGTGATAGACTTTATTTGCCTGGCTACTATTGCTTGTTTTTTACTGTCCATCAGTGCGCTAATATTTTAGCCCGAATTTTTGCCACCTGATCGATATATTTTTGAGCGGTCGGCCGGTCTTTTGCCTCAACAATAATTCGCATTACAGGTTCGGTGTTGCTGGTTCTTAAGTGCAGCCAGCCATCGTCGAAATCGAATCGGCAGCCGTCGGTTGTTTCCAGCTTTGCGTGGACGAAGGTTTCTTTTGCCGATTCGAGGATTTGCCGTGCCCGGTCCTGCCCAGCGGGGAATTTATCCTTGCTCATATAATAGCCGCCGATTTCGCTGACCAACCGGCTAATCGTTTTTCCCGTTTCAGCCATAAGCTGCATGACAAGAGCGATCCCGACAAGGCTGTCGCGGACCGGCCCGACGCGCAAATCAATCACGCCGCCGTTGCCTTCTCCGCCGATGATGCAGTCATGTTCGAACATCGCCGCGGCGACGTTCGCCTCGCCGACAGCCGTGCGGATAACTCTGCCGCCCGCCTTGCCGGCTACGTCGTCGATCATTCGCGAAGTCGAGAGATTTGTCGCCGCGTTGCCTGCTGCTTTGCTGAAGATATACTTCGCTGCCAGAGCAAGGGTGTATTCCTCGCCGATGTAGGTGCCGTTTTCGTCGACAATCGCCAATCTGTCGGCGTCGGGGTCCTGTGCGAAACCGATGTCGGCAACTTGGGCTTTTACCGCGTCACAAAGACCCGTCAGGTTCGCAGCGGTCGGCTCGGGACCGTGAGCGAACAACCCGGTTGGCTCGGCGTTGATGGCGGTGACTTGGCAGCCGAACTCGGCCAGCAGCTTTTTCGTGACACGCGCGCCGGCACCGTTTACGCTATCCAGAACGACCTTGAATTCCTTTGCGGCAATCGCTTCTTTGTCAACAATCGCCAGAACTTTGTCGATGTGCGTAGCATCGGTTTTATCGCTGGACGTCACCCGGCCGCAATGCGTCGAATCCTCAAGAGTAAGATTCTTTTCGAGAAAACATCGCTTTATTTTTTCCGCTTCCGGCGCCGGGGGAGCAACGCCATTGTCGAGCAATAGTTTTATTCCGTTATACGCAATCGGATTATGCGAAGCGGTAATAACGACGCCGCCCACACAGGCAAGCTCCCTGATCATCACGCCGACACATGGTGTGGTGACAATGCCCAGATCGATAACGTCAATTCCAGCGGCGCACAATCCCGCGGCCACGGCCGATTTTAGCATTTCGCCGCTCGGCCGGGAGTCCATGCCGATGCAAACCGACATCGCGTCGTGTGCCGCATGTTGCGTATCGCGTTGAAGTCTGTTTTTCAAATATGTGCCGAACGCGGAACCGTACTCGACGGCAATCGAAGCCGTGAGGTTCTCCCCGATGATACCACGCATCCCGCTGACACTTATGATTAGCTGCTCAGCCATAGCAAAAGCCCCATTCGAGTATCGAGCATCAGTCCAGCTTGCAAACGTAGATCTCGTTTACGAAATCGAGTTTACCGAGTTCCTCAACTGCTTTTTCGTCGGGCTCCTTATCCAGACTGACAGCAAGCATCGCCTTCTGCTCGTCCGGTTTTTGTCCGACGCCCATTGTGCAGATATTAATCTTGTGCCTGCCGCAAACGGTGCCTACCGATCCGATCACTCCGGGCTTGTCGTCGTTGAAAATCACCAGGACGCTGCCGTGCGGCGTCACTTCGATATTGAAGCCGTCGATTTCGATGATCCGCAGCAGGGTCCCGCCAAAGACCGAACCTGTCACCGTGCGCGTCACCTTGTCCGTCACGACCTTGGCGCTGAAACTCGAAGCAACGTCCTTGACCTCTACGTTTTTGGTCTCGTCGATACTGATACCGCGTTCCTTTGCAAGAACCGGTGTATTGACCATATTCAGCGGCATCTCGAAATGCTTCTGGAGCAGCCCTATCGAAAAGCTGAGCGTCACTGGCTCGGTGGCCTGCTCGGCAATCGAGCCGCGATACCGGACCTGAACCTTTTCGATCTGACCCGGCGCGATGGTGCTGAGCACGGCACCGATTCGCCTTGCAAGCTTGGCATATTGACTGACAATCGCCGGGGTGGCACCCGCGGTCGACGGAGCGTTCAGGGCGTTGCGAACCGGCCCGCCCTTGATCGCGTCGACAAGAATTTGAGCCGCTTCGACAGCCACTTCGATCTGGGCCTCCTCGGTGCTTGCGCCAAGGTGCGGCGTGACAATGCAGTGCTCGGACTCGCTGAAACGCGTATTCTCCGGCGGCTCTTTCGGAAAGACATCCAGAGCGCCGCCGGCAATGCGATTAGCGGCAAGAGCATCGTAGAGCGCATCTTCGTTGATAATCCCGCCGCGGGCGCAGTTGACCAGCCGCACGGTAGGCTTCATCATTTCGATCTGCTCGGCACCGATCATATTCAGCGTCTGCTCGTTTCTCGGGACATGGACGCTGATATAGTCGGCCTGTTTGAATATGTCATCCAGATTTTTGCATATCTGGACGCCCATCTTTTCCGCATCAGGCGGAGCAGCAAGCGGGTCATAGCCTAAGATTTTCATATTGAAACCATTGGCCATCCGGGCCACGGCCATGCCGATTCTGCCCAGACCGATTAAGCCGAGCACCTTATTGTTCAACTGGTTGCCCATGTATTTTTTCCTATCCCAGGCGCCGCCCTTCAGACTACTGCAGGCGGGCACGACGTTCCGGCTCATCGCAAGAATCAGCGCCATTGTGTGCTCGGCGGCGCTGAGCGTATTTCCGCCGGGAGTATTCATTACAAGGATTCCCTTTCGCGTAGCTTCCGGGATGTCGATATTATCGACGCCGACACCCGCCCGGGCGATTCCCTTGAGTTTGCCGGGTTTGCTCAGCACCTTCGCGGTCACTTTTGTGCCGCTTCGGATGATGAGGCCGTCATATTCACCGATAATATTAACCAGCTCATCCTCACTTATGCCGGTCTTTACGACAGCTTCGACGCCGTCCTGGGAATTGAGCAAATCAATTCCTTCCTGTGCAAGTTTGTCTGTGATCAGAACCTTAATCATTTTTAACTCCAAAAAACAGATTGTCGATTTTTGAATTTCAATTTTCGATTTGAAAACCGGTGTTCGGCAATCGTAAATCGAAAATCCCTTGTCATTGTAGACTTCGTAGGGTGTGCACAGCACACCATTTTCGAAGTTGGTGGGCAATGCCCACCCTACCCGAAACATTATAGCGGCAATCGTAAGAAATGCAAGCACAGAAAAGTTCTTCCCCCGCTCAAGCCCCAGGCCTATGCCTGGGGGCTATTTTCCCCCACAAGACTGATTTGCACGTCTATTCTACCTATTTTACCGGGAGACTCTTGACTGACGCCCGCAGGTCTTCATCAAACGGCTCGTCCTACCGGCCTATTCCGTCTTTTCTCCATCCTCCCAAAGCCGGGCGTTGGCAATTTGCAGGGCCACGTTGCGTACTGACTGGTCAAGCATCTTGTCAGCCTTGAGGTAGTCTATGACTTTGGAATAGAAGTGAGCAGGTTACGTTGACTGAAATGTCGCAACGTGGATACCTCAAAGAAAATTTTCGTGGCAACAGGGATTTTAGTATTTGACTTTGAGTTCTTCATAGTGGACCGTATCCAGCAGGTCTTGAACCGCGATAGCTTGCCGCTTATAAAAACAATGGAAGGAAAATCAGAATGCGTATAGTAAGATCTTTTTTCTATATGCTACTTATTGGATTGAGCGTTGATGGTCTTGCTGGTCAAGCACTAAAACTCCGCGAGGACAATCCTGTATACAAGCCGATTCCGATTAACGTCGCTGAAGCCATTATCGAGCCATTCTGGTCACCGGGTCTCAGTGGATTCAACCAGTGGACCGTCAGCCCGGGCCATAGCTGGGGACTTAGTATCAGGCAAGACTGGAGTGCCGTTAATTTCGAATGGGCCTCTAAACCTGCAAAAGGTCCGGCCTTGCGAATGTACCGGGACTTCAACATAGACTGCTCCGGCTATGATCACCTGCTTGTGCGTCTGACCGGGCCGAAACAATCCACGCTTAGAATCGTTGCGGTAACCGATCTGGGAGAACGTGCGTATAAATCAGAGCCGGAATCTCAAAACGTCACAGAGCATAGCCTCGATTTGCGGGGGGCCAAACTCATTAAAAGGCTTACCCTGGAGATCGAAACCAATTCAGAAGGGCCCGGTGCCGGATGGTTTCGCTGGATCGGTCTGCAAAATACGGAGCAATTGAATCGCTACATGGACCTTTGGGATTACTCTCAAACCAGGTGGGATAAGCATATAAAACAAGCTGATCAAATTTCCCTGTTCAAACCACGGTACGGCATCTTTTTAAATGCCGACGAACTGGCAAAGTTGCGAACAGAACACCAGCAGGCTGTCAAAGAGAACAGACAATCGCGTTATGCTCAACAGGCCATAGCCGCCAATAGTTTCCATCCGGAGAAAGGGATTCACGAATTTGTCAACAGTGGCGGGCACAACAGGAGCCACGGTCGCGTTCGCGATCAATCGCAAGCACGCTTGTCCGGCAATCCGGATTTGGCTATTGCCGGTCTTGTATTACGGGATGCCGAAGCGCTTCGTATGGCAGCCCGATATGCTTTGTCTCTGGCGCTGAGTGAACACTGGGACACGGGTTTTATGTCTCATCTTCCTTCTAACCCTTGGGAAGACCGTGCCTTTCGCCGTTCCTATACGGCTGAAGACATCGCCATGATCCTGGATCTGGCCGGCGAGGCATTCACAGAGACGGGACGCAATTATCTGATGCGCCGTCTGGCGGAAGAAGGTGTCGGTCCGATCAACTACGTAGCATGGCGACATGAATACATTTTTCACTGCAATCAACTGGCCTACTTCAATACCGGACGCATGTATGCCTATTTGGTGCTTGAACGCGAATGGCCCCGCGTTAAGCCCTATACCGACCTGGCTTATCAGGATGCCACGAACAATCTGGAGAATGTGATACAGCCGGATGGCGGCACCCTGGAAGGGCCGGGCTATTTCAATCCCATAGCTCGAGAGAACTACAAGGCCATCAAGTATTACGCACGGTCCCGAGGTCGAAACGTATCTGAGTTAGTTCCTGATGTGTTGAAATCCACCGCTAATTATGCTGCGGCGGTCGCCTCAATTACGGCAAATGATGTGATCCCGGTCTGTGACTCCGGGCCTTCGTTTCGTAGTGACACCTTAGAGATTTTGGCCGAACTCATGCCCGAAAGCTATTGGACCACGATGTATAACAAACTGTTATTACGCAATGGTAAGCCCCCGCTTGCACAGAAAGGCCCGGTTTTACCGGTTTATATCTCCCTGGCGGATACAGGATATATTGCTTCAACCCGATCATTGGGCAGTCACCGTGTGAAGCTCCTGATCATGGGACATAAAGCCGGAGCAGACCATACACATGAAGACAAAGGCAGCTTTGTACTCGAATTTGCAAATCAGACCTTTGCTCTGGATCTGGGGATATGTGAATACGATGATCCTATTCACGCGGTTTACAAACACTGTCAGCGTCACAACATGCTCGTGCCGGTAGGTATGCCAGACCGGGCGCATCCTCAGCGTCCGCTATCGGTAGATGTAAAGCCCACAGGTTATGGAGACGATAAAGCTTTTAACGCTCGCATTGACGCTACGCCCGGCTGGGAACGATACTACCGGAAATGGATCCGATCCTGGGATTCACCCACCCCTGATAAGCTGGTCATCCGAGACGAATATATCCTAACCCGGGGAAATGCAGTAGAATTCTATTGGCAGACAAGACTGCCTGTACGGCAGCATGAAAGAACAGTTATCATTCAGGGACAGCAGGGCCGGGCCACTTTAGAGGTCCCATCTGATTGTACGGTTCGTATTGACCGATTACCATTAGCAGAAGGACAGGAACATAATCGAATTGCCATTCACAAAGCCGGATCGCAAGGTGTCCTGGAAGTAATCGTTCGCTTAAGTACCATTCCTGTTGCTGTCTGGCATTAGTATGTACTGTTAAACTACGATATTTGGCTTACAAATCGTAACGTGGATGCCTCAAAGAGAATTTTTTTAATGGCAACAGGGATTTTAGTATTTGACTTTGAGCTCTTCATAGGTGAACGTTACCGGGTGGTGGGTGGCTGTAACACTTCACCTCCATCAGGTTGTGTAGAGAACCTTCACCTCCAAGTTACCAAATATGCTCGGCGCACAGAAAAGGAGCCTATACCAAATAATGGTATAAGCCCCGAATTCATGTTAATCCTGATGACGTTTTAAGGAAAATATGAACCTATTCCTGAGCAGCCTCTACCGGCCGATCAAGCCGAATGTCATCGAAGTACATCTTTCCCGCTCCGCCAAGCGTCGTTAGATTGCCCCGGGTTCCCAGGCCGACCGCGATTCTGTCGACGTCGGTCAAAACGATGCCCTGATCGGCAAAAGCCTGAAGCGGGATTTCCCACTTCGTCCAGACGTCAACCTGTGCCGCAGCCGGATCTTCGTGGGTAACTATCGCTGGCGAGCCGCCGCTATTGGCCATAGCAACATACAGCAGCTCGGCACCGTTATTCGACTTGCCCCTGAACCAAATCGTCAATGTGCCGACGCCTTCCTCGGTCCAGTCGCGCGGATAGCTCAACGTCTTCTCGACTTCTGAATAGAACGCGTAGCCCTGCTTATTGTTATCATATTGCACCGGCATCGACTTTCCGCCGCCATGGACAATGCTTTCTTCGCAATAAGAAGGGGTTGTCTCGTTGCCACGGCCGAACCTGAACCGTTGCCGGCAGAGTAAGGCGGTGTCTCCAGCGTACCGAAGCCCAGCCCATCACGCCATGCGTACCAGATCTGGTTCTCGCCGGCATCATAATCCTCAAAATCATCAACTGAAATGAAATCTGCCGTCGTAAAACTCCAGAGCGGACCTTTCGACGAATTATCAAGACTGTCGACTTCATCCACACGCCAGTAATACGTGGCATACCAGGCAAGTTTCCCGGGATCATAGCTCTCAGCACCCAGTGCCCCGGAGCCTTTGTAATCCGGCGAATCCTTATCGGCATTGCGTACGGCATCTTTATCTTTGCCGAAGTACACCTCGTGCGAAGCGGCACTTTCTGCCGGAGTCCAGCTTAGAGTTGCCGTCATCTGCACATCCTTTGTACCGTTAGCCGGCACCGGATTAGCCACGGCGCCGGGAGTCGTAAAGCTCCAGACATCGCCTTTATAAGTATCAGTGCCATCGAACTCATCAACCCGCCAGTAATAAACCTTTCCTGATTCGAGCGGGCCGGGGCTATAGGTCGCAGGCCCCTGCCCGACCCCTCCTTCGGCATTGTTCACATCGTCAAAATCGTCGCCGATATATACCGTGTGCAATTTTCCGCCGAATCCTGCCGTCCAGCCAAGGATCGCATTCGGGTCAACAAATTCCGCGCCGTCGGGCGGGTCGGGATTATAGGCGGTCCTGGGCGGGACAGTAAAGCTCCAGATATCGCCCTTGTGTTTTGTTACGCCGTCGGCCTCGACTTCGTCGATCCGCCAGTAGTAAGTCGTGCCGGGGACAAGGCCGTCCGGATAAGGGTATCCCGGAAAGCCGGCGATAAAAAACAAATCCGCCTGGTTGACTCGGAAAGTTTCGCCCGTGCCGTCGTTTACGCTGTCAAAATCTTCGCCGAGGTAAACATCATGCGAAGCCGCAGCATCATCCGGCAACCAGCCAAGGCTCACCCATGTATCCTCATGATAAGCACCATCAGCCGGAGAAGGATTATAAGCTCTTCCGGTCCATCTCGCCGAGAGCGTAGTCTTGTCGGGATTTCTGTCATCATAATCCAGTGCGAACAGGCCGCTGCCGCCATAGAAAGTAATCTGGCCGGCGTCGATTAAGCCATTGATTTGTTCGGTCAGGTCACCTTCCAGAATCAGTGTGCCGTCGCCGACATCTATCATGCCGACAGGCTGCATTTCGAGGCCGTCGCTGCCGATGGTAATAGTGCCGCCGTGGAGGAAAAGTTCTCCCGCGGCCCCGCTGCCTGTAGGTATTATTAATTCTCCGGCACTAATCGTACCGCCCGTCATAATCCAGGTACCTGTACCGCCACCCCATCCAAGCTCGAATTCATTGCCGACTGTAATTGCCCCGCCGCTCATATTAAACGTGCCGTGGCAATCTTGCCCGTCACCCCACCAAATGTAATCTGATATTTCGAGGGTCCCACCCGTCATAGTCATCGTGGGCTCGCCTGCCACTTCACAGGACAGGCCGTTAATCTTCGCATCGATCCCATCCTGAATAATCGGACCATTTGGCGCTTTTGCCGGCGGCACATCGACAAAGACATTGTCGGAGGTGGCAGGGACTTTATTGGATTCCCAGTTGGCCCGATTGCTCCAGAGCTTGTCACCGCCGGCATTGGTCCAGTGGACATCCGCGGCATAGCCGACGGAACTCAGCATCAGAATAAAAGAGAGCAGATAAACTATTTTTTTACACATAATAATCCTCCTTCATAAAAGCCAGGATAAACACGGTGGATACTATTTTGACGTTTGAAATATTTAGCCTTTATCTGCCGAGAATGACTCTTAACGATTTGCCTGGCACCTCCTTTCTTCAAAAAGCCAAATTTGTGCTGCTGATTGAAAAAATCAAAATCTGAAATAAGTTGTAGAAATTCCACCTGCCGGGAGGCTGGAAATCAACAAATGCTTACGGTTCCCTTATACCAGATTAGTCGGATTCATGTCAAGAAGAAAATCCGGGAGATTATGTATGCGGTCCACACAAAAGCGGAAAAGAACTGAGAGAAATCCTTATTTCCCCCAATTAGCCTGCGGATAAATCCTGTATTTTCCTTCGTAATCAATTAAAAGGGGCCTATGCTTAATCATCCGGCATAGGCCCCGAACTAACACAACACTTAACTCAATTCCCACTTAAGTGAGAATATAATCAGCCTTGCATCAATTTCTCAGGCGGTACTATTCTTCGACGAGTTCGGAGAATTTTACGTCATCTACCCAGAAATCACCTGCTGCAAAAGCTATGTGGAACGTTATACTCGCTGGATCCACGTCTGCAGGAATAACACCAGTTTCTACGCTGAATTCCGTCCATTTTTCGGTCATGGTGAAGGTCGTGTCATTATATCCTTCCCACGGATCTGCTGCACGTTCCGGCTTGAAATGGATATCCAGTGTACCAGCCTTGCTCTTGACAAAGGCAGACATAGTATATTGCTTGCCCGCTTCAAAAACATGTGGTGCATGCTGGAGACCAGCATCCCAGGAATTCGCGCCTGCTTCCGGAACCACAACATGCAAACAATAGGCTCCTTCAATCGGAGCTTCGGGAACAGTTGCATCCGTCAGCTCGGTAACCACTTCCGTGGTAACATTACCATATGTGCTCCACGGATCCATAACACCGTCCTCAAAGCCGCCGTTAACCAGTATATTTTCGCCTGGGACCAGCGGCGGGGCAGGTGGAGCAGGTGGAACATTACCTGTCCTTTCGACAGAAACAGAATCCAACAAGAATGGAACTTCAGAGCCGGCACACAATAACTCAAGTTTTATACTGTCGATCAAGACTTCCGAAGTAAAGCTATACTCAGCCCACTCGGTCGTCAACTCAAAGGTTGTTGAACTCCATTCAGAAACAGAGTTATCCGCTGCTTTCATCTGTACTGTCAGGGGACGTGGTTCTACTGCCTTGGCCCAGAAGCTGGTAGTGTAGATTTTGTCCATATCGACCGCAATGGGCAGACTCAACACAATGAAATGCCAGTTCTCAACTCCTACCGGTTCAATCAAAAGGCTTCTTGCGCCATCAACGGAATCAGTATCGACGATGGTGGCGTTACTGCCGGCACCCTCTTCCGGATTCCAAGTACCCCATGAATACCAGTCCGGATCGTCTAAGATAACCTCATCCTCTTCAAAACTTGGATTTAGTACTAAGTTACTTCCAAAACCGGCAAGATAATGAATCTCACCTTCAGACAAAGCCCTGTTGTAAATCATGACCTCGTCAAGCATGCCGTCGAATAAACGACCGGTTGCTTCCGGATTCTCGCCCAGGAGAAGAGGCATTTCATTAGTAGCAACTCCATCAAGATCAGGATTGGAAGCACCCAATACGCCATCGATATAAACGAGAGCTCCTACAGTCGTGTCATAAGTTGCAGCGACATGATACCATTCATCTAAGGCCAGTTCAGTTGCCGTGTTTGCGGCCTGCCAGCCCCGGGTACCACCAGT
>Ga0268282_1001111_pt1 | contig 12237 bp, 10 predicted proteins | sample saktaG_12_FD_190133 | JGI IMG/M metagenome (GOLD analysis project Ga0268282, IMG submission 190133) | Saline water microbial communities from Sakinaw Lake, British Columbia, Canada - sak_2011_5_24_120m | ecosystem: Environmental > Aquatic > Non-marine Saline and Alkaline > Saline ...
TCAGGAATGGTCAACATTATATCAGCTGCGTGATCTCTGTAAAATCTAAATTCAGGTTTTCCTTCTCTATTTACTGCTACAAATGCGAGAGTGGTTTTTAAGTTAATATCTCTTTTTAGACATTCGGAATTTATTTTCTCTCTTCTTATAATATCCATCAGCCCTTGGGCAAATTCATCTCCCCCTATTTTTGTTAAAAAGGATACTGGGACTCCCAGTCTTCTCAAAGCAACAACAACATTAAAAATAGAACCACCGGGCCTTTTTTCAAATAAGACACTATGATCAAGTCCTTTGCCCACTTCTTTTGAAATAAAATCAAACAAGATTTCTCCTCCACAAAGGACTGGTTTCAACATCTAATTACTCCCTCACTTATAAAATATCATTTTCAAATTACACCTGGGGTAGGATCATCACTTTCATGGATGGCTCTTTTCCATCCAATACAAGGTGTAAACCATTCTCTAACTCATTTAATGGTAGCCGATGAGATATTAGATCCTTTACTACTATTCTCCCAAAAGAAATAAGATCAATCGCTTGTTTTGAGTTTCGTAGAGATGTATAGGATGACATGATAGTTAATTCTTTATTAAATAATCTAAAAGGCTCAATAGTCATAAGTTTCCCTTTTGGTGGTACTCCAAAGAAAAGGATTTTCCCAGCAGGACGAGCATATGATATACATTGCTCAAGCACAGAGATCACTCCGGTAGCATCAACGACAATATCATAATGCTCCTTTTTTACCTGGCTGAAATCAGAGAAGACTTGTCCAATTCTCTCTGTAGCAGCAAAATTTCTTCGACTTTTATTTTTTTCTACTATATCCAACTTAACAGGTCCTATGTTCTTAAGAGTTCGTAGTAAGAGCATTCCAATGGGCCCTGCTCCTACAAGCAGTATATGGGCACCTAATGCAGATCCAATCAATCCTACTCCGTGGATCACACAGGATAGAGGCTCCATAAATGCAGCTTCTTCAAATGATAAATCCCCAATAGTAAACGCAGCCTGCTGTGGGACTATAACATGTGTTGCCATCCCTCCTGGCATGGTCACTCCAATAGCCTGCCAGTTTTCACAAAAATGCTGACGATTATGCAAGCATGCATCACAAATCCCACAGGATAAATTTGGCTCTATTGCTACTCTATCTCCAATCTGAAATTTATCCACTTTATCACCTATCGCGACAACATCTCCCGAAAACTCATGTCCAGGAACAATAGGATAATCACCAAGATATTCACCAAGAAAAATATGGAGGTCTGTTCCGCAAATTCCACTCGCACTAACCCGAATAGTTATCCAACCCTGGGGAGGGTTCATCATCTTTTGCTTATCTAATACAAGCTCCTTTATAATTTTTGGTTTAAGAATTTGATAAGCTTTCATTATTATTAACTCCTTCTTACTTTATCACTTAGAAAACCTCAGATTATCGGGGTAAAATAAACTCCTGTCTCATATAGCTGTTCCTTATCTCCTCTAGAGATAAATTTGAATCTTCACAATATCCGGTTGGTGTTTTGCAGCTAATTCAAAAGCCTCAATAGCTTTACTAAATGGAAAACAACGAGAGATACAGGGTTTTAGGTTTACTTTCCCAGATTCTAGTAATGCCAACGTCTTGGGATACATATTAGCATATCGAAAAATTGGTATTGTAATTGCTTCTTTAGCCTGAGCCGCAGGAACATCAAATAGTGCAGGTTCGGATGGGATCCCTATGATGACGACCTTTCCTCCAGGGCAAACATAATGAAATATTGTCGAGAAAGCTTTCTTATTTCCGGAAGCCTCAAAGACGATATCCACACCCCATCCATTTGTCTCATGTGCTACGATATCTGCAAGATCATTTTTAGTAATATTGACTGTTTTAACAGGAGCTATGGATCGTATCAGATCAAGTTTAGGCTGCTGAATATCCGATACAATCACCTTACTGCATCCGCCTGCTAAAACAGCAAGTGTAGTAACAATACCTATAGTTCCAGCTCCTAGCACAAGAGCAATATCTCCCGGTTTTATTTGTGCTTTAGTTGCGGCATACATACCAATCGCCATAGGTTCAACCATTGCAGCCTCTTCTAACGACACTGAGCCTGGAACCTTGAATGTCAAGGAAGCAGGATGAACTACCGATTCACGTAGGCAGCCGTGGATTGGAGGTGTAGCCCAGAACCGTACATTAGGATCAAGATTGTACATCCCTAATCTTGAAGCCTTGCTGGTAAAATCGGGTATCCCTGGTTCCATACAAACCCTATCCCCAACTACAAGATGAGTAACTTGTTCACCAACCTCAATAACAATTCCGGATGCCTCATGGCCAAGAACCATAGGTTCAGTAATAATATAAGGACCAATCTTCCCTTCTTCATAGTAGTGCACATCACTGCCACAAATCCCTACATGTTTCACAGCAATGCGAACATCATTAGGACCAAGATGCTCTTCTATTAAAAAATCATCTACAATAGCAATATCTTTAGTTTTGTTTAATATAACAGCTTTCATTTAAATTTCCTTTTTATTTTTCTTTATTATATAGTAATTACAATTATTATATATCTTTCATAATATAACACAAGTCACGAAATGGGTGATATAATCTAAGGAATTTCTCATATTGTATCTTATACTGAGTATGGGCTTCATTATTAGACTCAATTGAGTGACTGAGTGATATTATTTGTGCCCCGCTCTCATAATTCTGAAACAATCCACTCCCTACTCCTGCTGCTATAGCAGCTCCTAATGCTGTGGCCATCCTTGGAGAATCTATTAAATGAATTGGTTTGTGTAGAACATCACAGAAAATATGACACCAAAAAACCGATTCAGCTCCACCACCAATAAGAGTGAGATCCTCAATGAATATTGAATTTTCCTTATATACATCCAAAACACTATGAATGGCATAGGCAACACCTTCAAAAATTGCACGTATCATATCTGCTCTTGTGTGAATTAATGATAAACCAACAAATGCACCCTGTAAATTCTGATCCCAATAAGGGGTTCTCTCTCCCATTAGATACGGAAGAAATATTATACCACGAGCTCCAATGCCAGAACTTTTAGCTTGCTGATCCATAAATTTATATAGACTCACTACATCATCTATCTTAGTCTTATCGGAAAATCCCAGTACCTCTGAGGCCCATTCACGTACTACGCCAGCAGATTGCACTGTCCCACATACGTTACACAAATACCCACCAAGATCATAGAAATTTTGCAATCTTCTTTTACTATCTATAAGGGGCTTTCCTTCTAAAACAGAAATCCAAGCACTACTCCCCACATATAATTGAGCTTTCCCAGGTGCCACGATCCCAGCTCCTCTTGTGGAACAGGCAGCATCCCCGCCCCCAATGTATACTGGAATCCCTTCTTTTAAGCCAGTCATACGTGCGGCATCAGCACTCACCGTTCCAGCTAACTCATGAGAAGCCCGAACATGGGGGAATATGTTCACATCTAGTCCTAATTCGCACAGCATATCTTTTGCCCATGTCTTCTTTTTAAAATTTAAGGCACCTGTAAGCGATGCATCAGAATAATCAGTCACACCGTAATGCATTCCGATAAGTCTTGAACGAATAAAATCCTTACTCTGTATGATATGCTTTGTCTTTTTGTAGAGGTTTGGAAGATGTTGTTTAAACCAAATTATTTTTGGTAAAGTAAAATGCGAATCAACCCTATTCCCGGTTATAGCAAAGAAATTATCAAGCGATATTCGATCTAATATATAAGAACAATATTGCTCACTTCTATTATCAGAGTGGATTATTTCGTTATAAACTGGTTCGCCCTGTGCATCAACAGGAATCATACCGTTCATGTGGCCGGAAAGTCCAATTCCAACTATATCAGTGGTGTTAAGAATTCCCTTATCTTTTAATTGACGAATGCCTCTCAAAACACCCTGCCACATCCCGTAAGGATCCTGCTCTGCCCAGCCCACATGAGGATAGGTCGTTTTCATTTTCTGCGTAGAGGTACCCATAACTTTTCCTGTCTCATTAAACAGAACACTTTTAACCCCTGTTGTACCTATATCAAATATCAATATGCCAACTTGTTTTCTCATCATTTTTTCAATACCCTTTCAGAGCACTATATGCAGGTAAATCCACCATCAATAACAAGATCAGCCCCAGTAGTAAATGAACTCGCACTACTAGCAAAATAGAGCAATGCCGATTGAATCTCTTTAGGATCACCCATTCTTTTATAAACACCCTTTTGGATCCACTCGTCTTTCCAATCGGCTGGAGCTTTCTTTGTCATCTCTGTTGCAATATACCCTGGACTGATACTATTGACCCTCACATGATAGGGAGCCCACTCTACAGCCAACGATTTTGTAAGTTGAATAACTCCAGCTTTTGAAGCATTGTATCCACATTGGGGTTGCGGCGTATTGACAATATGGGCCGACATGGATGCGGTATTAATTATCGATCCATATTTTTGTCGTATCATTATCTTACCGACCTCTTGCGCGACCAGGAAAATACCTGTAAGATTAATATCAATAACACGCTTCCATGAAGCAAATGACATAGTCTCTGCAGGCTCGTTGATACAGATTCCCGCATTATTGAATAAAATATCTATCTTACCAAAATGGTCCAAAACTTGACGCACCATTGCCTTTACACTTTTAGGATCAGTTACATCTGTTCTTATTGCAATCACCGTAGAATTTGTTGCCTCAAGCTCTTTTACAGTCTTTTGCGCGGCATCCATATCAATATCCGCTATAATTACATTCGATCCTGCTGCAATAAACGCTTCGGCTCCTCTTCTACCAATTCCTCTTGCACCTCCTGTCACTATTGCACAAGTATTCCTCAGATCAAAGATATTCATTTTCATATTTCATAACCTCCCTTTGAATTATTCATCTTTGGCATATCGTTGTACTGTATTTCCATTGAAGAATAAAATTTATCCTTTAACCGCACCCATAGTAAGTCCTTCAACCAATGCTTTTTGAGATATAATTCCAAAAATTACTGGTATCAAGATCGTTATGGTCGATATCGCACTTAGCTTAGCCCAGAACAGTCCTTCCTGTGTCATGAATGAAGCCATATATACCGGCAAGGTATTTGCTTTTATTGCCGAAAGATTAACTGCAAAGAAAAATTCGTTCCAGATAAATACAAAAGTAAGCAGTGCTGATGATATTATTCCCGGTTTTGAGAGAGGAAAAATTATTTTTAAGAAAGCATTCCATTTAGAACACCCATCAATATCTGCTGCTTCCAAAATCTCAATGGGAATATCTTTAAAAAATGATGTTACCATCCATACAATCAATGGTGTGTGAATGCCCACATATATCAGGATAAGCCCGGTTCTCGTATCCAATAGATTCATCCAACGCATGATAAGAAATGCGGGAACGAGAACCGCACAAGGTGGTAGTAACTGTGTTGAAATAAACCAAAAATAGAGGTTGGCTGGATTCTTCATTTTTCCAAATACAATTCTATAAGCTGCTGGTAAGCCAATAGCAAGACAAAGCAAAACTGAAATAACGGTTACCGTTACAGAGTTGACAATATGAGAAAAAATCGTTTTATCAAAAATGATAGCATAGTTATCTAAAGTAAATTTATTGATAAACAATGAGGGTGGAATAACACTTTCTTCGACCTTAAAACTGGTTATAACCATATAGTAGACTGGAAACACCCATGCAAGGCAAAAAACATAGGTCAGAAAGGTGATCATAGAGTCTCCTGCTTTCTTACTAGTTGTCCATATCATACTCATATCTCCAATCTTTTGATTTGTTTTTGAATAAAATTAAACATAACCATAATGATAATAAGAGACATCGCCACCATAAGAGTTGCATAACTAGCAGCCTGACCAATATCCCACTTATAATAACTGATTTTAAATACCTGATATGGAAGATTCGTTGTTGTAAATCCAGGACCTCCACGAGTAGTAACATAAATAAGTCCAAAAACCTTAAGTATAAAGATCATCCCCAACATAGTTGCAACTTGAATATGATAACGCAATGCAGGAATCTTTATCTGGAACAGAATACGTATACTACTGGCTCCATCAATCTGAGCACTTTCAATCATCTCAGGATTTACGCCCTGTAGTCCTGCCAATATGATTAATACAAAGAATGGGGTCCACTGCCACACGATCAGTATAATAATCGAGATAAACGCGTGTTGACCAAAGAAGTCGATTGGAGCTGAATTGTATATTTGTGAAATATAACCAGTGATACCAAAGGATGGATGGAGTAATAGAGTTTTCCAGATAATACCGATTACTGCAGGCGTCATAAAAAACGGAATAAGAACAAACATCCTGCACAGTTTTCGTAATGGAAATCTTCTATTTAACAACAAGGAAAAGCAAAATCCTAGAATGAGGCACAAAGTTAGGGAGAGTGCGGTTATTAGGATAGTGTTACCAATAATCTGATAGGTCTCTGGTGCCTTAAAAATCCATACATAATTCTTTATACCCGCAAAAGACTTTCCCAAATCTGGACGAATTACGATCCATTTAATAAAACTCAAGAAAATAGTAGCAAGAAATAGGACCTGAGTTACTACCGCAACAGAAACAATTGCTGGTAAAGTAAGTAACGAATTACTTTTTGATTTCATAGTTATTATGGCTCCACGCATTTATAGAATGAGAGATATCAGCAGATTTGATATCTGTATGATATCTCTCATTACTACCTCATTAATAGAAAAACAATTTTAAATAGTTAACATTGTTACTCTTTATAGTATCCTCCATTTTTTGAGACCTCAAGTGCGGCTTTTTGACAAGCTTGAATTACAGATTCAAGGTCTTTAGTACCTGAAAGATATGCAGCAAGTTCTTGTCCCACTTGTTCTCCAAGTCCTTGGAATTCAGGAATTGAAACATATTGTACGCCTTTATATGGTACAGGATCATATGTTGGTTTGTCGTAATCTGCATTCTTCATGGAATCAAGTGTAAGAGTAGCAAAAGGAGCTGCAGCCTGATAACTGGAATTTTCATAGGTAGAGATACGTGTTCCTGGAGGAGCTTGCTGCCAGCCAAGAGTCTCCCCTACCAGCTTGATATAATTTTTACTTGTAGCCCATGTTATAAACTTAAATGCAGCATCTTTATTTTTAGAAGCTGACTCGATGGCAAGTGACCAAGCCCAAAGCCATCCAGTATTCTCTTTCTTTGCAGAGGGGGCTAGAGCATACGCAACTTTACCTTTCACTGTTGAGTCGGCACCTTCAAGAAATCCTGCAGCTACAGTTGCATCATACCACATGCCAGTTCGTCCACTTGACATCAGAGCAAGAGCTTCGGTAAAACCTACACTTGTAGGACCTGGCTCACCTACTTCGGTTACAATATTTTTGTAAAATTGAAAAGCATTTCGCATTTCCTGTGTATCAAACTGTGGATGCCATTTTTCATCAAACCACCTAGCTCCAAAAGCATTAATCATGGTTCCGAAAACAGCCATATTCTGACCCCAGCCCGGAAGACCACGAAGCACAATACCGTAGTTATTGTTAGCAGGGTCATGGAGGACTTTTGCAAACTGATAGATTTCTTCCCATGTTGGAGCCTTTGGCATCGTCAAACCATGTTTTTCAAAAAGATCCTTTCTGTAGAAGACCATACTACTCTCACCATAAAATGGAATAGCAAACTGTTCACCATTTAGTGAAAGTGCACTGATAACTGGTGAAAGAAAATCATCACGATTATATTCTTTCAGTTCGGTTACTGACATTTTTTTAAAATATGACTCTAACGATACAATCCATTTGTTTGCAGCCCAGAAGGGAGTGTCATACGTACCAATGGTTACAATATCAAATTTTCCTGCACCGAGAGCAACATCCTGAGTGACTTTCTGTCGAAGTTCATTTTCAGGCAATACGATAAAACTTAGTTTTATTCCTATGTCTTTAGTAAATTCTTCTGACAACTTTTGCATAGTTATCATATCAGGATTATTTACCGTAGCAATAGCTAACTCCTCGGCGATTCCGATTTGAGAAAACAATGGAGTAAGCCCAAGAAATAATACAGCAACTAATAAAATAACAAAACGTTTCATAAATCTTCTCCTTTTTTTCCCCTCATTATAAAGAGGATATTTTAATTTTTTAATCTTTTACACAATTACTCAACAGACAGCATTTTTTGATTTAGATATATAGATTATATCTTCTCTCAAAAATTAAGATAATTTTTTATATATAACACATCCCCCCTTTTTTTTTACCCCTCCTTATTTATTCGAAACTTTGCCACTTTAATTAAAACGATTCTCTAATAACAAGCTCTGTAAGTAAGCGGTATTCCTTATAATCTCCGGTTTCTTCTTTTTTGATTCTTCTAATCAATAGTTCAGAAGCTTTTTCTCCTATTCTACGACTTGGTTGCTTGACCACCGATAATGGAGGGTTAGTAATTGAAGCCCATTTATAATCATCAAATCCTATGATTGCTAATTCATCTGGTACTTTTACATGTTTTTCCTTTAAAAATTGTATAGCACCGATAGTCATTAGATTATTAACAACAAATAAAGCAGTTATATTTGAATTAAGTAATAATTCTTTCATTAATTTATAACCACCATCATATCTGCTATTGCCTATTTTTATTAAATTTTGATCAACCTTTATCCCATAATCCACTAATGCTCTTTCGTATCCTTCAACTCTTTCTTCACTAGTAGTTAATCCTGGTACCCCAGTAATAACTCCTATTCTTGAATGCCCCTTGTTAATTAACGCGCTAACTGCCTTATATGCACCTTCGGCATTATCAACTAATACACAATCGCCTGGGCAATAACCTTGCGGCTTGCGATCGATAAATACTACGGGGCTATTCCTGTTTAATAACTTCTCTAAAAAAGCATGGTCGCCAGATGCGGGGGCTACAATTAAACCATCTATTAATTTGGCATTGAAGACTCTTACTTGTTCTTTCTCGATTTCTAAATTTTCATCGGAATCAGCGAGTATAAGATTATATCCATATTTTCTTAATGTATTTTCCGTTCCTCTAATCAGAGCTGTAAAAAAGAAATTAGCAATATCAGGCACTATCAAGCCTATTACCTTGGTTTTTTGGCTACGTAGACTTTGCGCAGCAAAGTTTGGGTAATAATCTAATTTTTTCATAACTCTTAAAACTTTATCTTTAGTTTCTTTTTCAACAAACCGAGTTTTATTGATCACATGGGAAACTGTTGCCGTTGATACCCCTGCTTCCCGAGCTACATCCTTCATGGTAACTTTCATTTGCATAGTAACTCCATTTAGCTTGAGTTAAACGATTACGTAATCGTTTAACTCAAAATATCATATTTTATAAAAGTTGTCAAATTTTTTAATACATTTTTTTTATAATTCTATGTAAATTAATATTTCGAGCTCTATCTACTAAAAAATGTGCTACAATGCCACAATTTCTTATCAAAATATTTTAAAGAATGATGTAGGTTATAACTAAATAATCGTAATATATAGAGTGAGTTTTTAGTTGGAAAACGAAGATAAAGTGTGTATGAGTGTGGGAGAGAAAAAAAGAAAATATATCCTATTCTTTTGGTGTTAATATGACCTCTAATGGCAATTGAGTAGTTTTATTAATCACCATTTTTGCCTTGAATCCGAGGGCTACGAAGTTTTTAGTAATTAATTTTATATCAGATTCATTTTTAGAGTGTTTCTTGCGTATTCCGGAGTATCCGGACGGCAATTCCGAAGGCATCCGGACACTAAACCGGAAACATCCGGACACCTTATCGATTCAATTTTTATTAACATTATTCTTAATCAATAACTATCATTTAGTTCATATTAAATTGAAAGACCTAAAAGAATTTAAAAAAGCTTTACTCTTTTTTCCAATAAGGTTTTATATTATTGTATACTCATAGTGACTGTTCGGCAATACCCTTTTAACCTGTCACTTATTCGATTGCCTGAATAATCTTTTTTGCCATCACCTCCCGCATAGATTTTTTTGAGTCCAGCGGCAGAATATAGGCATTGTGGATTATCCTATCCATTATGGCATCTGCCAGGGCAGGATCAGGGAACAAGTCATGCCAATGCGTATGGGGAATCTGTCCGGAAAGTATGGTGGATGATCTGTTATACCTGCTTTCTGTAATCTCCAGGATATCCCTGCTTTCCTCCAGGGTGTATGACTTAAGGCCTAGGTCATCTAATATCAGAAGCCTTACTTTTTTTAACTTATTCATAAATTGAATATAGCAATTATCGTTTTTTGCGGACTGAATTTCAAGTAGAAGTTCAGGTATCCTGTAGTATCTGACAGTATAACCATAACGACAGGCATTGTTCCCGAAGGCACAGGCCAAAAAGGATTTACCGCATCCGGTTTTACCGGAGATAATGATATTAAGTTTCTGTTCGATAAAGATACAGCTTTCGAGTGTCCGAATGATCTTTTTATCTATCTTCCGGTCTTGAGTATAGTCAATATCCTCGATACAGGCATTTATGGCCAGAGAGGCCTTATAGAGGAATCGCTTAATTCTGGTATTTTTTCGGTACAACCACTCTTTTTCAACCATAATAGCTAATCTTTCCTCAAAGGAGAGCTCTCTTAAAGTGTGGTCTGAATCAATCAGCACCTGGGCCATGACCCTAAGTTTCATATCTTTTAGTTTTTCTACGGTAGGATTGTTAAGCATAGATACCACCTCCCGCATAAGCCCTGCTTCCCCTAACATTTTCATGGTGTATGATTTTATCATCCTCTATTTTTGATAATCTGGAAACAACCTGTTTTAAGATGAGGTTAAAATACTTGTAGGAGCAGATATTTTTATCCAGGGCTTCCCGGCTGGTAGTTTCCATTATTTCAAGCGGATAGGCTTTGGCAAGGCGCATGATACCCATGCAGGCCCTATAGCTCTGGACCGGGTATTCCCGACTCTTAAGGATCTTTTTTATGAATTCCCGGGTGTTAGGACCGGTTTTATCTGCCCATAAGAGGAAACGGTCGGAGCTCCACCCGTAAACAGCCTTGTGTTCATCAGGCATATGTTCTTCCAGGGTTTCATACCTTTTAGAGGTATTGTAATTTCTGGGATAGGCGGCCACCCGTTCATGGCCTACATAGACCTCTATGGTTTTAGAAGTTGCCCGTATCGAACAGGGGCGGTTGACATAGGAATAATGGACACTGTAAAAGAAATTGTCATAATCCACATGGTAATTAAAGGCAACTTTTGTCTCCTTCCATTGGGCATATTCATATTTGGTTAAAGGTAAGGCTTGTAAGCAGGGTTTGTCGATCTTTAAAAAGGCAGTCTCTCTATTACCTTCCATCTTTTGAAAAGGCCTATGAATAAATTTCTCAAGTTCTTCAGATATCGCCTGATTGATTTCATAGAGGCTAAAAAATTGCCGGTTTCTTAAAGCAGCAATGATTCTCCGGGAAACATTTCCTACCATGTTTTCATCAGCTGCTTTATCTTTGGGCTTTCCCGATCTGGCAGGTATTACGGTCGTCCTGTAATGCCTGGCCATTTCCTGATAGCTCTTGTTTAAGATTGGGCTTACCAGGTCGGATTTGATAACAGCAGTTTTGGTGTTGTCAGGGATGGTGATCTTGGGGACTCCTCCAAACCAGGTATAAGCCCGCACATGAGCATCTATCCAGTTTGGCATTTTCATATTATCATAAGCATACACAAAAGGGTATGCGCTCGCTGGTAGGACAGCGACAAAGAGGGATGCTGCCATTATTTCACCCGTACCTGGTTTAACATAAGAGATATGGTCTCCGGCCCAATCAACTTCCATCTCCTCACCTGCCTTGTGCTCTTTATGCAAGGAGATTTTATTTACTTTTTTAAATTTGCGATAGCGGTCACAGAACTGGGTATACATGATTCCATCGGGATCTTTCTCTTTATACTCTTCCCATAAAAGCATCAGGGTTACCTTTTTTTTCTTCATCTCTTGAAAGATGTATTCCATATCGGGTTTGTGAACTGATGTCTTAGTTTCTGCAGGCGGATAAAGCCTGGACATCAATTGCTTATCGCTAAGGTCAATCGGCCACACTATTTCAGCATTTTTAGCTCGTGTAAGAATCTCTGATACCGTTGTTTTCCCACAATTGCAGACTTGACCTACTTCTCTCAGTGATAATCCTAATTCGTAT
>Ga0268282_1001123_pt1 | contig 12132 bp, 11 predicted proteins | sample saktaG_12_FD_190133 | JGI IMG/M metagenome (GOLD analysis project Ga0268282, IMG submission 190133) | Saline water microbial communities from Sakinaw Lake, British Columbia, Canada - sak_2011_5_24_120m | ecosystem: Environmental > Aquatic > Non-marine Saline and Alkaline > Saline ...
TTCCTGTTTTTTCTTTAGATTCTGAAATTCTTTCTTTCTCCAATTTCATTTTTGTTCTTTCAATATATTCTTGAACTGATTTGAAATTTGAAATCTGTAATTTAAATTTCTCAATTGCTGGATGCTCCGGAGCTAAAACTAAATATGTAGCGCCAAAAATAGTGTCTAATCTTGTAGTAAATACTTTAATAAATTCTAATTCCTGATTCTTAATTTTAAAATTTATTTCATATCCCTGGCTTTTTCCTATCCAATCTTTTTCTAATGTTTTAACTCTTTCTGGATAATCAACTTTATCTAAATCCTTAATTAATCTTCCTGCGTATTTTGTGATTTTCAAGAGCCATTGTTCTTTTTCCTTTTTCGTTACTTTGGCATCGCAACGCTCACAACATCCATCAACAACCTCCTCATTAGCCAGCCCTGTTTTACATGAAGGACACCAATTAATAGGTATTTTCTTTTTGTAAGCAAGTCCTTTTTTAAAGAATTGTAAAAATATCCACTGAGTCCATTTATAGTAATTTGGGTCACTAGTATCAATTTCACGATCCCAATCAAAAGAAAGACCTAATCTCTTTTGCTGGTTTTTAAAAATACTAGTATTTTTTTTAGTGACAATAGTTGGATGAATTCCTGTCTTAATGGCATAATTTTCAGTTGGCAAGCCAAAAGCATCCCATCCCATTGGAAATAATACATTAAAGTTTTCCATCCTTTTTTTACGAGCAACTATATCTAAAGCAACATATGGCCTACAATGACCGAGATGAAGCCCCTTGCCAGAAGCATAAGGAAATTCAACTAAAATATATTGTTTTTTCTTTTTAGAGTAATCTTTTGTTTTATATATTCCCTCTTTATCCCAATATTTCTGCCATTTTTTTTCTATTTTTTCAGGATTATACATATATTTGATGATTCTATTTTAACATTCATGCCCTTATATTAAAAGATTAGATAAACCTAGATACCAAATAATTTTTTAGCATTATGAGTTGTTTGTTTTGCTATTTCTTCAAAGGATACATTTTTGATTTCAGCAATCTTTTCTGCTATATATTTTACAAATAATGGTTCATTTCTTTTAACTTTAGATAATGGTGATAAAAATGGACAATCAGTTTCAATTAAAATTTTATTTAAGGGGGCTTTTTTTATTACTTCATCTAAATCAAATTTGAAAATAATACCTGTAAAACCTAAATAAAATCCCATATTTAGATATTTCTTTGTTTGGTCCCAATTTCCAGTAAAACAATGAATAACTCCTCTTAGATTAGAATTTTCTTTAGCGCTCAATATTTCTAATAAATCATTATGTGCCTTTCTACAATGGAAGATAACTGGTAATTCTAATTCATTGGCCATGTTTATCTGTTTTATGAGTAATTCTTTTTGCTTTTCTTTAAATTCGGCTTGTTTCTTTTTTGTTTTGGGACTATACCAGTAATCTAATCCTATCTCTCCTATGGCTACAACTTTTTCATAAAGACTTAATTTCTTGTATTTTTTATAATCAAAAATCTCCTTTCCTATATTTTCAGGGTGTATGCCCATAGAAGCAAAAACACCTTGAGAATATTTCTCAGAAATTTCTAGGGCTTTTTTTGATGTTTCATAATCAGTACCAACATTTATCATCCAAAGATTATTGTCTAAACATTTCTTTATTACTTTATCCCTATCTTTATCGTAATTAGAAAAATTTAAGTGAGAATGAGTATCTATTAACATAATTTATATATTAACAAATTTAACCTTGAATCTCAATAAAAAAGAAGAAGGCGATTCTATAGAGTCGCCCTATTTATGTCAACGAGGAATAGATATATTTTACTCTGAAATGCAATACCCAAAGAATAAAAAGAACTGAAACCTATTCCATGCTAAGATTGCTTGACAACCAAGATAAAACAAAGAACTAATCTCTTTCTTAGTTAGGATTTTTCTATTCTAAAATTGATTTTATGAACCTTCTCCAAGAGCTTTAGTGTGAACTGAACAGAAAGATTATCAGTGTTTTTTAATATCAAACATTTACCAAACCTATTAAACAAAGGACTTAAAAATTCGTCACCCCAAGAAGGAGTAAAGGTTACCACTCCTTCAAAATCAACTATAACTTCTTCATTATTTTTTACTTTTCTCAAAGACGACTCAAAAGCAGCAAAAGATTCTCTGCCAAATTGCCGACCATTTAAGGTCGTTCCAAATTTTCTTAAAAAAATAGTCATAAGTTTAAAATTAAAATTCAATTAATGTCAAACAACCACGAAAATTAGTGATTGTTTTTTTAATCCTTATATCGGCATCATTCTTTTGAATTTTAAGCATGGCATTTCCTGTTTGGAAAACTAGACTTATTTCATTATTAATTACAACGTCCTTTACAAATTTCAATCCATTCCCTCTATGTTCCGGAGCACGACCCGAAATAACTTCAGTAAAAGCAGTATACAAGGCATCTTGATGGTTTTTTAATTCTGGCTTAACTTTTTTTAAGGTCTCTAAAACTCCTTGCCCCCTATCAGCTAAAACAACTTTACCTTTTTTAAGGTCGTATGAAAAAAATATACCAGGAACATCTGGCCAATTGCCTAAATTGTGGTCAAAAGAATTATTGCCAATTTCACCAACAATAGCTGAGATTAAAGGAAATGTTTTGCCCAATCTCTTTAATTTGCTTAATTCATTTTCTAATTTTATTAATCGCGCCTGAAACACAGAAGAATCCCGACAATAGAAATCTGAATGCGGCTCTAACCCTGTATCATTAAAAACCCAATTCTTTGCTAATTTAAACTGATCTTTTAAGTTATTCTTTATATAATTCTCAATATCATCTTTTCTGTAATATCTATGCCCTGTTGCTTTCTTGCGAACTGGAGACAATTTACCAGAATCATCCCAACGACGTAAAGTTTGGATAGAAACTCCAATTATTTCAGAAGCTTGACTAATTGTTAATAATTTTAAGTCCATAAATCTATACAAATTTATCTTAAACCTATACATTTTGTATTATATAGTAGATATAAAACCTTGTCAATAGAATTCAGGACACCGAAAGAAGAGGGCGATTCAATTAATGAATCGCCCTATATAATCTATGAAACTTTTATCTATTTTTGAAACCTTGATTTATATACTTTATACCGATTTGTTTTTCCTTTATTCCCATGATGCCTCCGCATTCAGTACATAATCCTTCTACTAATATACTTTCATGTCCACATTTTTTACAAGCCCATTCATATTTTCTCTCTAGAGCAAGGCATTTTCTTATTATAAAAATTGCTGTTGCAAAAAATAATAAGCCTAAAAGAAAAAGGAATGGATTGCTTGCGGAAAGTAGACATATTGATATCGCCATTGCCAATAAGGCAACAACCAGCAGAGGACCGTATGTAAGTAAAAAGACTTTCATTTTCTTTCCTCCTTTTATTTTTTTATTTTAATTTAGCATTTCACTAAATTTTTTTAAAAGAGCTTTTATCCTCTTTTTAATTTACTTTCAATTAAAGAGATAATACCAAAGAAATAGACTTTTGTCAAATTTCTCTAAATTTGAAAATCCAACCAAAAAGAAAGGGCGATTCCATTGAATCGCCCTATATAACTTATGAAATTTTTATTCTTCTTGTGCTTTTCTCTCTTCTCTAATTCTCAAAATTGCCCTAGGAATCAATCTTTCTTCTAAATCCTTGAGTCGACATTCTAGCCTTACTCTTTTTTCCTGAGAGACCCCATAACTGCCTAATCTTTTTTTAATGCTCTCCTTTTCTATGCCATAACTCAAAAATAATTCATCGGCCAAATTCTGCCCAGTTATCACTTTTATCACCTCACTTTCTTATTTATTTTTTTAAGGTTCTATAGGCGAAGAGGACTTCGTCCTCTTCTTCACCTTCGCCTTCGCTTCACGAAATCTCGGTAATTAAAAACCTCCCGGTTTTTCGGGAGATTCTTAGTAGTTTTTATTTTATTATCCTATATCTACTAAAAATCTCCCAACAGATTAAAAGGGGTAATGTAAATAATCCCTTTTAAATTCTTAGTTGAAAGATTTAACAAATCAATTTTTTTATCTATTCTTAAGTACATATAGCCTAGTAAACAATATAAATATATATTATTATTAAAAACTTGTCAAGAAATTAAACGAGGGAAAAGTGATTTTCCTTTTTTGATTTTGAAGTGCCATTCTTTATCAGAAAATTTTATTCCTAACTGTTTAAATATTTGTTCAGATGTCTCTGGTAAAAATACCTGAAGCATTTGAGCAATATTTGCCAAGACAATTAATAAATTATTAATAACTGACATTTGATTTTCAGATCCTTCCCAAGGTTTTTCTTTTTCAATATATTTATCACAAAAACTAATTAACTTCCAAATTGAACTTAAAGATTCATTAAATTTGAAATTATCTAAGGTTTTCTCATAATCTTCCCATGTTTTATCAATCTCAGTTTTAAGTTCTTTATTCGTTATTTCTGATTCAAAATTCTTTCCATCCCCCAATTTAACAACTCTTGCTGTTAAATTCCCCAATCCTGAGGCTAAGTCTGAATTATATCTCGCCTCAAACTTATCATAAGTAAAATCCCCATCTTCAGTCGGAGTAATTTCTCTCAAAAGAAAATATCTGACAGCATCTGTGCCGTATTTTTCAACTAAATCAAAAGGATCAATAATATTTCCCAAGCTCTTTGACATTTTTTGACCTTCAGAAGTTAGATAGCCGTGAACAAAAATTGTTTTTGGCAATGCCAATTTTGCTGAAAGAATTATCGCAATCCAATATACACTATGAAATCTTAAAACTCCTTTTCCAATAATATGTAATTTGTTTTCATTTTTTTGCCAAAACTCTTGAAATTTTTTGCTATTTTTTGCATAACCCAAGGCATTGATATAGTTACTGAGAGCATCAAACCAAACCCAAATTTTTTGAGATGGATCCTCAGGGACATCAATCCCCCAATTATGAGCCCTCTCTGCCGAACGAGAAACACAAATGTCTTCTAACCCATGATTAATGAAACTTAAAACTTCATTTTTTCGGGTTTGAGGAATTATTTTTACTTGGTTCGTTTCAATTATTTTTTTCAATTCTGTTTGATACTCCGAAAGACGGAAAAAATAGTTCTCTTCTTCAATTAATTCGGGTTTTGTTTTATGTTCTGGACAAAGTCCATTTACCAATTCGTCCTCTTTCAAAAATGCTTCACACCCAACACAATAAAGCCCTTGATATTTTTTCTTATAAATATCTTTCTGACATTTTTTCCATAATTTCTGAGTTCCCTTAATATGTCTTTCTTCAGTGGTTCTTATAAAGTCATCAAAAGAAAGATTTAGAATATTTTTCAATTCATAAAATCTTTTAGAATTTCTATCAACTAATTCTTTTACAGGGATTCTTTCTTTCTCAGCAACTCGGACATTTTTTAAACTATTTTCATCAGTCCCAGTTAAAAAGAAAACATCATCACCCAAAACCCGATGATAACGAGCAACAACATCTGCCTGAATAATTTCTAAAGCAAACCCGCAATGAGGTTTATAGTTCACATACGGAATTGCCGAAGAAAGATAGTATTTTTTCATATTATTGACCCATTCTTAAATTACCAAATTTTTTATTCCGTTTATTGATGTTCTTAATCACCGTTTTCCTAGCTTTTATGTTTTTAGGATGTTTCAAATATTCCCCCATAAAACCAAGTAAACGTAATAATGAACTTTTCCTAAAAACTCCAATTATCCATGTATCTCCATTTCGGACACCAAAATCATCCTCGTATCCTTTTTCTCTTGAGAGTCTAGGTACCAGACATTTGATATTAAGAATATTTAATTTTCTATAAATTTGGTGCAGAATGTTTTTATCATACGAAGATATCTGCCACACAGCTGTATTATCTTTTCGTACACTCATATGCCCCTCAGCATCAAAATAACCTGTAAGGAATGCTATAAAACATTTGTCATCTTTATATATCCACTCCTGGATTTCGTCTTTTTTATTTAAAAGAAAATCAAAGGTCATATTAAGATGACAACGAATTTTAATAGCACCTCTTTTATCCCGTTTATTAATCCTAACATGACCGTAAGAAGAAAATAAATCTTTAATTAGGTTAATTTGTTGCCATTTAGTAGAACTACATCTAACTTGAATCGTTCGTCCATTCTTTCTTATCATGCCTGCATAGAGATCACCAATTCTAAACCCAATTAGATAACTTTTTTCTTCTAAATTTCCATCAAAATCATAAACTGGATAAATCCTATTTGCCTCAGACTTTGGTCTAATTGGAATATGAAATTTGTGTAATCTCCATCGAATCGCTTCGTCATTACAATGATAAATTTTGGCGATTTTAAGAGTTGATAGTCTGTTTTCAAGATATAACTTCTTTAATTCTTTTTCAGAAACATTGATCCCTCTGTCAATTAGTATTGCTTCGGATATGTTACGTACCAAAATTTTAAATTTATGGAGTTTATGGCGAATACAGCATGAAGTACAATTATAAATTTCAGCTATTTGAGGAGAAGATAATTTCTTATATAAATATAGCTCTTTTAAAGCATCTTTTGAAATAACAATTTCTTTAGGCATAAGTTATCCTACGCGATAATGTGATAAATATTGTTTTATTTTACCATATTTTTCTTAAATTTTCATGACTTTGTAAATAAAATTCTAGGAATAAAAGATTCTCCTCTCTGGGAGATCATCAATTAATTCTTAATACTTTAATCTTTACTTTCCTTTCACTATAATAACAAATTCTCCTTTTATTTTTTCTCCGGGTTGTGGATTTTTCATTTCCTCAATTATCTGTTCAATCGTGCCTCTATATGTTGTTTCAAATTTCTTAGTCAATTCGCGACAAACAACTATTGATAATTTATTATTTATCGCTGATATTTCATCTAAAGTTTTCAGAATTCTATGTGGAGATTCATAAAGAACTACTGGATATTTAGAATCCACAACTTCTTGAAAAAACTTTTTTCTTTTCCTTTTTTGAGGAGGAAACCCTAAAAATGAGAATTTATTCATTTGAAATCCTGAAACACTAGCAGATGCTATCAGAGCAGATGGACCAGGGATAGGTATGATTTTTACTTGATCTCCTAATAATTTTACCACTTCTTCTATTAATTCATTCCCCGGATCTGAAATACCTGGTGTTCCAGCATCAGACACTAAAGCTAAATTCTTGTCTTGTTCTAATAAATTTAAAATATATTCTATTTTTTTAAGTTTTGAATGTTGATGATAAGATAAAGTTTTTGTTTTTATTTCAAAATGATTTAAGAGCTTTTGAGTAACTCTTGTGTCTTCACATAAAATTAAATCAACGCTCTTAAGAGTTTCAAGAGCACGAATGCTAATATCTTTTAGATTCCCTATTGGAGTACCTATAATATACAAATTAGGCATATAAATTAGAGTATTGCTGATTCCTGCTGATCTCTTTCTTCCATTTTCTTTGATTTTTCTAAGTAATCATTTAAAACCTCAAAAATGATACCAACCAGGGGGATAATTAATATTGCGCCTAATATGCCCCAAAGTTTTCCCCCAACAACTAAAGATATTAATACCAAAGAAGGAGGTATTCCTATGAATTTTTTGAAAAGCAAAGGAAGTAAAAGATTGCTTTCTAATATCTGAATAATAACAAATGCTATTAAGACAAATAGCGCTTGAATAGGAGAACTTAAGGCAACAATAAATGTTACTATTAGCCCGCCTAAAATAGGACCTATCATCGGGACAAAATCAAAAATAGCAACTAATAAACTTAAAATAAAGGCATAATTAACATTAAAAACTCTCAAAACAAAATAAGTCAACACGCCAACAAAAAACATCCCAATTATTCTTGATATGAACCAAGCCCCTACTTTTTTCTTTGATCTTTCTATGAGATAACGAAGATATTTATGGTGTTTGATAGAAGAAAAATTAATTAGTATTTTTTCAACTAATCCCTTTTCTAAAGAAATAAAAAACGCTAATGAAATAATAAATACAGTAGAAAAGACCCCGCCAAAAATAGCAAATAAGGCGTTAAAAATACTTTGGCTTGTTTTGCCTAGCCCAATTTCTAAATTAGAGATAAAAGACTCTGTGTCTTGGGCAATCTGAACGCCAAATTTCTCAAGAATAGGTGAAACTTGTTGAAAATATCCTGGAACATTTTGGCTGAATTCTTTAACTTCAGACAAAAACATTGGCGCCGTTTTATAAATAAAAAAACTTAAAAGGACAAATATGCTGAAGTATAAAAAAGTTGCTGTTGCTATTCTAGGAATTCTTTTTTTCTCAAAAGAATCAATCAAAAAATTGAATAAAGTTGATATGACTAAAGCAAAAATGAACCAAACAACAACATCTCTAATTAAATAAAGAATATAAAGAGACATTACGGCTATGCAAACCTTAAAAATTGATCCCCAGCTAATGTTTAATATAGATTCTTGATTCATATAATTAGTAATTAAATTTTTAACAAAGATTGAAACTTTTCTTTATTCTTATGTGGCCCAATAATTGCTAAATTCAACTTTTCTGGCTTAAAAATGTCCTGAGCTATTTTTTGGACATCATTTACACTCACTTTGTCAAGTTTGGCAAATTTTTCTTCCGGTGTCAAAATTTTATTAGTGAGTAATTCTTTAAAAGAATGAAATGATGCTTGATAATCAGAAGATTCCAATTTCAAATTTATAGTTCCTTTTAAATAATCTTTTGCTTTTTGCAGTTCTTTTTCAGTAATTTTTTTTGTTTTCAATTTTTTATATTCTCTAATAATCAATTTTATAACCTGTTCTACATTTTTATGGGGTATGCCTGCCTGAGTAACAAGATACCCCGTATCAGTTGAGTTGTCTGAAGATGTATGAATATAATAACAAAGTCCTTTTCTTTCTCTTATTAATGTAAATAAGCGAGAACTCATATTTGCTCCTAGAATAACTGATAAAATTATTTGAGCATATTTCTTTGATTGGAATAAATCATATGCTTTTACTCCTAAGCAAAGATGCGTTTGGTCAGTTTTTTTATAATGAATTAATGCTTGAGGAGTTTTTTGATTTTCAATTGTTTTCAATTTTTCTTTAATTTCCTCCTTTTTAACTTTTCTAAAATATTTTTCAATCTTTTTCACTGTCGCCTTTTTATCAAAATTTCCTGCTACACAAACTACCATATTTTTAGCTAGGTAATGATTTTTAAAATACTTTAAAAAATCTTTTCTTTTAAATTTTAAAATATTTTCTTTTTTACCAATTGTTAGCCAGCCAGCAGGTTGGTCTCCATAAAGTAATTTTTCCCATAAATCACCGATATAACTCATTGGATTATCCAAGCACATATTAATCTCTTCAATAATCACTCCTTTTTCTCTTTTTATTTCTTTTTCTTCAAATTTTGAATTAAATAAGATATCTGAAATCCAATCAATTGCTAAATCAAAATGTTCTTTCCCAACTTTTGCCCAAAATCCAGTAAACTCCTTTGACGTAAAAGCATTATAATTTCCACCTATATTATCTAATCTTTCAGCTATTTTTAATGTAGTTGGATATTTTTTAGTTCCCTTAAAAAACATATGCTCTAAAAAATGAGAAATACCATTTATATCTTTTGTTTCATGCTTGGAGCCAGTTCCGATCAATGCTAAAACACTTACTGTTTTAGTATTTTTTATGGGAATAGTTATAATTCTTAATCCATTTTTTAGGACTGTCTTTTTATACATTTATTTTTTCTTTTAATATGCCTGGTAGATCTTTTATTTTTACTCTTTCCTGTTTCATTGTATCGCGGTCTCTAATAGTAACTTTTTCATCTTTTAATGTGTCAAAATCAACAGTAATCGCATATAAAACTGCCGTTTCATCTCCTCTTCTGTATCTTTTTCCGATTGAAGCTACCTCATCATATTGACACATGAAATTAGGCTTTAACATCTGATAAATCTGCTTGGCTTTTTTAGTTATTTCTGGTTTATTTTTAACTAATGGCAAAACAGAAATTTTAATAGGCGCTAAACATTTTGGAAGTTTTAATAAAACTTCTGTTTCTTTTATTGACTTTGTCGTGGTTGTTCTTCCACCTTCAATCTCCTCATACGCCTCAGATAAAAAGGCAAAAAGAGAGCGTTCTACGCCAACTGAAGTTTCAATAATATAGGGATAATACTTAGAACCATTTTCATCTGTATAACTTAAATCTTTGCCTGAATATCTTGAATGATTTTTTAAATCCCAATCCCCTCTATTATGAATACCCTCAATTTCTCCCCAGCTAAAAGCAAATTTATACTCAATATCTATTTGCCTTTTGGCATAATGGGCTCTATCTTTTTCAGGGATTTCTCTGGCTCTTAAATTCTCTTTTTTCATTCCTAATTTTTCATACCAATTTAATCTTTCATTTTTCCAATAATCAAAATATTCATCTGCATCTTTCGGATTGCAAAACCATTGCATTTCCATTTGTTCAAATTCCCTAATTCTAAAAATAAAGTTCTTGGGATTAATCTCATTTCTAAATGATTTTCCTATCTGAGCAATGCCAAAAGGAATTTTTAAGCGCATTGAATTTAAAACATTTAAAAAATTAATGTAAATTCCCTGGCATGTTTCCGGCCTAAGATAAGTTAGAGATGCTTTATCTTCTACCGGTCCTATAAACGTCTTCATCATTAAGTTAAACTTTTTTGGTTTACTTAATTCCCCTCCGCATTCAGGACATTTATTTTTTTCAATTTCGTCTGCTTTAAAGCGTTTACGGCATTTCTTGCATTCTGATAATTCATCTGCAAAACCAGCGCTTAAATGCCCAGATGCCTGCCAAACTTTTGGATTCATTAAAATGCTGGCATCTAAACCAACTATGTTATCATGTTTTAAAACCATTTCTTCTCTCCAAGCCTTTTTAATATTATTTTTTAGCTCTACGCCTAACGGCCCAAAATCATAAACTCCCCCAATCCCATCATAGATTTCTGAAGATGGAAAAATAAACCCTCGCCTTTTACAAAGAGAAATAATTTTTTGATTTAAGTCCATAATATTTATTGGTTATTAATTATTATTCCTTGTTGTTGATTTACGCTTTCATCATCTGGCAGACTAGTGTCTACTTTTAAAGCATTTGAATCCAATATGTCTTTTGTAAATTTATCCTGACCTACAATTTCTGCTCTCTCCACCAAAATAGCTATGCTTCCTGCTTGCCCTGCGTTAGGAGTTAAACTCACTTGAAAAGCTAAAGTTAAAGGAATTTTCCCTATGCCCTGATAAGCGTCTATATCGCCTATGTTCCAAATAGCTTCTCTACTCACTGAATCAAATGTGAATTTAGAATCTTCTGGGAAAAAATTACCAGTAGGTCTTACATTAGAAGGCAAGATTGCTTTGATTTTTACATTGCTAAGGTCATTGGAATAATTTTTAACTTGCCAAAGAATTGTATATGTCGTTGATTTACCAACTTCAGGAGGTAAGGGCCCCGAATTTCCGAAAAATTCTTCTTGGAAATAAGCTTTTTGTAAAATAACTAATTTTGAATTAACTCTCACTTCAAATTCTTTTCCTGCTTCAGCAATTAATACTTCATTTCTTAAAACTAAATTTTTTGCTTCTTGGCTAAAAGTTTCATCTTTAACATTTATCCAAAATTCAACTTTTCCTTCGTCACCTGCCTCTAAAAGACTTAATTTAGGTATGTTTTTCCAATCAAAAATTATAGAATTATCTCCTGGACCAGTTTCTCCTCCATCTGAACGTAAAGTTTCTATGTCAAATGCTTCACCATCCAATTTAACTAATAAAAATTTCTTTATAAAAGAATTTTTGCCTATGTTTTTAAAAGAAATCTCATAATGGAGCAAATCACCTGGGTTAGCAATATAATTTGGAGAATTATTTACTATCTGAGATATGTAAATAGCCGGTTCAATAATTTGAATTGATTGGGCGGCTTCTTTTAGAATAACAATTTCTCCATCCATATATATTCCTAACTCTGCTTTAAAGATTTTTTGATCTCCTGTATCTCCATTAATATCCCCCAATATTTTTATTCTTCCT
>Ga0268282_1001125_pt1 | contig 12087 bp, 8 predicted proteins | sample saktaG_12_FD_190133 | JGI IMG/M metagenome (GOLD analysis project Ga0268282, IMG submission 190133) | Saline water microbial communities from Sakinaw Lake, British Columbia, Canada - sak_2011_5_24_120m | ecosystem: Environmental > Aquatic > Non-marine Saline and Alkaline > Saline ...
GTCAACCCCGAGATCGTCCACGCCGTCGCCAGGGTCGACGACGAGACCTGGATCGTAAGCCAAGAGGCCTACGAGAAGCTGACCTACACAGATAGGTCCGTGGAGAGGATTGGGGAGATGAGGGGCAGAGACCTGATCGGCAAAATGGTCACCAACCCCCTCACCGGAGCCGAGGTTCTGATCCTTCCCGCATCCTTCGTCGATCCGGACAACGGCAGCGGCATCGTGATGAGCGTTCCAGCCCACGCCCCTTATGACTACCTGGCGTTGAAGGACCTCTACGACCGGGATCTGAGCGGCTACGGGATCACCGAGGACCTTCGAAAAATTGAGTTCATCTCCCTGATCGAGGTACCCGATTACGGCGAGTTCCCCGCCGTCGAGGCTGCAGAGGAGCTGGGCGTTGTGGACCAGAACGACCCCAAGGCCGAGGAGGCGACCAAGCTCGTCTATCGAAGGGAGTTTCACAACGGCGTTCTCAAGGAGAGGACCGGAAAGTACGCCGGTACCGCCGTCTCCAAGATCAAGGACATACTCCTCGCAGACCTGATCGAGCAGAAGATCGCCGAAACCTTCTACGAGTTCAGCGAGACCCCCGTCATCTGCAGGTGCGGGACCCGGTGCGCCGTCAAGATGGTCAAGGACCAGTGGTTTTTGAACTACTCCGACCCCGAATGGAAGGGGCGAGTCCTCGAGTGCCTGGCGAGCATGAGGCTCATCCCCGAGGAGATCAGGACCGAGTTTGAGAACAAGGTCGACTGGCTGAAGGAGAAGGCCTGCGCTCGGAGGAAGGGCCTTGGCACTAACCTTCCCTGGGACAAGGAGTGGCTGATCGAGTCCCTCGGCGACTCCACCATCTACATGTCCTACTACATCCTGGCAAAGTATGTCAACGCCGGGATGAAGATCGACAATCTCGTTCCCGAGTTCTTCGACTACATATTCCTCGGCAAGGGAGACCCAGGCAATGTCGCCGATCTGACGGGTATACCCCTCGAGACGGTCCTTCAGATCAGAGAGGACTTCCAGTACTGGTACCCGGTCGACCTGCGGTCCTCGGGAAAGGACCTGGTGGCAAACCACCTCCTCTTCTTCCTATACCACCACGTGGCGATTTACCCGCCGTCTCTCTGGCCCAAGGCGATGGCCGTCAATGGCTTCGTATCCCTTGAGGGAAAGAAGATGTCCAAGTCCAAGGGGCCGCTCCTCACCCTCCGGCGGGCCGTCGACGCCAATGGGGCCGACGTCACGAGGCTTTACATACTCTCGAACGCCGAGCACACCCAGGACGCCGACTGGCGAAACGAGGGCGTCGAATCGACGAGGCAGCAGGTGTTCAGGTTCTACAACATTGCAAGAGAGATCATCGCTGACGAAGAGATCGACGAGCAGGCAGAGCCCGAGCTGATCGACCGCTGGATGGTAAGCCAACTTCAAAAGAGGATCTCAGAGACGACGGAGGCCCTGGAGTTGATCCAGACCCGCCGGGCGGTCCAGAACGCCTTCTACCACATGATCAACGACCTTCGCTGGTACCAGCGGCGGGGCGGAAAAAACCAGCTCAGGTCAGTCCTGGACGTCTGGGTGAGGCTGATGGCTCCCTTCACGCCCCACGTCTGCGAGGAGATCTGGGAGGAGATGGTTGGCGGGGGCGTCGGCGCAGGCGGTGCCGTGGTCGGGGGTGACGGATACGTCTCCCGCGCCCGGTGGCCCGAGGCCGACATTCAGCTCATAGATCCTGAGGCCGAGATGGCCGAGGACCTTCTGGAGAGGACCCTCTCCGACGTCGAAGAGATCATCAGGGTCACAAACCGACAACCTGAGAAGATCACCCTATTCACCACCCCATCATGGAAGAGGGTGATGCTGAAGGCGGCCCTGGACCTGAAGGAGGCTGGAAGTCTCGACGTCGGCTCGATCATGAAGACGGCGATGGTCCTTCCCGAGGTCGCGGCCCACAAGAAGGAGGCTCCAAAGTACGGCCAGAGGCTGATGAAGGGGGCTCATGCCCTCAACTCCGACCCCCTCTCCATCGACGAATTTGAGACCCTCTCGTGGGAGAAGAGGTGCCTGGAGAAGACCTTCGGCTGCAAAGTCGAGGTATACTCGGCGGACGAGCCCGGCGAGGACCCCATGGGCAAGAGCAGGAACGCGGAGCCCGGCCGGCCCGCGATCTTCATCGAGTGAAATATTCTATCGCGGAGTGGCTGATCAGAAAACGGATGCGAGAGACGGGAGAGACCATCCCGAATCAGCTAAAGAAGCCAACACAAAAGCCAACATTCAAGTGGATAGCTTTTCTGTTCATGGGAGTTGCAGAAGTTACAATCTGGATTAATGGTGAAATGCACATGAAGATTGCGAATCTGAATGATAATCTTGTTAAGATTATCAGACTATTGGGGCAGGATTGCGAAAAATACTATGGATTGGAGCGTTGATGCGGAATGCGGGTTGTATCACTGATCATCTTTCATAGGCTATCTCCTCTCGCTTCATCAAAATAGGTTGAATCTACTTCGCGTAAAATCTTATAAATGAATAATGGTAACTATTCAGCTATCCCGAATCGCCCGCATGATGCTGATTTTGGTTATGAAGGCATGCCGACAAACAATTTGCGCTAGAATGGAAAACGATATCTACTGACGAAGTTACTTGAAGTTAGCTCTCTGGAACTGGCCACGCGACATCTCATCAATTGAGTTTGCCGATGCTGGTTGTTGGGTGCTGAATAGTTACGTTGATTCTTGAAGTCGCTATTCCAGCTTCCATCATCATGGATTCTGTGGGCACCAAACTCGCTGCCATGATCGAGTATCAGCTCCCTCATCGGACAAAGCCACCAAAACTTTTCCACCAGCTGGTCGATTACCAACTTGCTGTTCTCGGTATTGATAACTGAGAACTCCCCACCCGCCAGTACCATCCTGGAGGCGTCATCCAGGACGACGCAGACTTTGATACCAGTTCCGTCCCACTCGTGCCAGTCGATATGCCCTGCCGATAAACTATGCTCTCGCTCGTAACGAACCCACTTGCGTTGTTTCTGTTTCTTTTGATCCTCCTGAGCCAGTCCTTGAGCCTTCAGATACATGTGGATGCGGTTATGAGATATGCGGATCTTATATTGCTTCCTGATCACCTGCTCCAACATCCGTGCCCCAAATCGATAGCGTTCATGTGCCTCCTTGACGATCTGAGCTTCCTGTTCATCGTAGGGTTTAGCGGGCCGCCCGAGGTTTTTACCAGGACATGGCTCCTCTCCGGTATCGCGGTATTCCTTGAGGACCTGTTGCACGCGTCTCGTGGATACTTTCATATCCCGGGCGATATCTTTTGTAGCCACCCCCTTGCGTTTCTGACGAAGGATCCAACGAACCTTCGTCTTGTTCAGCTTCATATTCCGGACTATGAGTCCGGGCTTAGATGAGGTGCGAAATAATTTCAGGACTCTACACCCTCTTTCCGGGTCGGAAATCTTTAAAGAGGCGACCGAAAAAGGACGTCTAAAAGGAGGTCCGAAAGGACGTTTTGGACTTCGAAGGAGCCGCCAGAGAGTTCGAGACTGGCCGAGAAGCTTAAAACCCGTTCGGATCGACAAATACATAATGGCCTTTGGCGGCATAGTTATTCCCTGTAAATGAGGTGTCAATCGTTGAAAATAATCGGTCTTAATGACCAGGAGGTCGAAGCGAGCCTGCGAAGCGCTGGCCTAGGCCTCGCGGTTTCTGAGGCGCGCTCCATCGCCGAGGTTCTGGGAAGGGACCCTTCCATCCCGGAGCTCTTTAACTACGATACCATGTGGAGCGAGCACTGCTCTTACAAGAGCAGCCGCGCCACCCTGAACGAGTTTCTCCACACCACCGGACCAAACGTCGTCCAGGGTCCGGAAGAGGACGCCGGGATAGTGGCCATCGACGACGAGTGGTGCGTGGTGATCGCCCACGAGAGCCACAACCACCCGAGCCAGATACTGCCCAACGAGGGCGCTGCCACCGGGATCGGTGGAATCGTAAGAGACGTGAACTGCATGGGCGCAAAAGTTGTGGCCACCGCCGACCCCCTCCGCTTCGGCGACCCCAACGGCGAGGACAGAAACCACGTCCGATGGGTCGCAGAGGGCGTCGTTGACGGGATCTGGCAGTACGGAAACGCCCTCGGAGTTCCGATCATAGCCGGAGACGTCGTCTTCGACGATAGCTTCGATACCAACTGCCTGGTGAACGTCGTCGCCATCGGCGTCGTGAAGAGGGGCGAGATCATCAAGAGCAGGGCCCCCCAGGGCGCAGGAGAGAAGGGCTACGACGCGATCGTGATAGGAAAGCCCACCGACTCCAGCGGCTTTGGTGGCGTCACCTTCGCCTCCGAGGAGCTCCGGGAGGAGGATGAGGAGGCTAACAGGGGAGCGATCCAGATCCCCGACCCCTTCCTGAAGAACGTCCTATTCAAGGCGAACGAAGCCCTATTCAAATTGACCCGCGAGGAGGGTATCACCATAGGGTTCAAGGACCTGGGCGGAGGCGGGTTCACCTGCGCCTCTTCAGAGATGGGGGCGAGCGCCGGATACGGCATGGACCTAGACCTCGATAAGCTCCACAAGGCGAGCGAGAACCTACCCCCCGAGGTCGTGGCCTGCGCCGAGACCCAGGAGCGGTTCATGCTGATCTGTCCTCCGGAGCTGACCCCGAGGGTCCTTGAGATCTACAACGAGGACTGGGACCTTCCCAACGTCTACGAGGGCGCGAGAGCCTCCGTCGTCGGAAAGGTGACGACCAACGTCAGGTACATCACCCGCTACAGGGGCGAGGTGACCTGCGACATCTCCATCGAGCACCTGACCAAGGGTATCCACTACCAGAGAGAGGAGAGAGCCCGAAAGATCAGCCTGAGCGAGCCCGTCATAACGGCTCCCGAGGACCTCACCGACGCCCTCCTCAAGGTCCTGGCTTCGCCCAACGTCTCCTCGAGAGAGCACATCTATCGCTACTACGACACCGAGGTCCAGGGCAATTCGGTGATCAGGCCCGGAGAGGCCGATGCTGGCCTCATAGCCCCGATCCGAGGCGAGACGTTCGGCATCGCCCTCTCGGTCGACGCAAACCCCTTCTACGGCAGAATCAGCCCCTACTGGGCTGGGGCGACGGCCGTCGCCGAGGCGATGAGAAACGTCGCTGCCATCGGCGCTTATCCTGCAACCCTCACCGACTGCCTAAACTTTGGAAACCCCGAGAAGCCCGAAGCCTTCTGGGAGTTCAGGGAATGCGTGAAGGGCCTTGCAGACGCCGCAAAATCTCTCTGGCTCAAGGGGTATGAGGACACTCCAGTCCCGATCGTCTCCGGGAACGTCAGCTTCTACAACGAGTCTCCCGACGGGACTGTGGACCCCTCGCCGGTCATCGCCTGCGTCGGCCTGATCGACGACGTCAGGGACGCCGTGACGATGAACCTCAAGGAGGCGAACGATTCCATCTACCTCATCGGGCCCAGGTTCGACGAGCTGGGTGGGTCCGAGTACTACAGGACGATCTACGACGTCACCGGCGCGAACGTCCCAGTGGTCAGGTTCGAGCTTGAGAGAAGTATGATCTACGCCACCATCGACTCAATCGTCGAAAAAATCGTCGTCTCGGCCCACGACATCTCGAACGGCGGCCTGGGAGCAACAGCCGCCGAGATGGCCCTCGCCGGTAAGGGCGACCTTGGGATGGAGCTTGCCCTTGACTCGGCCGGATCTTCAGATCTGAGCGCCGACCGCTTGATCTTCTCCGAGTCATCGGGATTCCTCCTCGAGTGCAGGGCTGGGTCCGAAGAGGAGCTTGAAAAGCTGCTAAAAGGGTATGGCCTTGCGATCATGAGGCTCGGGAAGGTGACCGAGTCACCGACGCTTGTGATGACCCACGAGGGTAAGACCGTCGTTCGAATGGACCTGAAGGCGGCGAAGAAGGCTTGGACCGGAAGCCTCGCGGAGGCGATGAGATGAAGATAGCTGTGGTGCAGTTTCCGGGAACAAACTGCGAGCACGAGACTCTTTTGGCAGCTCAGAGCGCAGGCCTATCCGGCGAGATATTCAGATGGAACCGGCCCGCTGAGGAGCTTTCCGACTTCGATGGGTACCTGATTGCTGGCGGCTTCTCATACCAGGATCGTCTCAGGGCGGGCGCCATCGCCTCGAAGGAGCCGGTGATGGACACTCTCAGGGAAGAGGCAGAGATTGGAAAGCCGATCATCGGGATCTGCAACGGTTTTCAGATCCTGGTGGAGGCGGGCCTTCTTCCGGGCCTCGACGGGGTGAATGTTGCCCTCGCCCAGAACGTGATGGTCTCGAAGGGCGAGATCGTGAGAAGGGGATTTTACTGCGCCTGGACTACTCTTCGGCACGAGGCGCCATCGAAGAGATGCTGCGGAAGCTTCCTTTTGGAGAAAGGCGAGCTCGTCCAGATGCCTCTCGCCCACGCCGAGGGAAACCTCGTCACCGCCGACGAGAAGCTGATGGACAGGCTGAACGAGGAGAACCAGGTCGTATTTCGATACTGCAGCGAGCATGGCGAGGTAGACGACGAGTTTCCGGTGAACATTAACGGGAGCCTAGAGAATATCGCCGGGATCTGCAACCCGGAGGGCAACGTCCTGGGGATGATGCCTCATCCTGAGAGGTCGTCTTTCGCATTCCAGCTTCCTCCAACGGATTCCAGGAAATGCACAGGGGATATGAGCGCTGCGGGACCCGGAAGACGGGTATTTGAGTCGATGAAGCGGTACATCGAGGTGAGGAGATGAAGATCAAACTTCGGGTCTGGCTGAAGATACCGGATGCAGAGGCCGCCACCGTCAAGAACACCCTCCGTCGTAGGATGGGCTACGAGATTGTCCTGGCGGAGCTGGGCAAAGAGAGGCTGTGGTCGATCGAGGTCGACGACTCCGTCCAGGACCCCATGGATCTCGCGAGAAGGCTGGCAAGGGATCTGGTGAACGAGAACAAGGAGAGCTACAGAGCCTCCGTCGACTCGATCGAGTTCGAGGAGGGGTACGTTCCCGTCAAGGTGGGGCTTCACATCGAGGACGGCGAGGCCGTCTCCACTTTGAACCGGCTCCGAAACCGGCTCGGGTTCGATATGGTGAAAGGCGTCGAGAGATCCGTCGTCTGGAAGCTGTACCTCAAGTCCACCAACCCCGAGAAGGCAGCAGAGGAGATCGCCGAGAGGCTCCTTATAAACCCTCACAAGGACTTTTATGAGATCGTGACCTGAAGGATGGGAGATGACCTCCTACATCCAGCACCCTCTGCTGAAGGAGAAGGCCGTGGAGAGGCGGATGTTTCAGCTGGAGCTGGCATCGTCCGCCCTCCAGCGCTCAACCCTCGTGGTTCTGCCGACGGGCCTTGGAAAGACCGTCGTCGCCCTGATGGTCCTTCTCGCAAGGCTTGATCGGGGCAAGGTTCTCTTTTTGGCTCCCACAAGGCCCCTGGTGGAGCAGCACGCCTCTTTTTTGGAGAACGTTTTGAAGGACAGCTCGATCGTCGTCCACTTCACCGGCGAGATCTCGCCCGAGCGGAGAAAGGAGAGGTGGGAGGATGCGAGAGTGATCGTATCGACTCCTCAGGTGGTGGAAAACGATCTGTTATCCCGGAGGATATCGCTTCGGGACGTCTCCTGCATCATCTTCGATGAGGCTCACAGGGCCGTTGGAAACTACGCTTACGTCTACATAGCAGAACGGTACCAGCGGGAGGGAAATGATCAGATTGCCCTCGGGATCACGGCGAGCCCCGGAAGCAGCCTCGAGAGGATCGAGGAGGTCTGTTCAAACCTCGGCGCCGCCAGGGTAGAGACGAAGACCGAGGCGGACCCCGACGTCTCTCCCTTCGTTTACGAGAAGGAGATCGAGGTCGTCAAGGTGACCGTCCCCCAGGACATCTTGAGGCTGCGGTCCCTCCTGGTGGAGGTCTTGGAGGAGCGGGGCGAGACCCTGGACCATCTGGGCGGAGCTGAGGGTTTCCGGACCCCGAAAAAGATGGACAGGACCTCGAAAAAGGATCTTCTCGACCTTCAGAAGAGGCTCAGGAGCTCGATCGCCAGGAACCCATCGCCGAACCTCTACCAGGCGGTCTCGGTCCTGGCTGAGGTCTTGAAGTTGAAGCACGCCGTCGAGCTCGCCGAGACTCAAGGGGTTGACTCCCTCGCGAGGTACCTCGATCGGCTCGATTCGGAGGCAAAGTCTAGGGGCGGGAGCAAGGCTGCAAAGAGGATCATGGAAGATTCGAGGGTGAAGGAAGCTATCTACTCCCTCGAGAGGATGGACGTCGACCATCCGAAGCTTCGAGCCGTGAAGGATCTCGTCGAGGAGCAGCTCCGGGCCAAAACCGATTCGAGGATCATGGTCTTCACCAACTACAGGGATACGGCAAGCTCTGTCCTGGAGTTTCTCAAGGAGTCCGGAGACGAGATAATAAAGCCTGTCAGGTTCGTCGGCCAGAGCAGCAGAGTCGCCGACGAGGGGCTGAGCCAGAAGAAGCAGGCCGAGATCCTCCAGAAGTTCAGGGATGGCGAGTATAACGTTCTGATCGCAACCTCTGTCGGCGAGGAGGGGATCGACATACCGGCGACGGACATGGTACTCTTCTACGAGCCGGTCCCAAGCGAGATCAGGTCGATTCAGAGGAAGGGGAGGACGGGAAGGGCGAGGGCGGGCAGGGTGGTGGTTCTCGTCGCCAAGGGGACGAGGGATGAGGCCTACCGCTGGATCAGCGACCGCAAAGAGAAGAACATGCGCCAGCAGATCCGGGAGATGAGCTGGCCCGACCGGCGGGATGTGGGCTCCGTGGCCGGAGGTGGCGCAAGACAGCTTGAGATCGGAGAGGTCGGTGCCGTCGCGGCGGGGGCGGTGGAGGGCGAGCCTTTGACTTTCCTCGACCGGCCCGAGGAGGACGAGGCGAGCGCTCTTGTGGCCGTCGACCCCAGAGAGAGGAGCATGGCGAGGATGCTGGAGTCGATGGGGGTGGGCGTGACCCTGAAGGTTCTGGAGGTAGGCGACTACGTCGTCAGCGACCGGGTTGCCATCGAGAGGAAGACCGCCAACGACTTCATAGACTCCCTCGTCGACCCTGGGCGAAACCTCTTCGGCCAGATGCGGGACCTCGCCCGGACCTACGATAGGCCGATCTTGATCCTGGAGGGCAGAGACCTCTACGCCCGGCAGGTACACCCGAACGCCATCCGGGGGGCTCTCGCCTCCATCGCCGTCGACTTCGGCGTATCCATCCTCCCAACGGCGGACGAGGATGAGACCGTCTCGGTGATCGCGGCGATTGCCAGGCGCGAGCAGCAGACGAGGGGAGGCAGTCCCCAGGCCCACGGCAAGAAGACGCACCGGACCCTCAAAGAGCAGCAGGAGTACCTGGTCTCCTCGATTCCCAGTGTCGGGAACGCCGTGGCAAAAAACCTCCTCCGCCACTTCGGGTCCGTCGAGAGTGTCTTTGCGGCCTCGGCGGAAGAGCTGAAGGCGGTGGAGCTGGTGGGGCCGAAGACCGCCGAGCGGATCCGGGAGCTGGTGGGCGGGGAGTACAAGGGGTGAAGTTCGTCCAAAATAAAAATATATAGATTGAATTTAACATGTTAGATAATTTACTTCGTTCGTCTCGCCAAGAATTTCGAGTCATCGCCCATGTGTATCCTGAATTCGCCTTCCAGCTGGTCTTCATCCTTCAACCTGATCCAGCCTCCGCCAGAAGCTGGATCGCACTCGTCGTTTCCCTCCCAGGTGAACTCAAACCTTTTTCCGTCGGGACGGTCGACGACCTTCCCATCAATCTCGCCTGAAACCAAGCCGAACTGGAAAATTCCAAGATTATCCGATTTTATCTCGATGTACGCCTGGACCTCCATGTTGAAGTAATCCTCATCCCACCCTTCCATTTCGAAGATATGCCACTTCCCTGTGAAACCCGTTATTTCATCCTCCGTTTTCATGGTTCAAGGCCCTCCTCACCTGCCAGGGTCTTCGTCTCTCTCATCAGGCTCATATAAAACGGAGGGTCGTCATCCCGAAGCGCCGCGAGCTTATCTCGTGTGAGGACGAGGATCGTGACCTCGCAACCGATGGCTGCGCCCAAATCTCTTTCCAGCTTGGCCACCGCAAGCTCCGTTTCCGGCCCAATATTCTCCACCAGGAGCCAGAGGTCGAGGTCGCTCTCGGAGGTGTTCGTCCCAGCCGCCCAGCTGCCGTAAAGGCCGATTCCCAGCGCCCACTCCGGCAGAAAGACCTGCTTTTCCAGGGCTTCGACGTTCAAAAACGCTTTCAAAGATCGGGTTTTGGAGTCGTCTATCCAGGAGAAATCCCTACCATCCCTCTCCAGATAGCCCTCTTCGACCAGGAGGGCGAGGTACCGGGAGGCGAGGCCCTTGTTGACCCCGGTCTCTCTGGCGGCCTCGGAGACCCTGGCGGGAGAGTGAGTGAGGACGTATCTGAGGAGCCTGATCCTTTCCTCCGAGCTGAAGAGCTTCGAGAGCATCGCTTTTATATTGTGTTTACGATACATAAACATTTTGTTTAAGGATCATAAACTATTTGTTTACGATTCGTAAACAGGTTTTATGGGCGCCGTCGATCTACAGGAGCCGACCGGCGGCGCTGGCCCTTGCGCCTTTCCCCTGCCACCATCGGCGCGGAACCAGGCCACCGGCGCGAAATTTCGGGCGGCTTCCCAATCATCCCGACCGCCGACGAGGACGAGACCGTCTCGGTGATCGCGGGCGACGGCGATGCGCGAGCAGCAGGCGAGGGGAGGCAGTCCCTAGGCCCACGGCAAGAAGACCCATCGGACCCTCAAAGAGCAGCAGGAGTACCTGGTCTCCTCGATCCCCAGCGTCGGAAACGCCGTGGCAAAAAACCTCCTCCGCCACTTCGGGTCCGTCGAAAGGGTTTTCGTGGCCACCGAGGAGGAGCTGAAAACGGTGGAGCTTGTGGGGCCTAAGACCGCCGAGCGGATCCGGGAGCTAGTGGGCGGGGAGTACAAGGGGTGATGAAAGCCGCCGAAAAATCTTGCGACAACGAATCGTCTGTCCACGACTTTCTGCTAAACGTTCTATTCCGTCGATGGAGCCTCGAAGGGGGTGCATTTTGTTTCATTGGTCATCGGTTAAGGATTTTGAGCTACATAATCTAGCAGTTTTTCACACGAGTTATGCGTTACATAGATGAGACCCGATTTCAAGAAGGGCTTGCTGTACCCTTTTTGATCAGACCAATCTCATCTGACTTGCTACTGAGATCGCTGTCACATCGCGATTCTTGTCTTAACCGATGACCCATGCATTTTGTTTACGTTCTGTAAACTATTCGTTTATGATTCGTAAACTCTAATAACCAGGCGCCATTGGCCCGGCGGCGTGCCCTTGACCTATGGAATGGGCTAGGACGTGGTTCGCAACCTGTTCCAGCATTTCGGAAGTGATGGAAGGAAAGTAGTTATTGTATGTTCATTTCGTCAACTCAGCACAAAATTGATCTACTTTAATTTCCACATCACGAGTCATCCCTTTGAAGGATACTTCCCATTTAATTTGTATCGAACCATCATCATCTATGTAACTAGCTAAATCAGTCCCACAACAAGTATGATCTGTACCTATGCAAATGTATTCGGCATTATTTCGCATCGGCTGTATTTTTCCACTCGGAAAAATTTTGCCAATAGGACTTATATCAAACTGACCTAATTCGTAATTGTATATGTATAAACAAATATCTGCATATTGATCCTCGCAATCGGGTATTTCGCAATCTACATGCAATATCATATTATTATAGCTCATATCCAAATGGTCCTCTTCAAATTCGTATATTACTACGTTATTTGTTGGCCCAATTAATATTTTGGTATAACAATTATCATCGTCGGAGATGTTTTCAACATTTCCTGTAATTCTTTTTGCACCATTTTCATCACCTGGGCGAGTATTATATGCATAAATTGTGATAGATCCCTTTACAGTTTTGAATTCCCATTCATAGTCATCTTTTAGATTATTGCCTGCCTCATCTTTTGCGGTTGTAGTTATCTTTGCATAGATTCGTGTATCATAGTCT
>Ga0268282_1001128_pt1 | contig 12081 bp, 9 predicted proteins | sample saktaG_12_FD_190133 | JGI IMG/M metagenome (GOLD analysis project Ga0268282, IMG submission 190133) | Saline water microbial communities from Sakinaw Lake, British Columbia, Canada - sak_2011_5_24_120m | ecosystem: Environmental > Aquatic > Non-marine Saline and Alkaline > Saline ...
ATGAGTGTTTTGTTCTCGGTATTGCTCTCTCTGTGGCGTCGCTCCAAAGAGAATTTTTTTGCCGAATACCGCCGCTTGATAGAGGAATCCCGCGCCCTGCGGGCGCTACCCCAGTGAGTGGTTACTTACTAAGTGTTTGCTTGCGCGGGTAAGCGATGTTATAATTTGAGTGTGGATATTTTTTCAAATAATTTATAATTCAAATAAAAAAAAATGGATCAACAATTATTAATTTACATTGAGCAGGAATTAAAACGGGGGTCGCAACCTGATGCTGTTAAAAAAGCGTTATGTGATGCCGGCTGGGAGAGTGCTCTGGTGCAAGAAGCTTTTGCCGCGGTTCAGTCAAAAACTGTTGCGCCATTGCCGCAAAATATAAGTTCGGCGCCGGAAAAAGAGGTGGCGGGCAAGGGAGAGGAATTTTTGCCGGAGAAAAAAGAATTTCTGTCAGAAGCAAAGATTATTTTTGGAATTGCCGCTCTGATTTTTGCCGGTATTGCGGTATATTTATATTTATTGGATTCTTTTAAATCTCCGGAAATTAAAAATGAGGATTTATTTATTGAAGAAAACGCCGGCTTGGACAGCGTCGCGCCAGCTGAAAGTCCGGACGGAAACGAGCCGGCTTTGCAAGCTGAAGAAGGCGGTTTTGGGCAGGGGGACACACAGAACGATGTTTCCGGTGATGTTGTGTCTGCGGTAACAACCGAGACAGCTTCGCTTGACAGTGTTCAAACAGGAGATGAACAGCGTAAAGCCGATATGCAAAAATTGGTTGAGGCGCAAAAATCATGGTTTGCTGTCCAGGGCAAATATTACACTTGCGGTTTGTCCGGCGGCGATTGCGGCGGCAAAGTCCGGGGCTATCCGTCTCAGATCGGCGATTTGGCGGTTATGCCGCAAGATCCGTCGGGTGTTGCAACCGGTGTTTGTGGCAAAGATTTTGTTTATTGCGGGTTGAACAACGCGCCTTATTCCCATTTTTTCTGTTATTATGCCAAATTGGAGAGTGGCGGTTATTACACCGCGTCGCACGAAGGGAATTTTCTGCGCCAAACGCCTCCCAAAATCTTTGAAGATTGCGCGGTGTCCGATTAGTTTTGCTTGAAATTTGAAATAAAAACAAAAACCGCGATGTAGTAGCAGGATTGCGGTTTTTTTGTTTCTTCGTTGTTTTTTTCGCGGCTATTTGCCGAGCATCCAATTATGGAAGATATTACTGATGAAATTGTCGCTCGCCGAGTTCAGCAAGACGATATTGACGCGTTTGCTTTGCTTATGGAGCGCTATGAAAAAAAGATTACTCGCTATGGGAGGAAATTTCTTTCTCATCCAGATGACATAAGAGACATTGTTCAAGAAATTTTCACCAAGGCATATGTCAATATCAAAAGTTTTGACGCGCAAAGAAAGTTTTCCCCTTGGATCTACCGCATTGCTCACAATGAATTTGTTAACGCTTTGAAAAAGAGAAAATCGCAAAAAATGTCATTTATTGATTTTGATCTGATTTTCCCTCATCCGGCGGCTAAAGAAACTGCGGATAGCGATGTTGACCGCATTGATTTGCGGCGATTGCTGGATGGGTGCATTGGCAAATTACCGGTGAAATATCGCGAACCTTTGGTGTTGTATTATTTTGAAGAAATGAATTATCGGGAAATTGCCGATATTCTGCATTTGCCGGTTTCCACCGTGGGTGTTCGCCTGCAGAGAGGGAAGGCATTGCTAAAAAAGATTATCGGTGATGGCGACCGGGCGTAGATATCGAAAAATTATGGATAATAAGCAAGAAAAATCAACCAGTGAAAAAATAATTTTGGCGGCTAAGAGCGGCCGGTTGAAAATGCGCCCAAAGTGGCATTTTGTTTTGCGCGCGATTTTATGGTCGGCGGGGATTGGAATTGCGGTAATGGCGCTGTTGTATTTTTTCAGCTTGTTTGTGTTTATTGCCCGCGAAACCGGAATTTGGATGGCACCGGTTTTCGGTAGCCGCGGGATCTTTATTTTTTTGACATCGCTTCCATGGATTTTGATTTTATTAATATTAATTTTTGTCGCGGTATTGGAAATTTTGGTGCGTCGCTATGCTTTTGCTTATCGCTTGCCGCTTTTATATTTGGCGCTTACAATTTTGTTGGCGGTTTTTGCCGGCGGTATTTTGCTGGCGCAAACCCCTTTGCACGCAATGCTGTCTCATTGTCCTCCCGGGGATCGCCTGCGCGGAGATCTGTTTTCTTCACGGGAAGGCCAGCCTTGCGGCACGGGAATTTATCGCGATTTGGGGCCGCGGCGATTTGAAAACATTCACTATGGCGCGGTCAAAAGATTGACTGATTCGGGTTTTGTTTTGGCCAATCGCCAGCGAGAAAACATTGTTATTGTAATTACCCGCAAAACCCGCCTGCCGTTCGGCACGCAATTTGAAATTGGAGATGCGGTGGTGGTTGTTGGCGATCGCCGCGGAGACCAGGTGGAAGCGTTCGGAATCAGCGAAATTAATCAATAATCAACAAAATAAAATGATCTCATTTGCAAAAAAACACAAAAAGATTTCCTTGGCTGTGTTGCTGGCGCTGGCGGTTGCCGGATATTGGTTTTTTAAGCCTTCCGGCGGTGATGAAATGATTACTGTTTATACTTATGGCACGGCTCAAACCGGCGCGGTGACGCAGTCGGTTTCGGGAACCGGGCAGATATCTCCGGCGCGGGAATTAAACTTAAAATCAAAAGTTGCCGGTTTGGTTCTGGGGGTTGGCGTGTCGGCCGGCCAAGCGGTTAAATCCGGCGATGCAATCGCGCTCATTGATGATTCTGACGCGCGGGAAGACATTGATGACGCGAGAGAATCCCTTGAAAGCGCGCGGCTTTCGCTGGAAAAATTAAACGAACCGCCCGATGAATTGTCGCTGATGCAGGCGCAAAACGCGCTGGAAAATGCCAAAGAAACTCTTGCCGGCGATCAGGAAGATTTGGCAAAAACATATGAATACGGGTTTGACGCGGTGGTAGCCGCGTTTGCTGATTTGCCGTCAATTATGGAGGGGATGCAAAACATTGTTGTTGGCGCCAGCTCTTATGTAACGCAATCCAATTCCAGTTATATTGATTATTATTCCGATGCTGTTAAAGGTTATGACACGCAGGCGCCGGAGATGGCCGCCAGCGCGGCGGCGGCCTATCGCAAGGCAAAGTCTCAATATGATGCCAATTTCCAAAACTATAAATTAATGAGCCGGGCATCGGCGTCAAACAATGAAATTGAAGAATTAATCAATCAAACCTATGATGTTTCGCAGGGCGTTGCCGCGACATTGAAAAACGCCAACGTCTTGATCCAGCGTTATAAAGATGTTTTGATTGATAGGAATTTAACGCCTCAGGGTTTTGCCGACACCCAGCTGGCTTCGCTGGCAAGTTATACTTCCAAGAACAATTCGCATGTGAGCGCTCTGTTTTCCGCGGCGCAGAATATTGTTAGCGCCAAAAAGGCAATTATTGATGATGAATACACGATAGAAGAAAAAACCAAATCGTTGGAAAAGATTACCCAAGCGCCCGATGAGCTTGAATTGAGATCGGCGCAACTGTCCGTGGCCCAAAAAGAAAGAGCGCTGGCCAATACAATTGATGATTTGGGGAATTACGCTATCGGCGCGCCTTTTGATGGCGTGATTGCTTCGGTTGACATTGATGAAGGTGAGGAAATCTCTTCGGGCGGGACTGTGGCAACGATAATTGGTGAAAATCAAATCGCGGTTGTGACGCTCAATGAAGTTGATATTGTTAAAGTCAAAACCGGACAGAAGGCGATTTTGACGTTTTCGGCGGTGGATGATTTGACAATGACCGGAAAAGTGATTGAAGTCGGCGTGTTGGGTTCGGTGAGCCAGGGTGTCGTGAGCTATGACGTTGTTATCGCGCTGGATACAGCCAGTGAGCAGGTAAAATCCGGAATGAGTATTTCGGCGGTGATCATTACCGATATGCGACAAAATGTTTTAACGGTGCCGTTGACGGCGGTTAAATCCGGCAATGAAGGTTCGTATGTTTTAATCCCTGATGGAGAGCTGGTCAAACAGCAGGCGGTAACAATTGGATTGTCCGATGATGATTATGTTGAAATTGTTGGCGGTCTCGCGGAAGGCGATCAAATTGTGGTTTCGTCGGCCAAGCAAAACGCCGGCAACAAATCATCAACCAATAGCTCGTCAGCTTCCAATAGGAGCGGTTCAATGTTTAATATCGGCGGCATGGGCGGTCCGATGCGCTAACTAAATTGATTAATGAAAATGATTGAATGCAAAAATATCACTAAAATTTATCAGACCGGCGATGTCCAAACGCAAGTTCTCAAAGGAGTTTCATTTAGCGTGCGAAAAGGTGAATTTGTGGCGATTATCGGGCCTTCGGGATCGGGCAAATCAACTTTGATGCATATTTTGGGAATGTTGGACACCCCGACTGCCGGCGATTATTTTTTGGATGGCAAAAACGTGGCCAAATATTCCGATGATGAGTTGGCAGAGATTCGCAAGAATAAAATCGGATTTGTGTTCCAATCATTCAATCTCTTGCCGCGCACCACTGTCTTGAACAATGTTTGCCTGCCGCTGGTTTATGCCGGAGTTGGCAAAGCTGAAAGGGAGAATCGCGCCCGGGAAGTTTTGTTTCATGCCGGATTGGAGGAAAAGCATTATCAGCATCACACCAATCAGCTTTCCGGCGGCCAAATGCAAAGAGTGGCCATTGCCCGCGCGCTGGTTAATGATCCGTCAATAATTTTTGCCGACGAGCCCACGGGCAATCTGGACACCAAAACCGGCCAAATTGTGATGGAGACTTTTCGGGAGCTGAACAGAAAGCAGGGGCACACGATAATTTTGATCACCCATGAGCATGATGTTGCCGAATATGCCGATCGCGTAATTACCGTGCGCGACGGACAAATTGTTGGTGATGAACAAAATGGCCGCAAAGCGGTTGTGGCGTTGAAAACAAAACGTTTTGACAATGAAAAAATATGAAAATCAGTGATTTGCTTGAACAAACATTTTCGTCTTTGTTGGCCAATAAAGCCCGTTCCGGCCTGACGATTTTGGGTATTGTGATCGGTATTGGCTCGGTGATCACGATGGTTTCCATCGGCCAAGGCGCTTCGGGAACTATCACTTCCAGTATTGAATCGCTGGGGTCTAATTTGTTGATTGTGATGCCCGGGATGTCGCGCGGCGTGGGGCAACAAGTGAGTTCGGGAAGGGGTAACGCGCAAACGCTTACTTTGGAAGACGCCCAAGCGATAGAAGAACAAGTCTATGGAGTTGAAAATATCGCGCCGCTTTATTCGTCCCGTTTGCAAGTTACCGCCAAAGGCGCGAATACCAACACCACAATCAATGGCGCGACCGCGGCCTATTCGGCCGTGCGCAACGTGGGCGTGGAGAGCGGAATTTTTATCACCGATGAACACGATCAAGCAAAATCAAAAGTGGCAGTGCTCGGCCCGACGACAGTTAGTGATCTTTTTGGAGAGGATGCGCAGGCTGATGACACGATTGGCCGGACTGTTAGGATAAAGAACATTGATTTTAAGATAATCGGCATCACCGAGGCCAAGGGTGGATCGGGGTTTAACAACCAGGACGATGCAATCTATGTGCCGTTGGGCACCGCGTTGCATTATTTTGCCGGAAGCGATAAAATCAGCAACGTGAGCGTGCAAGGAGAGAGCCAAAAGATATTGGACCAGATGGAAAATGATATTACCGCCCTGCTTCTGGAGCGTCATAAAATTACCGATGAAACTTTGGCGGATTTTCAAATTATGAATCAGGCTGATATTGTGGCAAGCGCGTCGTCAATCGCGGGCACTTTAACCATTCTTCTTGCGTCAATCGCGGGAATTTCTCTTTTGGTGGGAGGCATCGGCATTATGAATATGATGCTCACCACCGTGACCGAGCGCACGCGGGAGATCGGTTTGCGAAAAGCCGTGGGTGCCAAAAAAGGCGATATTGCCGTTCAATTCTTGGCCGAAGCTGTAACTCTCACTTTTGTGGGCGGTGCCGTCGGAGTGGGCTTGGGATGGCTGGCGAGTTTGGCAGTGTCGCGTTTTGGCAATATGGCGACGGAAATTTCACCGGTATCGGTTTTGCTGGCGTTTGGGGTGTCGGCAGTGATTGGAATAATCTTCGGCTATTATCCGGCATGGCGCGCGGCCAAATTAAATCCCATCAACGCTCTGCGTTATGAATAAAACCATAAAACATCATAAGCAAAATTGAATTTGTGGAGGTTTGACATCAAGGGCAAGCGAGGTGAAACCTCAACAAATTCAATGAGCGTAACATAAAATTATGAATAAAAACATTGTTATTGTTTCGTTAGTTGTTTTGGCGGTTGGCGGAGGAGCTTTTTTTGCCGGAATGAAATATGGCGAAAATCAAAACGCGGGCGCGTCGCCGTTTTCCAAAAATTTTCAGGGAATGCCCAATGGCGGGCAAATTCAAAACGGAACGCGCGTTGCCGGCAATATCAGCCGTGGCGGAAGCGGCGTGGCCAGCGGCGAAATCATTGCCGTTGACAGCGACAGTGTCACCATAAAAGCCGCCAACGGCAGTTCAAAAATCGTGTTCTTTTCCGACCAAACGAAAATCGGTAATTTTGTTGACGCGGCATCAAGCGATTTGGCGGAGGGCAAAAATGTTATGGTGATGGGAATGGCCAACAGCGACGGCAGCATTATCGCTAACAATATTCAAATTGGCGCGCAAACTTTCAGATTCGCGCCGCCGGAAGCCAATCCTTTGGATAAGTCTGCCGAAGAGATTAAATAGCGAAGCGGCGCAGAAACAAAAACCGTCACGATCGTGAGCGAAGGGCGGTTTTTAGAATTGAAAAATCAGGCGCAAATTAGAATTGCAACGGCAACACCCAACAAAAACCCGAAAAACACTTCAAAGCGCGTGTGTCCCAGCAATTCTTTGAGATGCTTTGATTCAACTTTTTTGTTGCGGGAAAGGTCTTCAATGATATTGTTCAAAACTTCGGCATGCCGGCCGGCTTCGCGGCGCAAAGTGAATGCGTCATAGATCACGATTAGCGCGAACACTGCCGCAATGGCAAAATAAGGAGAGCCAAAACCGTAGACAATGCCGCAAGCCGTTGAAAGCGCGGTAACCGCCGAGGAATGAGAGCTGGGGAAGCCTCCACTGGCCCAAAATCGGCGAAACGCTTCGCGGCTCACGCCGTGTTTTAACGCCAAAAGCATTTTGATCAGTTGCGCGGCAAACCATGCCAGAAATCCGGCAGTGAGCGCTTGGTTGTTGATAATTTGTCCAAAAACATCCATAAATTTATAATTTTTTCTTTCAATCCAATTCTAACCGTTTTTTTTCCAAATTTCAACAAAGCCAAGCGCGCATAGGGTGTGTATAGATGCGACCTATGCAACTTCTTTATTCACATGCGAAAATATTATATTTGAATACGATTCAAATACGATTCAAATACGGTTTTTTGACAACCATTGCCGCGGCATTTTGCCACATTTTTGCGCAAATACAAAATTTGATTTTTTTAATGGGATGTGTAATAATAAACAAGTCGCACAATAGTATCGTTTATCAAAAACGGTTGAGCCTTATTTTTTATAAAACCTCGAACTCGGAATTTGGTTTTAAATAAAAAGGGGCGACGGTTCCAATTTGCTTAACCGTTTGGTAAGCGTTACTATTGGGCGACAACCGTCGTCCCTTTTTGGCAAAATTAAATTTTAATCATTATGTAAATTTTGCTATCGCAAAAAATACATAATCAAAAATATGGCAAAAGAAAAAACAGGATCGATTTTTGATAATTTCACCCATCAGTATTCGCTGTCGAAAACCTTGAGGTTTAGATTAATCCCAAAATGGAATACGCAGAACTTATTAAATCTTATCGAAGAAGACAGAATCCGCAATGAAAAATATAAAAAAACGAAAATTTGGTTTGATCGCTTACACCAAGAATTCATAAATGAGGCATTGGCGGATTTTAAGTTTAAAGATTTAAAAAAATATTATTCAGCCTTGAATGATTTGCAAAAAGATAGAAAATCGAGAGAGAAACAAAACGATATTGCCAAGGCGGAAAACGAATTGCGCAATGAGGTAGTTATAAAATTTGAAATTACCGCTAATAATTGGGCCGATAAATATAAAAATCTTGGATTAAAAAAGGGTGGGATGAAAATTTTATTTGAGGCGGATGTTTTCAAACTAATTAAGGAAAAATATAAAAACGAACAGGATGCTTCAATGGATGGTAAAAATATATTTGATGATTGGGGTAATTGGACGGGTTACTTCAAAAAGTTTTTTGAAACGCGAAAGAACTTTTATAAATCCGATGATACTTCGACGGCGATTGCCTTCCGCATTGTTAACCAAAATCTGCGATATTTTTGCAAAAACATAAAATCATTTGAAGAAATAAACAAAAAAGTTGACATTAGCGAAGTCGAAAATAATTTTAGTATATCTCGCAAGGATTTATTTTCGACAGATTACTACAATAAATGTGTTTTACAAAATGGTATTGATGCCTATAACAAGATAATTGGTGGTGAAATTCGGCAAAATGGTCAGAAAATACAAGGCATAAATGAATTGATCAATAAATATCGACAAGATAATCGCGGTGAAAATTTACCGTTATTGAAAGAGCTTGACAAGCAGATTCATAGCGATAGTGAAAAATTTATTGAAGATATATCGTCCAATGCCGAATTTTTGGAAAAACTGGCAATATTCTATAGCGAAGCGAACAGCAAATTAATGTCTATTCGAAGATTGGTTGATGATTTTTCTAAGAATTATTCAGATTACGGATCGCTTGGTGATATTTATCTGTCAAAGGAAGCATTAGTGCATAATTCTAATTATTTTTCCGATTACGAAAATTTCGAAAAAGATTTATTTGCCATTGTTGCGGATAGACAAAATAAGAAAGATTATGATTCTTTACGCATACACAGAAATGATTCAAAAATAGAAAACAAAGACGGAGTTTTGCGTTTCCCTGATTTTATCAAATGCATTCACATAAAACAGGCATTAGATAAGCAAACAAATAAAATATGGAAGGAAAAATATTATGAAAAGATTAATAATTTGAAAAATGTTAATGATAAATTCGTTCAATTTTTGATCGTTTTCCGCTTTGAACTTGAGCGATTATTTTTGAACGATGATAATGAGTTGAAATTTGGCTATGATATTTTCGCTAAAAAAATAAAAACGATACTTAATGCCGATAAGTTGGCAATTGGAGAAGACGAAAGAATAGCAATTAAAAATTTTGCCGATACTGTACTTGCGATTTATCGAATGGGCAAGTATTTTGCGGTCGAAAAAAGGCGGACTTGGCTTGCTAACTATGACTTAAATGATAAATTTTATAACGAACCAGAAAATGGATATTTTCAATTTTACCGCGATGGTTTTGAAAAAATTATCAATCCATATAATTTAATTAGAAATTATTTGACTAAAAAGCCGTATAATTTGGACAAGTGGCCATTGTATTTTGAAAATCCAACCCTTGCTGATGGATGGGATAAAAATAAAGAATCTGACAATATGGCTGTTATTTTCGAAAAAGATGGTAATTTTTTTCTGGGAATAATGAATAAAAATTATAGAAAAATATTTATCGATGAAAAAGAATCAACGATTGTTTCGGATAAAAATTATAAAAAAATGATTTATAAATATTTTCCGAATCCATCGCGAATGATTCCAAAATGTTCTACTCAGTTAGGTGAGGTTAAGGATCATTTCAAGGGATCAGCAGATGATTTTGAAATCTATGACAAAGATAATTTTATAAAACCTTTAAAAATATCGAAAAGAATTTTTGAGTTGAATAATTACGAATATCCCAAATCTTATTTACAGTCTATCAATGGCGCCGACATTGATGAATTGCGTCGAGTTAAGGCAGACAGTAGCAAAACAAATCAGGTTAAGCTATTCCAAAAGGATTTTTTTGATTTATCAAAGAATGAAGAAGTCTATAAAAAAGCGTTGACTGATTGGGTTAATTTTTGCAAAAAGTTTCTCGAATCATATAAAAGTACGGCGATATCTGGGTTTGATTATTCTCGCATCAAAAATGCCGATGATTACAATTCGATAGACGAGTTTTATCGTGATGTTGAGGCCGGAAGTTATAAGTTAACATGGGGTAGTTGGAGCGATGATTATTTGAAAGAAAAAAACCAAAAAGGGGAACTATTCGTTTTTGAAATTTACAATAAGGATTGGTCGTTGGGGCCGAAGGATAAAAAACGTAAAAGAACAAAAAATCTTCATACTTTGTATTGGGAAAATTTGTTCAGTGGAATTAATTTCAAAAAAAATTTTCCATTCAAATTAAACGGCGGGGCAGAATTATTTTTCAGGCTGAAAACTGCAGAAGAAAAACTTGGATATAAAATAAAAATTTGGGATGAAAAAGAAAAAAAATATAAATGGAAAATTGATAAGAAACAAGATGGTTCGGTAATAAATAGAAAACGATATACTAACGATAAAGCAATTTTCTTCCATTGTCCGATTACAATTAATCGCATTTCTGAAAATAAAACCGAAACTAATATAAATACCGATATCCGTACAGCCATGAGCAAAAACGAAGAAAAAATGAATGTAATCGGTATCGATCGCGGCGAAAAAAATCTTATCTATTATTCCTTGATTGATAGAGCGGGAAATATTATTAAAACTGAATCTTTAAATATAATTGACTCTGTTAATTATGCGGTAAAACTTGGGAATCGCGCAAAAGAACGCGAGGAAGCGCGGAGAGAATGGCGGGATGTTGAAAATATAAAGGACCTGAAAAATGGTTATATGTCGCGGGTAGCGCGTGAAATAGCCGACCTTGCGATTCAGAATGACGCGATAATTGTTCTTGAGGATTTAAGCATGCGTTTTAGGCAGATTCGCGGTGGTGTAGAAAAAAGCGTTTACCAGCAGCTTGAGAAAGTGTTGATCGATAAATTCAATTATTTGGTTTTCAAGAATAAAAGTTGCGATGAAACCGGCGGTTCATTGAATGGCTATCAACTTTCTGCGCCATTCAAATCTTTTCGGGAAATGGGAAAGCAAACGGGTGCGATTTTTTACACACAAGCAGGTTATACTTCAAAGACTTGCCCTAAATGCGGTTATCGAAGGAATATTAAAATTCCTTTCAATGAAAGTATCGAACGGATAAAGAATTTTATAATCGCGCTTGATTTTATCGTTTATGATTCCAGTAAAAATGCGTTTGATATCGGATATTCAAAAGATAAATTCATTGATAGTCGTGATAGAGAAAACAAAAAGGCTAACAGATTATATCAGAATTTAACGAAAGTTGAAATGGAAAAACTGAATAAATTTGTTTTATCGACCAAGGGATCGTTACGCTATAAATGGTATGACCGATATTCTGAAAAATCTAAATTAAGACGGCGCGGCGAAAAAGAATACAACGGAGAAATAAAAGAAAACGAGACAAAAAAAGGAATTGTCAAAGAATTTAATATCACCGAATATTTGAAGGGAATATTGGATAACGCGTCTATTGATATAAATAGCGATATAAAAAAACAGATTTTGTCTGTTGAAAGAAAGAAGGAGTTCTATCGAGAATTTTTATATGCTTTATTTTTGCTTACTGAAACACGGCAATCAATATCAAACACGAATGTTGATTATATTCACTGTCCTCATTGCGGGTTTAACTCACTAAAAGGATTCCAAGGTATCGAAGATTTTGGCGGGGATGCCAATGGTGCGTACAATATCGCGCGAAAGGGAATATTGATTATTGAAAAAATTAAACAATTCAAAAAAAATGGCGGCGATTTGGCAAAAATGGGATGGGGCGATTTATCCGTAGGCATCGATGAATGGGATAAATTCACGCAATTAAAAAATACGCATTGATGGAGGATTATATTCAGATTTCCAAAATAAACGATTTTGTGTTTTGTCCGTATTCGGTTTATTTGCATTCGGTCTACGAGAGCTTTAACCAAAAAAC
>Ga0268282_1001137_pt1 | contig 12012 bp, 17 predicted proteins | sample saktaG_12_FD_190133 | JGI IMG/M metagenome (GOLD analysis project Ga0268282, IMG submission 190133) | Saline water microbial communities from Sakinaw Lake, British Columbia, Canada - sak_2011_5_24_120m | ecosystem: Environmental > Aquatic > Non-marine Saline and Alkaline > Saline ...
ATTTTTTCTTATTATATTTGATTTCTTACCAACTATTGGCTTTATATTATTTGGCAGGCTTCCAATATTTTTTAATATATTTGAAATATAACTTTTTTTCCCAAGATATTTAGTTTTTATTTTTTCAAGTCCGTCTAAAGTACCAATACTATCAATATCTTCTTTAAAGCTATCAAACTCCAAATTTAACTTTTGTTCTACCTCATTTATTGATATCTTCTTTTCATCCATATTTTTTTTAAAATCTTTTAAATAAAATAATGATAAAAATCATGCAGAAACTTGTTTTTTTGCAACCTTTGTTAATTTTTGGAAAGCAGTCGGATCCCCCACCGCTATCTCTGATAACATTTTTCTATTTATTTCAACATTAGCTTTTTTTAGACCATTAATAAATTCATTATAAGAGATGCCATTTAGTCTTGCAGCTGCATTAATCCTTATAATCCATAATCTTCTGAAAGTCCTTTTCCTATTCTTTCTATCTATATATGAATATTTTAAAGATTTTAATAATTGTTCCTTTGCAAGCCTATAACTTCTTTTCTTGGCACCATAATAGCCCCTTGCTTCTTTTAAAATTTTTTTATGCTTTCTTTTCTTTACAGTTCCTCTTTTGATTCTAGTCATTTCATCTAACACCTTCTTTCTATTTTCTTAAAAGCTTTTTAACTTTTTTTCTGTCATGAGACGACACTTCTGTTACTTCACTTAATCTTCTTTTTCTGTTAGCATTTTTTTTAGTAAGTATATGACCTTTATATGCTTTTACTCTAACAATCTTTCCCTTACCTGTAACTCTAAATCTTTTAGCTGCTCCTTTGTGAGTTTTAACCTTTGGCATAATTACACAACCTTTCATATATATTTAAACCATTCTATCAGTCAAATAGTCCACTGGGTAAATAATCCCCTATGAAATACCCAGATTATAATGGACCTAATACCATAATTATATTATATCCATCCAGCTTAGGTTTTTGTTCTATAATATATTTACACTCTAACTCATTAGTAATATCATCAAGCACGTTCATGCCTAATTCCTTATGAACTATTTCCCTTCCCCTAAACACAACAGTAATCTTTACTTTATTTCCACTTTTTAAAAATTTTTCTATATGTTTTCTCTTAGTATTCAAATCATTCTTATCTATTTTAGGTCTTAATTTTATTTCTTTTATAATAATTTGCGATTGTTTTTTCCTCCTCTCCTTTTCGGAAATTTCTAACTGATACTTATACTTGCTATAATTTATAATTTTACATACAGGTGGACTCGCATTTGGTGCCACTTCAACTAAATCCAGATTTTTATCATACGCCATAGAAATAGCTTCATCTGTGTTTATTATTCCCATCTGGCTTCCATCATCAGAAATTAGTCTAACCTTTGGTGCCATAATCTGTCTATTTACTCGAATATTTTTAATAATAAATTTCCCTCCTTAAATATTTTAATATAAAAAAAATAGGTAGTATGAATCATCTACCTATCTTCATATTATATTTACCAAATTAGCTGATTCTTGCACCGCCATTTGGTGAGAAATAAATGATTTCTACTTTATCTATTATTATTCTTATTATTATTTTTTTAAATAAATCTTTTTTTATTAAATTATTTTTTTATAATTTAATTTTAATTATCTTTGAAATTATACAGGTTTTTATTTTTTTGTCTATACAGCTTCCTCTTCTTCAGCCGGCACATATTCTTCTTTCCAGGCTTTATCAGCTATCTTCTTATAGCTTTCAGCATACTTGTCTATATCCTTTGCAAGAGATGTAATTATAGTCTCTGCTCCATCATGTGTAGGATAAGCCCCTGTTTCGGCAACTATATCCCTTAAAACCTGCGGGTTGTCAATTATTGTGCATGGCCTTAGATGATTTTCTGTATAGGGCTGCCTTTTTCTAAAGCCCATAAAGAAATCAGATGTCAGTACATCTACAAGGCTTTTTTCTTTAATATTGTCAGCAGCAAAATGAACAAATACACATGGTTCTACATCTCCGTTAACATTTATATGCAGGTAGTTTTTCCCTCCTGCCATGCATCCATTTACAAGCGGCCCATCATTCCAGAAATCAGCAACTACTACATTTTTAGTCCTTCTTATCTCTAAAATCCTCTTTCTCCTGTAATCCCTTTGCTCGGGAGTAGGCATGAGCTCTAAGTTAGGTTCTCTTCCTATGGGAATATAATTAAAGTACCATCCAATAAAAGCACCTTTTTTTACAAATAAATCTACAAATTCATCGCTTACTACCAATTCGTTGTTACTCCTTGTTGCAGTTACTGAGTAGCCAAAAAGAACTCCATTTTCCCTAAGTGCATCCATTGCTTCCATTATCTTTTTCCAGGTACCCTTTCCTCTCCTCTCTTCAGTTTCTTTTTTAAAGCCTTCCACACTTATGCAGGGAATAGCATTTCCGAGCTCTGCAAGTCTTTTTGCAAACTTATCATTAATTAGCTGGCCGTTTGTATAAATCTGGAAGAATGAATCATTATGCCTTTCTAGAAAATCAAAAAGCTTGGGCCATACAGTTGGCTCTCCTCCTGTTATTACAAAAAAATAGAGGCCTATGTCATTTGCTTCATCAATTACCCTATTGCAAACATCGTAGGGAAGATCCTCTATTTTTGAGTACTGCCATGCATAGCAGCCATAACATTTTAAATTACACTTCATTGTTGGACTGATTACCAAGTGATTAGGCGGTGTTAGGCCATATTTTTTAGTAAATGCCCTTCTTTTAGGCTGGCCTCCTATCATCGCATTATTAATTAAATTCATTACTACTTTTTCCCTGACAGCCGGGGACATATCTTTAGCCGCTCTCTTTAAGCTTACAAGAAGGTTTTCCATAAAATCTCTCTCTTCCCTCTTTTTTAGCTTGTAAACCCTGCCCTTTACTATTGATAGCCATCTCTCATCAGATATTTTTGTAATAACTTTGAGGGCACTCTTAATAGCTGTTTTTGTAGTAATTAATTTTACTTTCTCTTTTAAAGTCATTTTTTATCCCTTCTTACCAATTACTTATATATCTATATAAAAATATGATTTGTTTGCAAATACAACTTTTAATAATTATAATAATTATTAAGCTAAAAATAAAGTAAAAAAGCATAAAATTTAACCCTTTACTTTCTTATTTTTAACTACATCTTTTAAAATCCAAATAAATTCTTTTAACTTGATATTATTAATATCCTCACCAATTTTTCTTCTTATAGTTATAGTTTCAGTTTGCTTCTCTCTTTGCCCTGTTACAACCATATAGGGAATCTTCATAATCTCTGCCTGTCTAATTTTCTTTCCAAGTGATTCCACTCTATTATCCATTTCAACCCTATAGCCTTTATTTTTTAATTCACTAAACACTTTATAACCATAATCATAATATTTATCAGAAATTGGGAGTACTATAACCTGTACAGGCGAAAGCCAGGGAGGAAGATTCCCGCTATAATTTTCAAGCAGTATACCTATAAATCTTTCTATACTTCCTAGTACAACTCTATGTATCATAACTGGTCTGTGTTTTTTATTATCCTCTCCAGCATATTCAATATTAAATTTTTCCGGCATCGCAAAATCCAATTGAATTGTAGCACACTGCCATGTTCTATCCAGACAATCCTTTATATGAAAATCAATCTTTGGTCCATAAAATGCGCCTTCTCCTTCATTTAAAATATAGTTCAGCTTTTTCATCTCTATTACTTCTTTTAATTCCTTTTCTGCTCTATCCCACATCTTATCACTTCCAATCCTATCTTCAGGTCTTGTAGATAGTTCAACATTATAGTCTTCAAATCCAAACACTTTATACATTCGATCTATTAAATCAATTATTTTAATTATTTCTTGCTTTAATTGACTTTCAAGACAAAAAATATGAGCATCATCCTGTGTAAAACTTCTAACTCTGAATAAGCCATGCAGAACACCTGACTTTTCATGCCTGTGAACAAGCCCAAGTTCAGCATATCTTATAGGAAACTCTTTGTAGGAATGCTGATTAGATTTATAAACCAAAATTGTTCCCGGGCAGTTCATGGGTTTAACTGCATAATCAAATTCATCTATTTTCACAAAATACATATTATCTTTATAATGATCCCAGTGTCCTGATATTTTCCATAATTGATTACTTAAGATAATAGGAGTCTTAACTTCCTGGTAGCCTTCCCTCCCATGCTCCTCTCTCCAGTAATCCAAAATAATATTTTGTAGTATCATTCCTTTTGCGTGGAAAAATGGGAACCCAGGCGCTTCATCATGAAAACTAAATAAGTCTAAATCTTTTCCTATCTTTCTATGATCGCTTCTTTTTGCTTTCTCCAGCTTTTCTAAATAATTATTTAAATCTTCCTTTTTGAAAAATGCAGTCCCGTAAATTCTTACAAGCATTTTATTTTTTTCATCGCCCCTCCAATAAGCTCCTGCAACACTTAGCAGTTTAAAAGCACCAACTCTCCCTGCAGCTGGTATATGTGGACCCCTGCAAAGATCTACAAAATCCCCTGTTTTATATATACTTACCTCTGAATCTTTAATCTCATCAAGCAGTTCCAATTTATACTGATTATCTTTAAATAATTTCTTTGCTTCGGATTTTTTTATTTCTTCCCTGGTAAATTTTAAATTTTCATTAATTATCTTTTTCATTTCTCTTTCAATGGCAGTGAAATCTGATGTAGAAATATTGCAATCTATATCAAAGTCATAATAAAAACCATTTTTTATGGAAGGACCTATGGTAAACTTAACTTTTTTGTATATTCTTTTTATAGCAGATGCCATTATATGCGCACAGCTATGATTTAATATATCATTAGCTTTCTCATCCTTGCTGTTTATTAAATCTATCAGGATATTTCTATTAATTTTATAATCAACATCCACCAATATACTGGATTTCTCATTACCGCTATAGTCAATTATTTCTGCAGCAATTATCTTTTTAGATAATTTCCTATTATGGCCTAAAACTACATCGTATATACTGGTACCACTATTTATTTTTATTTTACCTACTCTGTTAATCTCTACTTCAATCATCACTCATACCTTATAATAGTATTAAACAAATCAACTAAAATTATTAGCCACTTAAATATTAGAAGATTAGCTATATAAAAATGGAGCGGAAGACGGGACTTGAACCCGCGACCCTCACCTTGGCAAGGTGATGCTCTACCAGCTGAGCCACTTCCGCTCATTATTAAACCAAAAAATATATCCTACATTAACAATTTATTTTTATATTAGCCAGATATAAAATAAAAGTCAATAAAAGAAGCCCTATTGATTTTTGATCTGTTCGAATAACTCCATGGTTGCTTCTTCATCATAAACAACTGCACTTACATCCCCAATCATTTGCGGCCAGGAGGGTATTGTTGTAATTCTGATATCACTGCCACTTACTTTTCCAAGTACTGGAAGTAGCTTTAAAATATCATTAAAGGTAAAATCTGTCCATGTATAATTTAGTAGGAAATTAATAAAAGCAGGTAGACTTATTATTCTCTCAAAAGTTGTTTTCTGCTCATACAAAGCTAATATAACTTTTGCTGATTCCTCTTCTCTCGCATATGCTCCTCCCTCCCTGTGTCTATTCCTGCATAATGCCAATGCCTGTTCACCATCTAGATGATGAATACCTTTACTTAAATAGCATCCTGAAAATCCATCAGCAAGGTCTTCTTTAATTTCTACCGTAACTCCGCCCAAAAAATCAATTAAGGGTTTAAAACCATCAAAATCTGTAATTATATAATTATCAATTTCCAACCCAGAAAGCTCTTCCACCACACTAACCATAAGCTCGTTCCCACCTACGGCATGAGCTCCATTAATTTTCCCCTCGCCATGATCTGGAATATTTACCCATGTATCTCTGGGGATAGTAACAATAGTACCCTCGTATGTCTCTAAATTTACATGAAGCAGAATGATAATATCAGCCCTTCCGCTGACTCTCCCACCTGCTCTATCATAAGCACTATCATCTCCCAGTATCAAAATATTTATAGATGTACTCTCGCTGTCTTCTTTTACCGGTTCTACATCTCTTGTAAAAGAAAAAGTTGAAATAAAATCCTTATACGTTTTTTTTGCATCTTCTACATCAATACTACTGCCCATATACTTTATTAAATAAATATACCCGTCTTTTTTTATAAAACTTAATAAATCAATCTCCTTAAAATATTCATCCATTAAACTATTGTATTCGTATCCATTTAATTTAGCACTTAAGCCATCTATAAATAAAATTTCTTCTTCTATTAATTCTGCATCATCTAGTTCGCAAGTAGCATCAGTATATTTCTGTATAATATCATCATTTTTTAAATTTTTAATACTTGACAACGGTTCTACTAATATTAAAAAACACTCTACACCTCTACTCCCCAGATCATTTTTAATAAGTATTCTGCTTCCATCATTTTCTTCAAAAAGAACCCAGTTATTAGGACAAACAAAAGAATAATTTTTAAAGTTACCAGATCTGCTTACATAATAATCCTCTTCGCTTATTTCAACTTCCTCTTTATCTTCCGCTGCTTCCTCTTCAACCTCTACTGCGTCCTCTCTACCACTATCCAAATCATCTTCTTCTATTTGCTCCTCCTCGGTGACTTCATCTTCTTTAGTCTTACTCTTATTAATAGCAAATACTATTGAAACAGCTATTATTCCCACAACTATAAAAATTAACAAATATTTTAAATAATCCCTAAATTTCATTATTCTCCTTTATGATCTGCTATCCTATTTTAATAATTCTTTGACAACAACCTTTAAAATAATATAGATTTATAATATAGATTTTTTTATTTTAGAAGAATTTCTTTTTTTATCAATCATTATTTTATATAATTACCTTTAATTTATTTTCAGAAATATAATTTAATATTACTCAACTATCATACAACAGACGGAATTGTCAGGATTATTATATTATTGTTATAAGTTAATGTTATTGTTAATTACAAATAAATAAAAGTTATGGAGAACCAATATGAATAACTATCAAAAAGAAAGAATAATCCCAAAGGATGCAGAATATTTATTATTTATGGAACCAGGTGAAAAAGTTTTATATGATGCATCTGGTATCTTAAATAATGAGATACAGGGCTATTTAGTTTTAACAGATAAAAGGCTGTTCTTTTATTTTGTCAGCAATATATCAAGGGATAAGAAATTTATTGCTACTTATCCATATATTGTTTCTGCAAGATTAAAAAGCGGATTAATATATTCCGAGCTGACAATAAAAAATAAGAAAGAAAGTTTTACAATAAAAAAAGTTAACAAAAAAAGAGCAAAAGAATTCTGTAATAAATTAAATAATATAATTAATAGTGATAACTGAACATAGAGCAACTATAGAATTTAACTTTATTTATTCCTTTATTTTAAAACTTCTGCAAGCTCAATATTGTTATTAAATATTCTTAACCAGACACCTTGTCTTCCAAACTCTTCTGCTTCTTCTTTGGACTCAAAATATATATCAATTCTATTACCCTTAATTTTACTTCCGGTATCTTCAGCTGTAAATTCCCCCATATCTTTTATTTCAACTTCTGTCCCTAATGGTATAATCTCTGGATCTACTGCTATTATCCCCTTACACACCTCTTTGCTAGTTGCTGTTATTTCATTTGTTCCCTGCGAAGAATCATTTGCGCTATAAGCCGTTGCAACAAAATAAAACCATTCAACCTCTTCTTCTATTTCCACATACTCTTTAATCACTACAGGTTCCTTTTGTATAACTATTTCTTCTTTTTCTCCAGCAAATATTGAATTTGCTATTTTCTTCGGCATTACCACTGATAGAATAGCTACAAATAATATAAAAACTGCTAATATCCAGAACATTATATTTATAATTAAATTATATTTTTCCATAACCCTTACCTTAAAATTTAGTACTTTTTTAATATTTTTATTAAAATTCTATAAAAATCATTTATCAAATCCCAAATTATATACACATATTCTTAAATATCAAGTAAAACTTTTAATAACAAAATTGTTTTATAATTATTTAACGAAATTATTTAATTAAATTAATATTAAAAAAATCCTGAAAAAATTATAATATTACCATTAGAAACCCACGCACTAAAGTACGTGGCACTTACTTAAATTCAAGCTTCGCTTGACCTAAATCCTGGCTTTGCTGCCATCTTACATACTTTATTATTTCTTTTTCATCTATTCCTATCGTTGAAACAAAATATCCGAGAGACCACACAACTCCTTCCTTCCAGTAGATTTTTTTAACCAGTCATACTTTTTTAAAAGATTTACCGATGTTACTCCCTTAATCTTTTTTATTACATCACTGACTGCATATTTTGGTGGAATCATCATTACCATATGTATATGATCTTTCATTATATTGTATTCTATTATCCATTCACCCATGCACTAAAGTGCGTGTAACTCTGCTCGCTTCTGGCGGGTTATTAGATGTGATAATATAAAAAATACCAAAATTACAGAATCACCTGTTAAAAATTTAGTAACTTTAAAAATTAATTTAGACTCAAGAAGAGTGTTTGCTAATAGTAAAGAAATAAAATTTTATAAAAGAAGGATAAGAATGATTTTATTTGCAAAAAACAATAGTAAGACAAGAGATAATTTAAAATCATGCAAGGAGGTTAAAGTGAAAAATAATAGACACAGCAGGCGAGTAATAATTAAAACTGCTAAGATAATTTTGCCATTAATTATTATTGCCTTTTCTCTTCTTCTAACACCTGCAGCTGCTTTTGCCCAAACCCCTGAAGATATTAATCAGGACTTGAATCCGTATAGTTATTCAGCTAATATCTATTTGACTTCAGATGAAGATACAACAGCAACCATTGATGGCTCCTGGGGTGATAGAAAAGTCATACACTTAAAAGGCAAAGGTACTCTTGAGGCAGAAGGAGAAGGAGTTTGTAGAATCAAGGGTTCAACTAATGATATCAAGAATGGAATTATTACTGTTTCTAGAAACGGAGTTCTCTTGGTTAGAGACATCGAAGGAGATATGGAAAAGAGTATAACTGGTTATGGCGGAAAAGTTGAAATAAAAGAAAATTACTGGCTATATTATGGATTTAATGGTTCTGCTGAAATAAAAGGGAGTGGCTTTATAGTAAGCTTTATAGGCGATAATATTGATTTTTATGCTAAAGGTAGAGGCGTAGTACATTTAGCTGGAAAAGGTTCATATACTGCAGAGAGAATAATAGATGGGAGTGATGAAGATTTCTTTTAGACTTTATTAGAATTTCATTAATATCTCGTTGAGTCAATTATTATCTTTACAGATTACAGTATATCCAGTTAATTTATACAGATAGCAACCTCAACTATTCAGTAATTTAACCAGTAAAACAATAGTAGACCCCTTAATACAAGGGGTCTATTGTATTAATAACCTAATAGTTAATATTACTATTTCTTAAGACAATTGCAAAAGAAGTTTACTATTTAGCAAATTTTTTAATTAAGCTAATTCTTTTTAAAATATTTCACTTCTTCCAAATCCTTGAAATCAGCATCCTGAGTCCACACCGTAGCATCATGCGTTTTAGCAGTTGAATATATTAAACTATCCGCCATAGGCAATTTTAATTCATAACTAAGCTTCGCTGCCATAATTGCAATTGAAGAAGTTATTTCCGCCACTTTCGCCTGTTGCATTAATCCTATTGCTTGGAGTGCAGCATCCTCATTTTTTTCTAGTAGTATCTTCTTATAGACCTCAAAAAGATTAATAGTTGATACCATAAGTTCCTCAGTATTTTCAATCACCTGAACAAAGAACTTTGCATTTTTCCCGTCTGTAAAATATTCCAGCCAACCAGATGAATCTACTAAATTCAATATCTGTCTCCTTCTCTAACAATATCAGTATTTATGCCTTTAAGAAAGCCACGAGTATCTCTTATATCCTTTAAAATAATAAATTCTATCCTGTCACCTAATTGAATTACCTGCAATTTCTGGCCAGGTTTAAGATTCAATTTCTGGCGTATTTCTTTTGGAATTACTACCTGAAATTTTGGGGAAACAGTTATTGTTGCCATTTTAATCTCCTATTTAATTTTACAAATAATATATCGATAAAACTTCAATATGTCAATATTAAATCGATATTAAATATATAAAATCAAATTATAGTATTGATAGCACAATAATCTAATCTTTAAAAAAGCAACTTGATATTTTGAACTTCCTAGAAGGTGCTTACATTAAGAATGTAAAACTTCGAGCCACAAAAATGGCTGCTTTGTTCGATGTTTTAATAGTAAAAATCTTAGTTAGTCTGATTTGGCTTCCCGGGCTGGTCTATGTTGATAACAGATTAGATTATTCCTTCGGGGAAAATAAATAAAAGTAAAATGACACTAGGTTACATTTATTCATAAGTGTTACTTATCATATTTCTCGGCAATTTCTCGGCAATTTCTCGGCAATAAATCAAGTTAACACATAATATCTACCTTTTTGGGGTCCTACAGGCTTGATTAAATCTTTCTTTACTAATTCACTTAAGTAACCTCTTGCTGTTCGTTCAGAGACATTAAAAATATTTTGGCATTCCTTAGTAGTTATTTTCAAATTTGTTTGTAAGTATTTTAGAGCTCTAATTTGTTTTTCATTTAAGAAAACCTGTCCTCTTTTATCTTTAAGTCTTTTATCATGACTTAATTGTAGGACTTTATCCTTAACTTTATTCATGCTAACCGCAACTCCCTCACAGAAATATTCTAACCATTGTGTTATATCCAGAATTTTCTGATCTACTGTTTGCAATGCAGCATATATAATTACCCCCAAAAACTGGACAGAAAATGAGGTAAGATATAGCTATAGTAAGGGGGCAAGATATAGTTATGAAAAACATAACAAAAAAAAGTTACAGTCCAGCTTTTAAAACAAGTGTAGTAAAAGAAATGCTGGGGCAGGAAAAAACAGTAAGCCAGATATGCAGTAAGTATAAAATTCATCCCACACAAGCGTATAAGTGGAAAAAGAAAGGGATAGAACAAATGCAGGAAGGATTTAAAAATCCATTAAAAAAAGGCAGGAAAGCAGCAGAGCAGGAAGAATTGATTGCTGATTTGTATAATAAAATAGGCAAGCTTACTGTAGAACTGGAATGGCTAAAAAAAGTTTTAAGCTAAGCCCTGGCAAGAAGCTTGAAGCGATATATCCAGATCATAAAATAGGAATATGCAGGCAGTGTGATCTACTGGGTTTACCGGGAAGTACATATTACTATGATCCTATAGGCGAAAGTGAGTACAATACCCGAATTAATGAATACAATAGATAAAATTTATACAAAATGTCCCTTTTACGGTTATCCAAGGATCACGCATAAATTAAGAAGAGACGGACATAGTGTAAATTACAAGAGAATACACAGGCTTATGGCTCTAATGGGCATACAGGGAGTATGTCCCAGAAAGAATCTAAGCTACAGTAGCTGCAAATATCCATATCTACTGGAAGGGATAAAAATATCGTATCCAAATCAGGTATGGGGAACAGATATTACCTATATTAGGATGAAGAAAGGATTTATGTATTTAGTTGCAATAATGGATTGGTATTCAAGATATATCGTAAGCTGGGTTTTATCTAATAGCCTATCAGTAGAATTTTGTTTAGAGTCACTGGATGAGGCATTTAAAATAGCAAAGCCAGAGATAAATAATTCAGACCAGGTAAGCCAATTTACAGCAGAAGAGTATGTAGAAAAAGTTGAGTCAGCTAATGTAAAAGTAAGTATGGATGGAAGGGGCAGAGTATTTGATAATATATCTACCGAAAGATTATGGAGGACCTTAAAATATGAGGAAGTATACTTGAAGGATTACGACAGTTGCATAGATGCAAAAGTATCTATAGATAATTATTTTACTTTTTATAATAATGAAAGACTGCATTCTAGTCTGGGATATTC
>Ga0268282_1001139_pt1 | contig 12000 bp, 8 predicted proteins | sample saktaG_12_FD_190133 | JGI IMG/M metagenome (GOLD analysis project Ga0268282, IMG submission 190133) | Saline water microbial communities from Sakinaw Lake, British Columbia, Canada - sak_2011_5_24_120m | ecosystem: Environmental > Aquatic > Non-marine Saline and Alkaline > Saline ...
GAGAGGTACCAGATACAAACGGTAGAGTCAATAGCGACGGTATCGTTTTGTGACATCCAGGACGGCTATGACGGCCAGGGCAATATAGACGCCGATCCCTGCTTTTTTGATCCGAGCATGGGTCTCGGGACTCAGTACGATGGATCAGCGGCCAATTGGATGCTGCAAAGTTGCTCGCCTTGCATAAACTCAGGAACACAAATAAGCCTTGCTGAAACGGACCTGGCGGGCAATACGAGGACTTACAGCGACATCATCGATATCGGCGCTTACGAGAATCAGTCGGATCTGCCTCTGATTACAATCGCTCCTTCAGTCACGGGCGATGCGGGTTTCGTACTTCTTGATGCAGATTTGAGCATCTCCTACGATATTGTCAACACCGGCAAGATTGACTTCAACATAGAAAGCCTGAGTATTCCGGATGTGAACAGTGTCTTTTCGATTGTCACTCCCATTGACGACCATCTGCTGGCACCGGGTGATTCGGTAACTTTAGAGATTGGATTCAATCCCGTCGAGGAGAAGATATATACCGATACTCTCGATATTCATTCGAGCTGCAGCAATGCCCCGGTTAAATCTGTTGCTCTACGTGGCGTCGGAGTCACGGGAACGATTATTTCCGAAGGCGAGGTCAGCGGCACCTGGACGAAGGCCGGGAGTCCCTATACAGTCACGGGAGATATCGAAGTTGCCAAATGGCGAAAATTGACTATCGAGCCGGGAGCGGTTGTCAAATTCGCCGGTCATTTCAAATTTACGGTAGGCTACAGGGCGACTTTAAGCGCGGTTGGTACGGAAGACAAAAACGTAGTCTTTACAGCGACAGATATCGATGAGGGATGGTTCGGCCTGCGTTTCGTCAGTAGCGGTATCGACGACACGCTGGAATATTGCACGATAGAATACTCAAAGAAACCACGCTCCGGAGGAGGTGGTAGTTTTGAGAGCATTATGGGCGGAGCAATTCTCTGCCGCAGTTCATGGGAAACCTTATCGGAATACCTCGTTCCTTCCAGCCCAACGATTGACCATTGTTTGATCGCTAACAATCATGCTGAATACGGCGGCGGGATAATGTTAACGGATGATTCGGAGGCGGTGATCATTAATAACCGCATTGTGGACAATTCAGCCGACATCTTAGGCGCCGGTATATTCATCTACTACTACGGTGGAGGTATGATCGCTAATAATATCATTGCCCACAACTCTTCAGGCATCCTCGGCGGAGGCATCATGAACTTGTTGGGATATCCTTCGATCATCAACAACACAATCGTTCACAACAGGCCCAGCGGGCTGCACCTTGATATGACGCCGTTCTATCCATGGGAACCGGAGTACGGACTGAATGTTTCTAACAACATCATCTGGCAGAACGAAATATATCTGGAGGAGGATGTCCCGCCTGAAGAGTATGACATTCGTTATAACAACATTCAGGGCGGCTGGGAAGGAGACGGCAATATCGACGTCGACCCGTTGTTTGCAGATTCCGAGAACAGGGATTACCATCTTGTCTCTGAAGCCGGGCACTGGGAGCCGGTGAGCAACAACTGGGTATTTGACGAGATTACCAGCCCCTGTATTGACGCCGGGGATCCGGGAAGCTCCATCGGCGATGAGCCGGCTTCCCACGGTGACCGCATCAACATGGGTGCTTTCGGCGGCACGCCGGAGGCGAGTAAGTCGTTATAAATTGCGGTCCATCTGTCAATTTACGTTAAATGATCTGCGTCTATTACAGGCTTGCGGATAGATAGCAGAGAAAATATGCCGCTCGGAGCCACATAAGCACTGTATTCACACACAATTTTGTGCGGAACTGCTCTGAACAGCTTTAAAACTTCCAGAGAACAACCATTCGCAACCGTTTACGATTGGCACAAGAACTTTGGCAAACTAAGTGATTAGCCGGACTTAGCACAGATAAACAACACAAATCAAATGTAAAAAAGAGCAAAAGTGATTGAAAAGGAAAGCAAAAAATTCCTAATTCGATGACGTCGGAACATTCTTTTGCTTCTTCGAATTCCCTTCAACCATGCCGGAGAATAATTACTACAACAAGTGTTTGACTATGAGCCAGTCGGTGGGTAAAATGTCGCTTTGGAACTAAGAAATCATAAATAGGGTGGGCATTGCCCACCAATCTCGATAATGGTGTGCATTGCATACCCTACCTGGGATTGTTGCAACGCGGCAATGCCCGGTTTTCGTCGAGCAGGAGTCTTTTTTTGATTTTACTTTTTGCTATTCGTATTTGGGACTTATAAACATAGGCAGGAAGCCGATTATGGCAGGTGAAGAAAAACGTCAGAAAACTAATCCGGCAGGATCTGTGCGTAATAGGCCGGATGCTCCCGGTGCACTTGCGACGCTGCGCAGCATGCCGGAATCGTTAGCCGCTGAGGCAGCAGTGTTAGGCTCGATGCTGATCGATCCGGAATGTATCGGGGATGTCGTCGAGCTGGTGGAACGAGACGCCTTTTACCGCATCGAGCATCGCCACATATTCGAGGCGTTAATTACGCTTTATGAAAAAAACAAGGGCATCGGGATCGATGCTGTTCTGCTTCGCGATGAGCTTGTCAAGCGCGACAGTCTTGAAGAAGTAGGCGGCGTCGAGTATATCGCGAAAATTTTGGACTCTATACCTTCGTCGGCAAACGTCGCATATTATGCGAAGATCGTCAAAGACAAGATGCTGCTGCGTGAGCTTATTTCCACCACCGGCGCGATCCTTGAAAATGCATATAACCAGACCGGCGAACCCCACGAGGCGCTTGACGATGCCGAACAGAGGATATTTGCCATTACGGATAGAAATATCAGCGGTAGTGCTACGGCGCTCAAGGATTTGGTCGTTCGCTCTTTCGAGCTGATCGAGAATCGTCAGGGCAGTCACGTCACGGGATTAAGCACCGGTTATTATGAGCTTGACGATTTGACCTGCGGCCTGCAAAACGGTGAGATGATTATCGTCGCGGGTCGGCCAAGTATGGGAAAGACCAGCCTCGCATTGAATATCGCCGAGCACCTCGGCGTTATCGAAAAGACTCCGATTGCGATATTCTCATTGGAGATGGGCAGGCAACAGCTCGCTGAAAGGTTCTTGTGCAGCATCAGCGAAATCGACAGCCAGAAGGTCAGAAGAGGCCTGCTGAGCGATGAACATTACAAGAAGCTGGCTGATGCCTGCGCGGAACTGTCCGAAGCACCCATTTATATCGATGACACTTCGACGCTGACGCCGCTCGAACTTCGCGCCAAGGCAAGACGGCTCAAGAGCCGACACAATATACAATGTATCATGGTGGATTATTTGCAGTTAATGAATCTCGGCTCAGGACGGATTGAATCTCGCCAGCAGGAGATTACTACGATTTCAAGATATCTCAAGGCCCTGGCCAGGGAGCTGAATATTCCGGTTATGGTTTTGAGCCAGTTGAATCGCTCTCCGGAGGGTCGAGAGGGACACAGACCGAGAATGAGCGATCTGCGGGAGAGCGGCAGTATCGAGCAGGACGCAGACGTTGTGATGCTTCTGCACCGCGAAGATTATTACCATCGTGGACAGGATGATTACGAGCAGGATAATACGGCTGAATTAATCATCGCCAAGCAGCGAAACGGGCCTACGGGAACTGTTAAACTAACTTTCAGGGAAAAAATTACACGGTTTGAGAATGCCGCCCGTATAGGAGAACAAGTGGCACCATTTTAGACTGAGGAGAAGTAATTCGTGCATGGTCTTTCTATTCACGATACGCAAAACATGAGATACAAAATACGAAACATCATTCTGATGGTTTTCATATCAACGATGCTTATGAGTTCTGCCGTCCCAGGGGCCTCTGCCGCAGGCGTTGAGCAAAACAATCAAACAAATGAAACTGCCGTGACCAATGGAGGCAGAGGCGTTATCAAATCAATCGAATTTGAGAACAATCGCAAATATAAAGACAAGACTTTGCGGAAGAAGTTGGACTTCGAGGTGGGCAACTACATCGATCCGATTCTCGCTGAGTCCGGCAGAAGAATCATCACGGAATTTTACCGAAAAAAAGGATTCCCATATACTGAAGTGACGCTGAATAGAAAGAAGCTGTCCGAAGGCAAAATCATCTACACAGTTTTCGAGGGCCTGCGGATGAAAATTAAATCCGTGAAGTTCAAGGGCAACCAGGCCATCAAGAAAAGCGACCTTGAAAATGCCATCAAAACTAAGACCAGGAACTGGCTGCTCTGGCCGGTCTACTACACTGAGGAGAAAATCGCTGCAGATGTAGAAAAGCTGCGGAGTCTTTATTACGAAAGGGGATTTCTGAACCACCGCATCGCCGTGCAGGGCCAGAATCATATCACATTCATCATTGAGGAAGGGCCGCTATATAAAGTCAGAAACTTCATACTCAAGGGGAATACGCAATTCGATAATGAGACGCTGCTGGCAGATCTACAATTAGAAACAGGTCAAACCTATTATCAAAGTAAAGCCCAGGCACACACCAGGCGTATTCTCAAGATTTATCGCGAGGATGGGTATGTGGATGCAGAGGTCCAGCACCAGCTCCGGTTTGTTCCGGAGGTAAACTTTGTGGACATCGAGTTCAAAATTACCGAGGGCAGGCAGTTCAGAATCGGTAAGATTGAAATCACAGGTAACGAACATGTCCATGATAAGGTCATTCGGCGGATTCTGGACGAGTATGATTTTTCTCCGGGTGAATTGTACAACGCTAATATCGCTCCCAAACAGGGCAGCGGCCAATTAGAACGATATGTCCAAATGTCGACAATGTCTGAGGAGGCGATGATCAGACCAGCCCAGCCGGCCGAGGGAGCCCCGGACCAAAGAGATGCTGTGGTAGACATCAAGGAAGGCCTGACGGGTATGTGGAATCCGGGTGTCGCCGTGGGCAGCGATAGCGGTGTCATTGGCCAGTTGATTTGGCAGCAACGTAATTTCGATGTTCAGGATTGGCCCGAAAGCCTCGAAGAGTTCATCACCATGCGGGCGTTCAAAGGTGCCGGCCAGAGCCTGAGAGTTGCGCTTGAGCCGGGAACCCGTGTGAGCTACTATTCTGTAACATTTACGGAACCTTACTTCCAGGACAAACCGACATCACTCGATGTAGTCGGTTCAAGCTTCGAACGGTGGAGAGACAGCCACGACGAAAAAAGGAAAAAAGCATATTTCGGATTCGAGCAGCGGCTTAAAAACCGCTGGCGACCGAGTTTCGGCTTTAGAGCTGAGAACGTCGAGGTCGACGACCTCGATTTCGATGCGCCTCAGGAAATCATCGATATGGAAGGGTATAATCTGCTCTTGGGAGCAAGGCTTGGCATCGGCAGAGACATGAGGAACGATCGATACATACCAAGCGATGGTTATCGGTTCGATGTCGGCTACGAACAGGTTACCGGCGACTATGACTTCGGAATATTGAAAGGCACCACCGTCGGATACAGAACGCTTTATGAGGACTTGCTCGAGCGAAGAACCGTCCTGGCACTGAAACTGCTCGCTGCCACAACCGTATCCGATGCGCCTCCTTTCGAAAAGTTTTACGCCGGCGGTACGGGCACTTACGGCATCAGGGGTTTCGAGTACAGGGGCGTAAGCACAAGAGGCCTGCAGACAAATGTTCCCAACCCTATGCGAAAAGACCCTATAGGCAGTGACTGGATATTCCTGGCCAATTCCGAGATAACCGTGCCCTTAATCGGCGAGAACATTGGTGCGTTGTTTTTCCTGGACAGCGGAACGATCGATACCGGCAGGTACCGCGCCTCGATTGGGGCAGGCATAGAAATATCGATACCTCAACTGCTTGGCTCACGTGTGCCTATGAGATTCGAGTTCGCAACGCCGCTGATGAAAGACGAAGAAGACGAAAGACAGGTCTTCAGTTTCTATATGGGAAGACTGTATTAAAATTGATTTTCGAACTGTCAATAAGAGCCTAAATCGAGAAAGGAAAATTTTTATGAAGATTAAAACGGCAATTTTGGTTTGCTTGATGGGCGTGGTGGTTTTGTTATTGGTCCATGAATACAGCATGGCACAGATGAAGACTAATGATACGAACCTCCCGATCGGCATTGTCGATGTCAGGCGTGCGTTGCGTGATTGTAAGGCAACAGCAAAATACAGGGAAAGAACGAACGCTGAAAACAGTAAAATGGACGCAGAGGAGGAGCAGATCACCAGAGAGATTCAGGCGCTGGCCGCCGGGCTCAGGGCCCTAATACCGGGCACCAGTGACCATCTGGCACAATATAAGGAGTACCTGCAAAAACAGGCAAACCTTAAGACCTTGCAGGAGTTCAATCCCCAGCAGAAAGCATTAAAACATCAACAATGGACACAAGAACTCTATAAAGAGATCCTGCGTATAACTAAGGTGCTGGCTGCTGAAAAAGGGCTGCCTCTGGTCCTTGGTAGCGATGAACCGGAATTTCCTATTCAACGGTACGAGGAGCTTGCTATGACTCTCAGTACCCATAAAGTATTATACAGCAACGGATGTTTGGATCTAACCGATGAAGTCATCGGCGAGCTGGATAAGGAAGAATCGAAATTCATCAATTAAATAGTGGAGCAAAGAATGTCCGTCACTGACGGTCTCGATACTTTTTAGTCATAAGACTCAGGTTTGCCGTATGGTTTCTATGCCACAAATCCGTATCCATATGACGCACTTTACTGTTTGATTTAAAATGAAATTAACGATTGAACAATTAGCCAAGCGGCTCGGCGCCGAGCTAACCGGTGACGCCAATGCAATCGGCAGGCAGATCATCGCTGTACGCCCGATTAAGACAGCGGACGAAAATGAAGTTACCTTCGTCACAGATGATAAACATAAAGCCTCGCTCAGCCAGTCGCATGCAGGCGCAGTCATTGTCTCGGCACGTATCGACGGCTTAGACAAGCCGCAATTGATCGTGAAAAATGTTGATGCCGCTCTAATAGAAACCTTGAAAATTTTCGCGCCTGAACTCAAGGCCGCAACTGAAGGTATTGATCCGACCGCCAAAGTCGCCGACAATGTTAAAATAGCTAAAGGTGTGTCTGTCGGTGCGAACGTGGTGATTGACGATGGTGTCGAAATCGGACAAAACAGCATCATCTGCAGCGGATGCAAAATAGGCGAGAATTCAAAGCTGGGTGAGCATTCTCGCCTCGACAGCAACGTCGTCATTTACCACAATTGCTGCATAGGCAACAACGTCATCGTTCAGGCAAACAGCACGATCGGCTCAACCGGCTTTGGATATTCATTCATCGACGGTGCTCACAGACTCATTCCGCACAACGGCGGCGTGATCATCGAAGACTTTGTCGAGATAGGAGCCAATTGCTGTGTTGACAGGGCCAAGTTCGGAAATACCATCATCGGTGCCGGGACAAAGATCGACAATCTCGTACAAATCGCTCATAACGTCGTCATCGGCAAATGCTGTTTGATAGTGGCTCTGGCCGGTGTTTCCGGCAGTTGCAAGCTTGGTGACGGCGTCGTCTTAGGCGGCCAGGTCGGCTTGGCCGATAATATAGAAATAGGTGACGGCACAATGGTTGCAGCTCAGGCCGGCGTGATTAACAACGTGCCGGCCGGTCAGAAACTGGCCTGGACGCCGGCGATTAAGAAAGAAGATGCAATGCGAACAGTCGGCTTGGTTCTGCGCCTGCCAAAGATGGCGAAGCAACTCAAGCAACTGAGCAAGAGGATAGAAAAACTTGAAGCTGCAGAAGACGATAAAAAGTGAAAGCAGAATGCGAGGACGCGGCCTGTTCGGGGGCAAGGAAGTGAAGGTTGTCTTCCGCCCCGCTCCTGCAGATTCCGGCATAACTTTCGTTCGGACTGATGGCCCTGAGCCGGTGCGGATTAGTGCCGTAGCGTCAAATCTTGCCGAGCGCAGTCGCCGCACGTCGATTAAGAAAGGCTCGGTTAGCATAGAAACCATCGAGCATTGTCTGGCCGCAGTGAACGCACTTGAGATCGATAACATGATTATAGAAGTGAATGGCCCCGAGCTGCCGGCTCCGGACTGCAGTTGTGCAGAGTATTTCAAGACCCTCAAACGCTCAGGTTTAATTGAGCAAAACATCAGCCGAAAAGAGTACGTAATCAGAAAACCTATCACCATTGCCGCGGGTGATACGTGTATTTACGCCCTTCCTTATTCCAATGACGGATTGAGTCTAACGTACGATCTCGATTACGGCGGTCACACCGGTATCGGCAGGCAAATTTTCAGTTGCCAGCTTACACCGGAGAGCTTTGAGAGGCATCTTGCACCAGCCCGGACATTTTTGCTTGAGGCGGAGGCAAAACAGTTTCAGGCCCGCGGCATGGGAACACACATCGGTCCTCGCGACCTGCTGGTCATCAACTCAGACGGACCGATTAAGAACAGTTACAGGTTTCCCAACGAGTGCGTCAGGCATAAGCTTGCCGATTTAATAGGCGACCTGGCGCTTGTCGGCCGGGCATTGAAAGGGAGAATTGTCGCCTATAAGAGCGGCCACGCCCTCAATCAGCAGCTTGCCAGGAAATTATACGAAGCGGCCCAGCAGCAGGAACGCATCGCCAAGTTTGGCACCGATGCCCTTTTGGATATTCGGCAGATTGCCAAGATTCTGCCGCACAGATATCCGTTTTTGCTCGTGGACAAGGTTATCGAAATCGAAGGAGAGACACGAATTAAGGGCATAAAGAATGTCAGCTTTAACGAGCATTTCTTCCAGGGTCATTTTCCCGGCACGCCGATTATGCCGGGCGTTCTTATCGTTGAGGCAATGGCACAGGTGTCCGGTTTGCTGTTTGCACAGAGACTGGAGCATACCGGCAAGCTTGCAGTGCTGTTGAGTATGGATAATGTAAAATTGCGTAAATCTGTTGTCCCCGGCGACCAGCTTATTCTTATCTCCGAGACGAACAGACTGAGAAAAAGAACCGCACAGTGTCAGTGCAAAGCGATGGTAGGTGATATAGTAGTAGCCGAAGCACAGATCAAATTTATGCTCGTCGACGATGAAAAAGTATAGAAAAAGTTTAAAGAGGCACTATGACTCAAATACATCCCAGTGCGGTAATCCATAAAGATGCCCAGTTGGCCGACGATGTTATCATTGGGCCTAATTGTGTAATTCACAGCGGAGCCACGATCGGTTCCGGCACGATACTCGAAGCCAATGTGGTAATCAATAAGGATGTCAAGATCGGCCAGAAGAACCATTTTTTCCCGAATTGTGTGCTTGGGAGCCAGCCGCAGGTGCTGCGTTTAAAGTTGGATTCCGAGGTCGGTGGACTTGTAATAGGCGATGGAAACGTAATTCGCGAACAAGTAACAATACACCGGAGTATTCATCCGGGCGATCTGACTACAATAGGGAATAATAATTTCATGATGGTCAGTACGCACATCGGACACGACTGCACAGTGGAAGATAATATTGTGATGAGCAACCTCGTGCAGATCGGTGGGCATTGCAAGATCGAAACGGGGGCATGGTTCAGCGGCTTGGCCGCTTCACATCAGTTTGTAACGATCGGCAAGTGGTGCTATGTAGCCGGATTAGCCGGGATTAACCGAGATATTCCACCGTTTCTGACAGTCAGTGGACATTATCCGCCGAGAATTCGAGGAGTAAACAAGCGAGGTCTGAATCGAGCCGGTCTGAGCGAGCAGCAACAACAGCGAATATTCGACGCGTATAAGACGTTATATAGACAGGAAGGCACGTTACTTGAAAATGCAAAAGCTTTGGCAATGGAGGATGAACTCGATGAAAATGTTCGAGCCATGATTGATGCGATAATCAAAAGCAGCGAGCATCAATTTGGCAGGTACCTTGAGAAGTTTAGACATAGTTGATAGTTCACACTTAAAAAAATAACAGTGAACAAAGAGAACTGGATAATGAATAAAGCTATACAAAATACGAAATTACGAACCGCTGTTATCGGCGCAGGCAAAATGGGGGCAATACACGCAAAGGTATATAACCAATTACCTCAGTGCGAACTTGTTGCCGTGGTCGATATCGATGCCAACAAAGCTCAGCGTCTGGCCGATCAATATCACTGTCTGGCCTCGACTGATTGCGCAGAGATCATGGACAAGATCGATGCCGTAACAATCGCGACTCCAACGGTGACACATCTGAAGCTGGCGAAGATATTTATCAAGAAACAGATTGCGGTACTGATCGAAAAACCGCTGGCGGCCAATGTCAGAGAAGGCAGGAAGATCGTCGCCCTTGCTAAAAAGCACGGCACTGTCGTGGCGGTGGGTCATTCCGAGCGATGTAATCCGGTGGCCCAGGCAATCAAAAGGCTCGATATCAAACCGAAGTTTATCGAGGCCAACCGTATCAGCCCATATCCGTTCCGCTCGACCGACGTCGGGGTTGTGCTGGATGTTATGATCCACGATATAGATATTATCCTGTCCCTGGCGGCAGGCAAAATTAAGAGAGTGGACGCCGTCGGTGTCAATGTCGTTGAAGACAGGGAAGACATCTGCAATGCAAGGATCGTTTTCGATAACGGCTGTATCGCGAATATTACCGCTTCGAGACTCGCTCTTAAAACCGAAAGAAAGGTCAGGGTTTTCAGCCGGAAGGCGTATCTGAGTGTGGATTATCTCAGAAAGAGCGGGATTATTATTAAAGCCGATCCAAATATTAACGTTCTCAAGTGGATAAAAGGGCACAAAGAATCCGGGGATTTTGACATGACTTCGGTAAATTGGCCGGATTTACTCCACATCGAACAGCTTAACGTCGACGATAAGGAACCCATCCGGCTGGAGCAGGAGGCTTTTCTGCAGGCCGTTACCGATAGAGCATGCACACCTGAGGTCAGCGCCCAGGAGGGACTGGCCGCACTGGAATGTGCTCAGAAGATTCTGGCCTCGATCAAAAAACACAAGTGGAAAGAAAAAATCGGCGATGATATGTAACGAACGGCCCATGAAAATAACGAAACGTGGCGCCGGCAGCAATGTTTAATTTTGAAAGATATGTATTATGAATGGAAAATCTTGGTTCTGTGGATTGTTGATGGTTGTTGTAATGACCTGTGGCTGCAGCGAGAAAACGAACAAGGCGGCGGCCGACAAAAAAATAGTAGACTCGGAAAGGAATATTGTGAAGTCACAAAGCAACATTGTGAAGTTGGATACAAGCATGGGGAATATCGTCATTGAGCTTAATGAGCAGGCGGCCCCTGTCACGGTTAAGAATTTCCTCGGATATGTCGAGGCAGGATTTTATGATGGTACGATATTTCATAGAGTAATCCCGGGCTTTATGATCCAGGGGGGCGGTTTCACAAAGCAGATGGCAGAAAAAGATACGCGAGCCCCAATCATTAATGAAGCCAAAAACGGTCTTAGCAACGAGAAAGGCACAATCGCGATGGCCCGGACCAGCGATCCCGACAGCGCAACAGCTCAGTTCTTCATTAATCACAGAGACAACGATTTTCTGGACTATATTGATGATAATAAGGCGGGATATGCCGTGTTCGGGAAGGTCACTGAGGGAATGGACGTTGTGGATGCCATCGCATCGGTAGAAACAACAACTCGAAACGGCATGGATGATGTTCCCGTCGAACCTGTAATAATACAATCAGCAAAAGTTGTTCCGGAATAAGTTCAAGGTAAACTGAGAACTATATGTAGTCAGATATTTTGCAGGGGCGGTTCGCGAACCGACCCTATCTTTTTTTATGCCAGGCAAGAATAACATCGCGGGCATGCATCACCAGGCAGATGCCGAGAATTTCCCTCCCTGTATCATTAATGTTTCATTTTTTCCGTAACGAAAACCCACTTTCGTGCCTCTTTAATATTGAGCAGTCAAATTTATACGAGATGAAATTTGAAAGGGAAAAATCATGGCTAAGATCTCAAAAAGCATTGTAGTGTTAGTCGCGGCGGTGCTCTGCATGGTGCTACTTGCCGGCCGTTCCA
>Ga0268282_1001141_pt1 | contig 11966 bp, 11 predicted proteins | sample saktaG_12_FD_190133 | JGI IMG/M metagenome (GOLD analysis project Ga0268282, IMG submission 190133) | Saline water microbial communities from Sakinaw Lake, British Columbia, Canada - sak_2011_5_24_120m | ecosystem: Environmental > Aquatic > Non-marine Saline and Alkaline > Saline ...
TTTTATCCGAAGGAACCGCTCTCGCCGAAAGAGATAATATGGTCTATATGGGAACGGTTGCAGAGGATGGAAAAGCGAAAGTGGTAGTTACCGAAACGGGTATTCGCACCGAAGTGGGAAAGATAACCATGATGATAAAGGAGGCAAAAGAGCAAAAAACTCCTTATCAAAAAAGATTGGCTCATTTTTCAGCTATAGTCGGAGCTGCTATTGCATTCGCCTGTCTCCTTATTTTCATCATAGGAACGGCTTCGGGAAAGGACTTTGCTGAGATGTTTATGACTTCAATAGCTGTAGCGGTTTCAGCTATTCCCGAGGGATTACCCGTTGCTATGACCGTAATTTTAGCTCTGGGCATGCAGAAGATTTTAAAGAAAAAAGGCCTTGTGAGAAAACTGGCTTCTGCTGAAACACTAGGCAGTACCAGCATTATCTGCAGTGATAAAACGGGAACCTTGACTGAAGGCAAAATGGAAGTTGCAGAAATTGTGTCAGCAAATGATATTATTGAAGGAATATCGAGTTCAAAGATTCGTTCTTTGATTTTAAAGATTTCTACTTTAGCAAATGATGCATTCATTGAAAAAACTGAAAAAGGAAAAATGAAAATAGGAGGCCGTCCTACCGACAAGGCTTTACTTGCTGCAGGATTAAAGTCTGGCATTGATAAGGAAAAGCTGGAAAAAGAAATGAAACTTGTAAAAGAGTTTCCATTTGATGTAAATCGCAAATATATTGCCAAGATATTTAAAGACAGGAAGGGCCGGCATGTTTTGTATCTTTGCGGCGCCCCGGAAAAGATCATAGAAAATTCAGCATATTTTGAATCGGGAACAAAACCAAAGGAATTGTCGCTTAAGAAATCAAAGATTCTGAATGAAAGCCTGGATCACTTAACCGAGAAAGGAATGAGAATTATTGCTGCAGCATATAAGGTTCTTCCTTTGAGGGAAAAAGTTGAAGAAATAAAGGACATTGAACCTTTTGTTGCAAAACTTGTTTTCGCCGGATTTTTAGGAATAAAAGATCCCGTGAGAAAGGAAGCCAAAGAAGCTATAAAAAGGTGCAGAAAGGCCGGTATTAGGACAATTATTGTTACGGGAGATCATAAATTAACTGCAAAAGCAGTGGCTGAAGAGCTCGGTTTTGAAGTAAGGGAAAACAATATTCTAACCGGAATTGAAATGGATAAACTCAGCGAACGAGAGTTTGCCGATAACGTTGCAAGCATTCAAGTTTATGCAAGAGTTGAGCCGAGGCATAAAATAAGAATTGTCAGGGCTTGGCGCGAAAAAGGCCAAGTTGTGGCTATGACGGGAGACGGCGTAAACGACGCACCGGCTCTTAAAGAGGCAGATGTGGGAGTTGCTTTGGGTTCGGGAACGGAGGTTGCCAAGGAATCATCAGACCTTATCCTTTTAAATGACAGCTTTTCAATCATTGTTTATGCGGTAGAGGAGGGAAGAGCTATTTTGGATAATATAAGGAAAGTGATTACCTATTTATTGTCAGACAGCTTTACGGAGGTGATTTTGATCGGGGCAGCAGTAGTAACGGGATTTCCTTTGCCGATAACAGCTGTCCAAATATTATGGGTTAATCTAATTGAAGATGGTTTGCCGGGCATCTCTTTGTCTTTTGAGCCCAAAGAAAAGGATTTAATGAAAAGAAAACCTCAGAAAAGAAATGTTCCTTTGTTAAACAAGGAAATGAAAACAATAATTTTCATTATAGGCGTTGCAACCGATATACTGCTTCTGGGTTTGTTCTTCTGGCTTTGGAATCAAAATCATAATATTGCTTATGTTAGAACTATGATATTTGCCTGTTTGACCGTTGACTCTCTCTTCTATGTTTTTTGCTGCAAGAGTTTAAGACGGAGTATTTGGCACATTAATCCTTTTTCAAATAGATTTCTTTTATTTTCAGTAGTTATCGGAATTCTAATGCTGCTTGTAGCTGTTTATCTTCCCTGGGGCCAAATAGTGTTAAAAACAATACCCCTTGGCCTTGGGGATTGGTTGATTGTGCTTGGGCTTGGGTTAATCGAATTGCTTTTAATTGAGATTGCAAAATACCATTTTATTTCAAAGAAAGACTATGTCTAAGATAAAGAGTTCTGTCTATGCGGTAGCATTGATATCGGGCACCATTATTGGTGTTGGTCTTTTTTCTTTACCTTATGTGGCTTTTAAAGCAGGGCTTTGGCTAATGATGGGATATTTCCTTTTTTTAGGATTGATTGCAATTATAATCCATTATTTTTTCTCGGAAGTTGCTTTAAAGAGCCCTGATTTTTCAAGGTTGCCCGGACTTGTCGGTATTCACCTTGGCAGGAAAGGGAAAAACATTGCCTTTGTTTCAACGACGCTTGGGCTTTTGGGAGCAACCCTGGCTTATTTAATCGTTGGCGGACAATTTTTAAGTTTTCTGCTTTCGCCTTTCTTTGGGGGAAGCAACCTTTTCTATACTCTTATCTATTTTGCCTTTGGATCGTTTCTAATCTACAGGGGAGTTAAAGCCATTTCCAAAATCGAGTTCTTTTGTCTTGTTCTGATTTTTTTAATTATTGCCGTTATGGTTTTATCAAGTTATTCTTTTTTGGAAATGAAAAACATTCCTTTGATTGGAGAAAAAGGACATTCGTTTTTACCCTATGGGGTTATTCTTTTTTCTTTATGGGGAGCTTCGGTAATCCCCGAAGCAGAAGAAATTTTAGGCAGGAAAAAGAAACTTTTGAAAAAAGTGATTCCTATTTCTATAATCATTCCCATGCTAGTTTACATTTTATTTATCTTTTTCATACTTGGCATTCAAGGTGAAAACGTGACGCCTTCAGCATTGGGCGGCCTTGAAAATCTTTTAGATAAGAGGATATATTTCCTTTCCCTTTTGTTCGGTATTTTAGCCACTTTCACTTCTTTTATTGCTTTGGGCCTTACCTTGAAGAAAGTTTTTTGGTATGATTTAAAAATAGACAAGAATGCCTCCTGGCTTATTACTTGTTTTGTTCCTTTGAGTCTTTTTTTAATCGGCTTTAAGGATTTTATAGAAATAATAGGGTTGGTTGGAGGAATAGCCATAGGGATAGATGCTGTTTTGATTTCTTTGATGTATAAAAAGATTAAGCCAAAAAGTGTTTTGGTCTATCCGTTGATTCTCGTCTTTTTAACAGGAATAATCTACGAAATAATATATTTTATTAAATGACTTGGTATGTTTTTCTTTTTATAATTTGCTGCTTGGCGATTTTTTACTCGGGAAAGCTGGTAGTAGAATCCTTAGCGGGAATCGCTCGTTTTTTAAATTGGAGAGAGTTTGTTGTAGCTTTCTTCGTTATTGCGCTAGCCGGCACAATCCCTAATCTCTTTGTAGGGATATCCTCAGCTCTTCACGGCATGCCGGAACTTTCTTTTGGAGATGTAATCGGGGGAAATTTATTTGATTTAACGGTCGTGGTTGCCTTAGCAGTATTGATTTCCAACGGATTGCCTGCTCAGAGCCGGGCTATTCAGAGCACTTCTGCTTTTACGGTAGTTTTTACTATTCTGCCTTTGCTTTTAATTGTTGACGGAACATTAAGCAGGGGGGACGGGATTGTCCTTATTTCGGCTTTTCTTTTTTATGTTATCTGGCTTTTTTCTAAAAGGGAAAGATTTACCAAAGTTTATGATGAAAAGAAAGAAATTCCTTTGATTAAAGGATTTAAGTTCTTTTTAAAAGACATTGAAAAAGTAGTTCTCGGATTAGCAATATTAATTCTGGCAGCTGAGGGAATAGTGAGGTCGGCCGGCTTTTTCGCAGAATCTTTTGAAGTTTCTTTAGCTTTGGTCGGTATTCTTATTGTTGCGGTAGGAAATGCGCTTCCAGAAACATATTTTGCCCTAGTGCTGGCAAAATCCGGCCAGAACTGGATGATATTGGGAGATCTGATGGGTTCGATTATCATTCCGTCTACTTTGGTTTTAGGAATCGTTGCCCTGATTAATCCTATTGAAATTCATGATTTCTCCCCCTTCGCCATAGGTAGAATATTTCTAATAATTGCAGTTCTCTTTTTCTTTTTCTCGGTTAAGAGCGATCGTAAGATTACAAGGAAAGAAGCTCTGTTCTTGCTCTTCCTTTATGTTCTTTTTGTAGTAATTCAAATTTTAACAAAATAGTATAAAGCCTTCTTTACTAATGCAAGCAAAAATGGTAATCTGTTTTTAATGGAAGATACTCTTTTGGTTATTGTAATAGGATTGCTTTTGTTTGTCGTTTTTTATTTACTTTCAAAAAAAGGCAGTAATGTTCAGGAAGGCAAACTTTTCAGGGAAGAGTTAAAAGAAATCAGGCAGGAGATAATAGATTCAAGAGAGAAGAATATACAATCTCTTCAAACTCAATTGACCGAGAGCAATAAGATTGTAAAAGACGTTACAGTCCAGCTTGAAAAGATCCATTCGGACCATAAGAATGTCGTGGACGTGAAAGAACAGCTTGGAAAATTGACAGATGTGCTTGCAAATCCGAAGCAGCGTGGTATTCTAGGAGAGTATTTTTTGGAATCTCTTCTTAAGAATATTTTTCAACCCAATCAGTATCAATGCCAGTATCGTTTTAAGGATGGCGAGGCTGTGGATGCCGCAATTTTTGTAAAAGAAAAGATTATTCCTATTGATGCCAAGTTTTCTTTAGAGAATTACAATAAAATTCTGGAAGAAAAAGACGGATTTAAAAGAGAAAAGCTTGAAAAAGCATTTAAACAGGATTTAAAGACCCGTATTGAAGAAACAGCGAAATATATCAGGCCGGAAGAGGGAACCATGGATTTCGCTTTTATGTTTATACCTTCAGAAGGAATCTATTACGATCTGCTTATTAACCAGATAGGGGGGATTAAAAGCAACACTTATGACTTGATTGAATATGCGTTTAAAGAGAAACATGTTATTATTGTTTCGCCAACATCTTTCTACGCTTATCTGCAAACGGTTCTTCAGGGATTAAAGGCATTGCAGATTGAAGAATCTGCCCAAAAGATTATAAAGAAAGTCGAAAATCTTCAAAAGCATCTTTTAAACTACGACAGTTCCTTGCAGAAATTAGGAAACAATCTTTCTACAACCGTCAATACTTACAATCAGTCATATAAAGAGTTTAGCAAGATTGATAAAGATGTTGTTCAATTGACCAAGGGGAAAAAACAAATCGACCCTTTGAAATTAGATAAACCAAATTTAGAAGATTAATATGCTAGCTGTAATTCGCACCGGAGGCAAGCAGTATCTTGTCACTCCGGGACAAAAGATAAAAATTGAGAAATTGAAATTGCCTGAAAAAAAAGGTGAAGAAAAGCAAGAAGTCGTTTTTGACGAGGTTTTGCTTTTAGAGAAAAATAAAAAGCTTGAGATTGGAAAGCCTTTGGTCAAAGGGGCAAAGGTAACGGCAAAAGTTTTGGAAGAGGGAAAAGGAAAGAAGGTGATTATTTTTAAATATAAGCCTAAAACAAGATACAAAGTAAAAAAGGGCCATCGTCAGCCCTTTACCGAAGTTGAGATAACTAAAATAGAATCAGGGTCATAAATAACTTGCAGAGATTAATTCTCTGCAAGGTCGCTGATGACTACTTTCTTCCTTCAAGAGCAGACTCTAAAGTTTTCTCATCCGCATATTCAAGCTCGCCTCCCGCAGGAAGCCCCCGGCCAAGCCGGGTTATTTTTTTATTCAAATGTTTAAGAGTCCTTTCAAGATATAGAGCGGTAGCTTCTCCTTCTGTCGTAGAATTTGTCGCGATAATGATTTCCTTAAAATCAGCTCCTTTCAGTCCGAACCTCTCCGGATTTTTGATTCTTTCTTCCAATTGCTTTATTCTAGTTTGTTGGGAGTTTTGTTTTTTCAAAAGAGCAATAGTTCCTCCGAGTATAAAGTAAACACCTTTGTATTTCTTTGTTTTTTCAAGAGAAGCAAGGTCGCTTTCTTTTTCAACAATACAAAGCAAGGTTTTATCGCGCTTTTGATTTGAGCAAATGTCGCAAAGTTCTTTTTGCGGTTGCTCTGAAGAATCTTTAGAAACTTCATAAACATTGAAGCAGAATTCACAAAGCTTTACGTTGTCTTTAATCTCGGAAATTAGTTTTGTTAATTCTTTAATTTCTTCTTGGGGCAAGCGTATTAAATAAAAAACGAATCGGGCTGCTACCCGAGATCCTATATTAGGGAACTTGGCAAAGCGATTTACCAGTTTTTGAATATATGACGAATTCACAATAATTTAAAAAGTTTTAAGTTTGAAAATCTTCGCTTTCGAATTGCTCTTCGTGCTTTTCTAATGTTCGAAAAGAAACTCTTTGTTCGTCAAAGTATAATTCAATTTTTCCTACGGGTCCGTTTCTATGCTTTGCGATGATAATATCAGCAATATTCTTTCTATCTGTATTTTCCCGATATTTATCCTCTCTATGGATAAACAGAACAACATCTGCGTCTTGTTCTATGGCTCCCGTTTCTCTCAGGTCTGAGAGGCGGGGGATCTGAGGGGATCTCTGTTCAACGGCTCTTGATAATTGAGAGACAGCCAGAACGGGAAGATTAAGTTCCTTGGCAAGCCCCTTAAGAGACCTTGAAATTTCGGTCATTTGCTGAACCATGGAAACATTGGTATTCCTTGGCTCCATTAATTGCAAATAGTCAACTATTATTAATCTTAAATCATTGTTTGCCTGCAGTCTTCTTGCCATTGATTTCATTTGGAGGATGTTGCAATAACTTGAGTCATCAATAAAGATAGGCGCTTTGGATAAAGAATCAAACGTATTTTGTATTTTTTGAAAATCATTGTTTCCATCGCTGTCCGAAAGACGGCCCGTTCTCAGACGCCATAAATCAACTCCTGACTGGGCAGATATTAATCTGTCGACAATTTGATCTTTTGACATCTCAAGGGAAAACATTCCGATAGACATTCCTTGATTTACGGCACAATGTCTTGCAATATCTACCGCCAAAGCACTTTTACCGAGGGATGGGCGAGCAGCTAAGATTATTAGATCTCCTTTTTGGAATCCTGCCAGAATATTATCAAGATCTTTAAAGCCCGTGGGAAGCCCCCTGAGTTCTCCTTGATTTTTCGAAAGCTTATCTATTCTTTCAAATGCATCTTCAAGTTCTTCCTTAATGGAAACGAATCTTTGATTTAAGCTTTTCTGAGCTATTCCGAAAATACTTCTCTCTGCCTGGTCCAACAGCACATCTATATCTTCATCTTCATCATATCCCATTTGGCCTATTTCATAAGAAGTTTGGATTAAATCTCTTAATATTCTCTTTTTCTGAACTATCTTAGCGTAAGTTAATATATGCAGAGCATTTGGGACAGAATTAATAAGGTCAGTTAGATAAGCGCTTCCTCCGACTTCTTTTAGTTTTTCTTTCTCTTCCAAATGGTTGGAAACGGAAAGAAGGTCCAGGGGCTCTCCTTTTGCAAAAAGGTCTTCAACTGCTTGATAGATTTCTTGATGAGTCTTTTTGTAAAAATCTTCTGGGGTTAAAAAATCAGCCACTTTGAAAATAGCCTTTTTATCAAGCATTAGACACCCTAAAAGGGATTTTTCAGCTTCTATATTTTGCGGAGGAATGCCTGCTTCTGATTTCTTGGAATTGTTTTGAAAGGTATTTGCCATCGCTTATAATATAGAAAAGAAATGCTCTCTTGTAAAGGTGGAAATTTTGTTGAAAAGTGTTTTAATAGAATAAGGAGGTTAAACATGTTTAATATAAGAGGAGGTTTAAAAAAATGGAAAAGAAAAGCAAAGCCAAAGAAGCTTCTTTAAAAAAGAGATATTCTCTCGACATAAAAGATTTAGGAAAAGAAACCGATATTTTCAGATCTCTTTCTTCAGGGCCGGGCGGGCAGAGAAGAGACAAGAAGGAAACAAAAATTATGCTCCATCATTTGCCTTCAGGCATTTCTGTAAGCATCGACAAGTTTCGTTTTCAAAAGAAAAACGAAGAATTAGCTTTTGAAATCTTAAAAGAAAAGCTGAAGAAACTAAATGAGCCGAAAAAAAAGAGAATTCCTACTAGAATTCCCTTTGGAGAAAAAATGAAGAGATTGGAGGATAAAAAAAGAAAATCTGAAAAGAAAAAAGGGAGGAAAAGCCTATTGCCGTAATTTCACAGAATCTGTTTTTATAAGGGCCTTATTTCCGGCCCTTTTTTCGTATCTTCAATCTGGAATCCCTTGTCCTGAATTTCTTGCCTTACTTGGTCTGATTTTTTCCATTCCTTTTGTTTTCTAAACTTTTCTCTTTGTTTAACTAACTTTAAAACCTCTGTTGGAATTTTTTCTTTTTTAACTTTATCTAAGCTTAATCCCAATACTTTATCAAAGTCTATCAGAAGAGCATATTTTTCTTTGTCAGAAATATTCCTATCATCAAGCATCTTCCATACTTCTCCCAGGGCTTTGGGAGTATTTAAATCTTCATTTATAAGTTTAGTGAATTGATCTTTGTAATGTTTGGCCCTAGGCCCTATTCTTTTTGCTTTGCTGCTTCTTTTTAATTCCAGCGTTTTTTGATAAAGGTTTTTTAAAGCGTTTTGGCCGGACTCCAAGCTTTCCCAGCTGAAATTCATTTTTGAACGGTAATGGCTTCCAAGGCATAAATAGCGGTAAGCCAGGGGATTGAATTTCTTTTCTATATCTCTCAAAGTGTAAAAGTTATTCTTCGATTTTGCCATCTTCTCATTATTTATCAGCATATGCTCCGCGTGCAGCCAGTATCTGACAAAAGGAACCTTATTGCTCAGTGCTTGGGACTGGGCAATCTCATTTGAATGATGGGGGAAGATAAGATCTACGCCTCCGTTGTGGATATCAAGGCTTTCGCCAAGATATTTCATCGATATTACGGAACATTCAATGTGCCATCCGGGCCTTCCTTTTCCCAAGACAGGGTCTGCCCAAAAGATATTTGCATCTTCTCCTTTTTTAAATTTTTTCCAAAGAACAAAATCTCCGATATTTTCTTTCTGGTATTCATCGACGCTTATTACTTTTCCCAACTTGAGCCCTTTAAGAAAATCCTTTCCTGCAAGCATTCCGTAGTCATTGAATTTTTGATTGTATTTTCTGATATCAAAATAGGCAGAACCTTCTTTTATATAAGCGAAGTTTTTCTTAATAAGTTTTCTGACAGCATCTTTAATGTCTTTAACAACGCTTGTTGCCCTGACAAAAGTTAATTCTTTTTGGAAATTTAACTTTCCAATATCTTCTTTAAATGCTTTTATATATTTCCGAGCGAACTTTCTAAGCTCTTCTTTTTCGGCTTTTTTCCCGTATTCTTTTATAGTTCCCTTGATGGTTTTATCGTCGACATCGGTAATATTCATTACGTGCTTTACTTTATATCCGTTGTACCTGAAAACTCTGGTTAGGACATCGGAAAAAATATAGCTGCGCAGATTCCCTATGTGGGCGAACCAATAAACCGTAGGCCCGCAGGTGTAAAGAAGCACTTTTTTATCTTTTAAGGGCTTGAAAACTTCTTTTTTATGAGATAAAGTATTGTAAATGTAGATTTCAGACATATTTAACTTCTTGTTCGGCAAAAGAAACTTCTTTACCGACCTTATTTATTTCATTATAGTATATTTTAAAGCATTGTCATAACATATATTGATTTATTCTCCCAATATGTTATTGTATTAAACGTGTCTAACTGTTTTTAATATACTTACTTCAATAAATTAAACTCAGAAGTAATTTTTTTCTTAAATTGTAAAACAAATTTCTAAAACATGAAACAAGACATTCAACAGGAAGAACAATCAAATCCGGACAAAGAGAATTTGAAGGAGAAACCAAAGGCAAAAAGTCCCAAAAAGAAAAAGGATGATTTCTCAATTGATACGGATCAATTAATAGAGGCCGGTCTTTACTTTGGGCACAGGACTTCAAGAATTAATCCTAAAATGAATCAATATATCCAGGGCGTAAGGAATAACGTTCACATCATTGACGTAGATATAACAAAAAAGAAATTCATAGAAGCGCTGGGATTTATCCGGGAACTGATTGTTGGGAAAAAGATTTTGCTATTTGTGGGCACAAAAATACAGAATAAAAATCTTGTAGCTGAAGTAGCCAATGAGTGCGAACTGCCTTACGTAAATCAAAGATGGTTGGGAGGCACTTTTACTAATTTCGGAGTGATTAAAAAAAGAATTGAATACTTTAAAAAATTAGAGTCGGACAAAAAAGAAGGAGAGTGGGACAAGTATACCAAGAAAGAAAGAATAAAGATGCAAAGGGAGCTTGAAAACTTAAAGTTAAAGTTTGGGGGCTTGAAAGAAACAACTCGCTTACCCGATGCTATTTTTGTTTGCGACATCAGAAAAGATTATTTAGCGATAAAAGAAGCAAGGGAAAAGGGGATAAAAGTGATTGGGATAGCTGACACAAATGTTGACCCGGAACTGGCAGATTATCCAATTCCGGCCAATGATGATGCCATATCATCCATAAAGTATATATTGGAAAAAGTTAAGGAAGTTATCTTGAAATCAAAGGAAAAACAAGCTTAACATATGATTGATCAAATTAAACAATTAAGAGAGCAAACAGGGGTTGGCATCATGGAATGCAAAAAAGCTTTAAATGAAGCCGGCAGTGATATTGAAAAAGCAAAAGAGATTTTAAGAAAAGCAGGGAAAGAATTAGCTAATAAGAAATCATCCAGAGATGCAAGCCAGGGGATTGTTGAATCATATATTCATCCCAATAAAAAGGTGGGAGTTCTTTTTGAAATTAGATGCGAGACAGATTTTGTTGCCAAATCAGAGGACTTTAAAAGTTTAGCCCATGAAATATGCTTGCAGATTGCAGCGATGAAACCCTTATATATTTCAGAAGAAGATATTCCTGAAAGTTTTCTTGCCAATGAAAAAGAGATATACAAAGAGCAGTTTAAGAAATCCGATAAGCCAGAGAAAGTCATTGGTGGAATTATCGAGGGGAAATTAAATAAATGCAAAAAAGAAATCTCTCTCCTGTCGCAACCCTGGATAAAAGATGGGTCCAAAACGATTAAGGATTTAATAGAAGAAAAGATTGCTAAAGTGGGGGAGAATATAAAAGTAAAGAAGTTTGTCAGGTACGAGATATAGTTTTTAATAAATAAACTCATTATGGTAGAATTAATTGCCAAAATAGTTCTCGTTGTCAGTTTTCTGGGACTTGTGTCAATACTGTTGAAAAAGATTCCTCAATTAACGAAACCTGAATCAGAAGAAGAACTTTCTGCAAGTTTCATTTCAAAAATAAAGAATAAATTTAATGAACGTTTCGGACCCTTCTCTCTGCATGATTTTTTAGAAAAGATCTTGTTAAGATTTAGAATATTTACTCAAAAAACTGAGAATAAGACTACTTCTTTGATAAAAAAGATTAAGGAAGAGAAAGCGGCAAACGGAGGGTCGGAAGAAGAATCCGATAGCTACTGGAAGAAGCTTAAGAAATAGTTTGAACCGCCATAGGCCTGAGTAGCTCAGTGGCAGAGCAACGGTTTTGTAAACCGTAGGTCGTCGGTTCGAATCCGACCTCAGGCTCAGGACTTGACAAGACTCAGAGAAAGATTAAAATATAAAATACAATTGAAAGATTAATATAATGCCGTTTGAATTTAAAGAAAAATGAAATAAGATTCAAAAACAAAGACACATTGTAATTGTCAGGAAGGTGTCTTCCTGATTTTTTATGGAAAATGGCATTGGCAAGTACTTTGAAAATTAACCCCGTTAAATGCTACTTTGTAGCAATTCCACCAAAGGTAAAATTATTTAACAGGGGTGCAATAGAATCGGTTTTTTAGAGTTGTTTCGTCCTATTTTTCCGAGAGTTTGATCTTGGCTCAGGATGAACGCTTGCGACGTGGATAAGGCATGCAAGTCGAATGCCACTTTTAGTGGCATGGCGAACG